>Ga0315296_10000466_pt1 | contig 37088 bp, 31 predicted proteins | sample YL17G14_18_MG_FD_203921 | JGI IMG/M metagenome (GOLD analysis project Ga0315296, IMG submission 203921) | Sediment microbial communities from Yellowstone Lake, YNP, Wyoming, USA - YL17G14_18 | ecosystem: Environmental > Aquatic > Freshwater > Lake > Sediment | place: USA: Wyoming | collected... | reverse complement strand
GTGGCAAGAAAGGACCGAGACGGAGCTTCTACACCAGCGCGGGTCGAAAACAGGGACTCGCAGGCTATCAGAAAGCGGCGCAATTCTGGAAAGAGCTGAGAAAGGAGTTGAAGAAAGAGGAACGCGATGTCAAGAAGGTTATTCCCAATTATGAAGGAGACTAGCAAAGAGAATTATGAAGTTGTTGTCATCGCTTAACCTTAAGTCACAACAACTTCCTGCATATCTAGATTCATGAAAACGTGCGTACGGAGCGTTTCAACGTGTTTAGGGCTTCGTCTTTAAGGGCGGCATATCGGGCGCTCATTCTTTTCGCACTTTCCTTGGGCATCCCCTGCTTGATCAGCTCCTTCTCAAAGGCTTTCTTGGCTCAACTTTGCGGACGACGCCGTCTTTTTCTAGGTGTTTCAGGCGTTCCCTTATGATTCTTCTAGAAGCCTTCCCACGCATCGAAGCCACCTGTCTGGTTATAGCCGACGTGTTCAAGCGTCCACGCATAGCCAAGGCTTGTACAACGCAGCGGGAAATGTCGTCTTGAGCAATAGGCTTGCGCTTCACGTATTGCTGCGCTGTGCGGAAACGAGCCATCACCTTCAACGGCTCATCGTAAAGCCCAACACCCGCCCGGACCATCCTCAACGAGGGAGCCAACGACGAATACTCAGGATTCTCCAAAATGAGCGTTTCTAGAGCGTCTAACCTCTTCATTATCAAGTCGAGCTTCTTGCTCACCTCGCCCAGACGATCTGAGTCCTCTTCAGCGCTCATTTGCCAAACGCCACAAACGAGCAGACTATTGACGCTACTGCATTTAAGGAATAACCGGCAAACGAGTTAGCATCAGCAGCAGAATACTCAAGGATTAAATCTCTCCCTAAGGCTTAACTTATGAAATCGCCTAGTCTCGATGGCGCCACATTAGGAGGCTTGAACTAGCTCTTGAAACGCCGCTTTCCAGAAAGCGAGTACCATGTTCCCTTCTTTGATGAAGTAGACTACGCTAGGAAAAAGTGCCCCTCATGCGGCGAATACTACTGGACACAGAACCCAGATCAACGCACGTGCGGTGAATCCACGCTTCAAGGATGCGCCACATTAACGTTCATAAACGATTCGCCAATGTCCAAGAGCCGCAGCCTCAGCGAAATGCGCGAGACGTTCCTCTCTTTCTTTGAACGACGTGGACATGAACGAATCAAGCCCTATCCAGTGGTGTCACGTTGGCGGGACGATCTCTTCTTCACCAGCGCCAGCATCGTGGATTTTCAGCCCTACGTCACAGATGGCGTGGTTCCTCCACCAGCCAACCCGCTTGTGATCAGCCAGCCTTGCATACGATTTGTCGATGTGGATAATGTTGGACCCACTTTTGGTCGTCATATGACTATGTTCGAAATGGGAGGACATCACGCTTTCAATTATCCCGAGAAAGAAATCTACTGGAAAGATGGCACGGTAAGATACCACCACGAGCTGCTAACGAAAGATTTGGGAGTAAAGTCTAACGAAATAATCTACAAAGAAGATTTCTGGTCTGGCGGAGGAAACGCTGGACCCGACCTAGAAACCATAGTACGCGGACAGGAAATCGACACGTTAGTGTTCATGAAATTCAAGGTTGTTGACAGCGACCTCGCTGAACTGCCAATACGCACTGTGGACACGGGCTACGGCATCGAAAGATACACATGGTTGTCCCAGGGAACATTGAGCTGCTTCCACGCCGTTTACGGCCCGATCCTAGACGAAATCATGAAGTTGGCAGGCATCACGAATCTCGACACAAAGCTACTCACAAAAGTCGCACGGCAATCTGGACTAATGATTCTTGAAAAAGCAGCTGATAGAAGCCAATCTAGGGCAAGGGTCGCAAAGAACATTGGATTGGATCCAGACATTCTAACCAAAGTAATGGTGCCGGTTGAAAACGCATTTGCCGTGGCAGACCATACCAAATGCTTGGCGTTCATGCTGGCGGAAGGGGTAGTCCCATCTAACGTTAGGGCAGGCTATCTAACCCGTCTCATTCTGAGACGTACATATCGCCTTTTGCGCATGCTAGGAATTGAAGAAAAACTCTTCGACATAGTTGACAAGCAAGTAAAATTCTGGTCAAGAGACTTTCCACACTTGAAAGAAATGCGAGACGAGATTCTCACTATGCTTAGAGTGGAGCACGAAAAATACTGCGAAACCCTAGAACGAGGAAGTCAACTCGCGAGACGAGTTGCAGCTGAACTGAAAACAAAAGGCGTCAAGGAATTGCCTCAAGAAACTCTGGTTCAACTCTATGATTCGCATGGATTGCCGCCTGAAGTGGTGGCCAAATCTGTGGAGGGAGAAGGTGTCTCAGTAAAGGTGCCCGAAGACTTCTACGCTAAAGTTGCTGCCCAACACTTGCAGGAGCCGCCTGCAGTTGAGGAGGAGCCAATAAAAGGAATAGAGAACGCTCTGTCAAAGCTTCCAGTTACCAGAACGCTTTACTACGAGGATTCATATTTCCAAGAGTTCAAAGCCAACGTACTGCGCGTCATAGACAATAAATACGTCGTGCTGAACCAAACGGCGTTCTATCCTGAAGGTGGCGGGCAACCTGCAGACCATGGAGTTCTCGAGTTTCGTGAAGTAAAAGCTGAGGTAATCGACGCTCAGAAAGTCAGCAACATAATAGTCCACGTCGTAAGAGGCCAGGTCCCAAAGGAAGACGACACAGTCACTGGCCGCATAGACTGGAACCGTCGAATAAGCTTGATGAGACATCACACCGCTACACACGTCATCATGGGTGCAGCTCGACGAGTCTTAGGACAGCATGTTTGGCAAAGCGGCGCACAAAAGGAAGTTGAAACATCGCGGTTAGACATCTCTCATTATCAACGCTTGACAACTGAGGAGATACAGAAGATTGAGAAGCTAGCGAACGAAGCCGTGATGAGGATGATACCTGTTGAGACTTCCACCAAACCACGAGCTGAAGCAGAGAGAGAACATGGTTTCAGACTTTACCAAGGCGGGGCTGTTCCCGGAAAGGAAATCCGCGTAGTCAAGACGGGTGACTGGGAAGTTCAAGCTTGCGGCGGCACTCACGTAAAGAACACGGGCGAAATCGGGCTGGTGAAAATCCTTCGCACTGAACGCATACAAGACGGCGTGGAGAGAATAGTTTTCAGTGCTGGGACTCAAGCGCTCAAAGCCATACAAAAAGACGAGGAGTTGCTGACGAAGGTCGCTGAGAAGTTGAACGTGCAGCCCGAGAAACTTGAGTCAGCGGTTGAACGGCTCGTAGAGGAGTGGAAAGAAGCTAGACGCGAACGAGAACGTTTGCTCAAAGAACTTGTGGAAAAAGAAGGCAAAGAGTCTTCGGAGAGCGGCGCGCTAATGCGTGTTCAAACATTAGTTGACGTCAAATTGGTCACAAGAATGTTTGAGCCAGTTGATGTAGATCGCATGGTAAAGACCGCCAGCGACTTGGTAAAAAAAGACCCAGCAATGATCGTGGTTTTCTACGGCCGAGATGAAAAGACTGGAAGATTTGTTGTGATGGTCGGCAAGGAAGCCCTGAAAAGAGGCGTTGACGCGCGGGCAATAGCTAACGAGGCTGCGTCAAAACTGGGAGGCGGTGGCAGCGGCAGACCTGATTTTGCCCAAGGCGGCGGAGCACAGGTGCACAAATTGGCTGAAGCCATCAAGAAAGCAGAAGAATCCCTCAAGAGACAATTGGAATAAAAGATAGCCCACAAGAAAGGTCCACCTTTCGGCCTCAAACAAGACTTGTATTGATAGGACGCAAAAGATTAAAGCAGGTTCTGGCACTGCATATTTCGTGGTGCTGAGACATGAGGGATCACTACCTCAATAGAAGTTGACAAAACCTTTAATTATCCTCAGCTTAATCCAGAAGCCTTTATGGCGTTTTTGAAACAAATCGAGCAAAAATGGCAGCGAAAATGGGAAGAAGCCAAGATCTTCGAGGCTGACCCAGATCCAGAGAAGCCCAAATGCTACATCACTGTTGCCTATCCCTATCCCAATTCACCGCAGCACATTGGCCATGGTAGAACTTACACTTTAGCTGACGTGCACGCGCGATACATGCGCATGCGCGGCTACAACGTTTTGTTGCCCATGGCTTTCCATTACACTGGAACTCCTGTCCTCGCTATGTCGAAGCGCTTAGCTGACAACGATCAAGACCTGATCGACGATTTCATCAACATCTACAAAGTGCCAGAAGAAAAACTGAAAGAATTCACGGACCCGTTCAAAATGGCCAGCTACTTCCATAAGGAAATCAAGGCTGGAATGAAAGCTATAGGCTATTCGATCGACTGGAGACGCGAATTCACAACCATCGACCCACATTACAATCGCTTCATCGAATGGCAGTTCCAGAAACTTCGCCAGAAAGGCTACATAACCCGCGGAAGCCACCCTGTTGGCTGGTGCCCAAAAGACGGAAACCCAGTTGGGCAACACGATACCAGAGGTGACGTGGAGCCAGAAATCGGCGAATTCACCCTAATTAAATTCACGTACGGCGACTGGGTATTACCGGCTGCTACATTGCGTCCAGAAACAATTTTCGGCGTAACAAACATGTGGCTGAACCCGGAAGTCGAATACGTAAAAGCTGCGGTTGACGGCCAAAAATGGATAATAAGCAAGGAAAGCGTCCAAAAACTGCGATATTTAAACAAAAAGGTTGACGTACAGAAAACCTTCAAGGGAAGAGAACTCATAGGCAAAGAGGCTGAAAACCCCGCCACGGCGAAGAGCGTTCTGATTCTGCCCGCTGACTTCGTCGACCCAAGGAACGCCACGGGCGTTGTCATGTCAGTCCCTGGGCACGCACCATACGATTACGTAGCCTTGAAGAACTTGGCGAAGGCTTCGGCTGAACTGAAAGAGTACGGACTAACATCAGACATGGTCGCTGCTGTTAAGCCAGTCTCGATTATCGCAGTCACCGAGTACTCGGAAATTCCAGCAGGCGATGTGGTCAAACAGATGGGCATCGAGACTCAGCTCGATCCGAAGCTGGAAGATGCCACCAAAGAAGTCTATCGACATGAGTTCCACAGCGGCAAAATGAAGCCGAGCACGGGCAAGTACGCGGGCTTATCGGTGGCTGAGGCCAAAGACAAAGTGAAACAGGATCTGATGACCGAAGGCAAAGCTGAAACCATGTACGAATTGTTGAACAAACCCGTTGTGTGCCGTTGCGGAACCGAATGCTTGGTGAAGATTTTCGAGGATCAATGGTTCATCGACTACGGCAATCCTGAATGGAAAGCCATAGTTCACAAAGCTCTGAGCAAGATGGAGATCCTGCCCGAGGAATTGCGCGCCGAATTCGACTACGTTATCGATTGGTTGCACGAAAAAGCCTGCGCCAGAAAGTCTGGGATGGGTACGAAATTGCCATGGGATCCAGAGTGGATAATTGAATCTCTGTCTGACTCTACGATCTACATGGCATACTACACTGTGGTCATACACATTAAGAAGCATGAGATCAAGCCAAAACAGCTGACAGACGAAGTCTTCGACTACGTATTTCTGGGCATTGGGAAACCCGCTGAAGTGGCGGCGAAAGCTGGCATCAATGTCAAAGTCCTAGAGGACATGCGCCGCGATTTCACGTATTTCTACCCATTGGACAGTCGCCATTCAGGCCGTGACCTGGTGCCAAACCATTTGACCTTTCTGATATTCAATCACACTGCCATATTCTCCGAAGAGTTATGGCCGCGTCAAATCGTCACTAACGGCAGTGTCACAATGCAAGGCGCGAAGATGAGCAAATCTTTCGGAAACATAATACCACTGATTGAAGGAATCGCCCAGTTTGGAGCTGACCCACTAAGAATGGGCATCTTAGCGACAGCTGAGCTATTGCAGGACGCTGATTTCAGTCCAACTCTGGCAAGATCCATGCAGGATCGCTTGGAACGTTTGTACAGGTTCGGAGAAGAAATCGCCAGAGTCGGAGAGGATCCAAAAGCGACAAGAGACCTGACTCTGCCAGATCGCTGGATGCTGAGCCGGCTGCAAGAACACATTAGAATGGCGACAGAAGCGATGGACAAATTAGCCGTCCGAAAAGCCATTCACAGTGGCTTGTACGAATTAGATCAAGACGTGCAGTGGTACATGCGACGAGCCGCGGATCAGACGGAAAACCTACACAGAAAAGAGATAGTCGATTACGTGTTAAGCCAGGTTATGGATGCACAAGTAAGGATGCTTGCCCCCGTGACGCCTCACCTCTGTGAGGAACTGTGGGAAAAAATGCGTGGCAAAGGCTTCGTTTCCTTAACTTCTTGGCCTAAGCCAGACCCAGCGAAAGCTGACGTCAAAGCTGAGGAAGCTGAGACCTTTATCGCAAGCACCTTAGAAGACACACAGAACATCATCAGAGCCACCAAAACAACTCCGAAGAAGATCCACTACTACGTCGCCACCGCTTGGAAATGGAAAGCCCTCTTAACAGCATTGCAGAAATCAGTTACTGCCAAGTTAGCTCAAAACGAACTCATGAAGGAACTGATGACTGATCCGGTAATGAAGAGAGAGGCTAAATCCGTGGCGAAGTTTGTCGGCCCAATCACCGATGAAGTTAAAAAAATGTCAGCAGAGAGAAAACAAAGGCAAATACAAGTAGGAGAGGTCGATGAAGTCATGATCTTGAATGACGCGGAAGGCTTCTTTGGAAGAGAGCTGAACGCTGAAATTCTCGTCTATTCAGAAGAGGATACAAAACGTTACGACCCCAAGAACAGGGCCCAGCTAGCGAAACCGTATCGCCCAGCTATATACATAGAATGAACCAAGCATACTCGCAATTTCAATACCGCTTTCTAGATGTCTCAAAATGCTCAACTGAGGAGCTTGCTTCCTATAGATGGATGAAAGGATTAATATTTTTGAGAACTCAAGTCTATTGCGGTTCGTCCTCAGGACCCGTGGCGCAGCCCGGATAGCGCGTTGGCCTTCTAAGCCAAAAGTCTGGGGTTCAAATCCCCACGGGTCCGCCATTGCTTCTCGCTATGTTCAAAAAAGATATATAATTGAAATGACTGTTGTTAATCGAATTTCACCACAATAAAAGGAAAAATCGTAGAGAATCTGGAGGAGAAAAATCGAGATGAGTAAACCCCAGAAGCCGCACTTGAACCTCGTGATTATGGGACATGTGGACCACGGGAAATCAACTACGACAGGCCACCTCTTCTACCTGACTGGCACTGTGGATGAACGCCAGATTAAACAGTATGAAGAAGAAGCCAAGAAGATGGGCAAGGAAACCTTCAAGTTTGCCTGGATAGTTGACAAACTCAAAGAAGAACGTGAACGAGGCTTAACCATCGACCTAGCCTTCCTAAAGTTCGAGACGCCGAAATACTTCTTCACAGTAATCGACGCGCCAGGACACAGAGACTTCGTGAAGAACATGGTCACAGGTGCAAGCCAAGCCGACGGCGCAGTGTTGTTTGTCTCAGCCAAGAGGGGCGAGTTCGAAGCAGGAATAGGCCCGGGTGGACAGACAAGGGAACACGCTTTCTTGGCCTTCACACTAGGAGTTCGCCAACTGGCGGTAGCCGTTAACAAGATGGATGACGTCTCGGTGAACTGGAGTCAAGACCGCTACAATGAAGTCAAGAATGAAATCAGCCGACTCCTAAAGACAGTTGGCTATAATGTAGACAAGATTCCGTTTGTCCCTACCTCAGGTTGGACTGGCGACAACCTAGTGAAGCCCAGCGAAAAAATGCCATGGTACAAAGGACCTACACTACTGGCAGCATTAGACATCTTTGAAGTTCCGCCTAAACCCACAGGCAAGCCTCTGCGAATGCCCATACAAGATGTCTACACCATCACAGGAGTGGGAACTGTCCCGGTTGGCCGTGTTGAAACTGGCGTGGTCAAAGTAGGCGACATACTTGTTTTCATGCCTGCCAACAAGCAGGGTGAAGTCAAATCGATCGAAACTCATCACGTTGCTGTACAGAAAGCGGAGCCTGGTGACAACATTGGCTTCAACATTAGGGGCATAGCAAAAAACGACATTCGCCGAGGAGACGTTGGAGGACACGTGAATAATCCGCCTACAATCGCTAAGGAGTTCATTGGACAAATCATAGTCATACTTCATCCAACTGCTATCGCCGCAGGTTATACACCAGTATTGCACTACCACACCGGTCAGGTTGCCGTACGCTTTGTCGAGTTGATAAAGAAAATCGACCCGAGAACTGGACAGACAGTTGAAGAGAAGCCAACGTTCTTGAAGACTGGAGACGGCGCAGTTGTGCGCTTTGAACCGCTGCATCCAATATCAGTGGAAGCCTATTCAGAGTTTCCAGAGCTAGGACGCTTTGCCGTACGCGACATGGGCACAACCGTGGCAGCCGGCGTGGTCAAAGAAATAACTAAGAAAGGCCCTTAAATCCAACCCATTTTTTCTTTTCTTTCAACTAGGATACGTTCACGTCTATTGCTAACACTTCAAGTGCTGTTATTCATAGTGGTCAAAACTAGTGGAACTGTGTCGCCGATCAACATCGTGGATTTCTTGAGGAAGTCCTGAATGTCTCTTCTGAGCTTTTGAAGCCGCCTCAGATGAGACTGAGAAAAAAAGACGGTGTACTCTTCGACCGCCGGAAGAGGTGATGCTAGATAGCAGTTAGGGTCTAAGTGTTAATTAGCGGTGTTCTTTGGGTTCGACTACGTTTTTCAGCTCTGTGATGGATTTGGTGAGCGAGACCACGTCGCCTGTCGCTTGGATGATGTCTATGGGCAGACAGACGATTACAGAGCCTAAGAGCGGCTTCCTGAAACCAAGTTCCCTCGTAGCTTCATCTGTTAAACTCACATGCAGGTGCGTCATCTGCCATTTTTCAGTGTCGACATCTGCGCCCGAGACTTCGCCGAGCATGTAAGCGTTTGCGCCGATCACTTTCTTGCCATTAAGCTTGCTGACGCTTACCAATGAGTCACCAAGGCGCAGAGGTATTGACTGTTGAGCAAATAAGTGTGCCGCATGTGAGATGCCGGTTACCTTAAAACTTATAGGGAAAGACGATAAGAGTCAACTTTTCCCACAGGAGAAATCACGTTATGGAGGCTCATGAAGAAGAACGCAAGCCAACGGTTGACGAACTATTGGCTAAAGCAAAGAAGCCAGCACAATTGGCTTCACCCATGCACAGGTTTTATGAAGGCAAAGTCCAAGTCATGCCAAAATGCGCAGTAACAAGCCCAAAGGACTTTGCAATCTGGTACACGCCTGGAGTCGCTGCTCCATGCAAAGAGATTCAGGCAAATCCAGAAAAGTCATTTGAGCTTACCAATCGCTGGAATTATGTGGCTGTGGTCACGGACGGCACGCGAGTTTTAGGATTGGGCGATATTGGTCCGGAAGCTGCATTGCCAGTGATGGAAGGCAAAGCCTTGTTGTTCAAATATCTCGGCGGCGTCGACGCCTTCCCAATATGCCTGAGAACCAAGGACCCAGAAGAAATAGTGCACACATGTGAATTGCTTGAGCCGTCTTTCGGCGGCATCAACTTGGAAGACATTGAGAAGCCCAAATGCTTCTACGTCTTGGAAAAGGCGCGTGAGCGCCTTAAGATCCCGGTCTGGCACGATGATCAACAGGGAACAGCTACAGTGATTCTGGCAGGTTTGATGAACTCGTTCAAGATTGTTGGCAAAGATCCGAAGCAGAGTTTGATTACCCTCGTAGGTGCCGGCTCGGCTAATCTCAGGACAGCTTATGTGCTGATTAGATGGGGGATTAACCCAGGTAAGATTCTGCTAGTTGACACTAAAGGCTTGATTTATCCGGGCAGAGCGGACATAAAGAAAGACGAAGACCCGTGGAAATACGAGCTTGCGCAAAAAACCAATGCAGAAGGCAGAGTGGGCGACATAGCTGAAGCATTTAAGGGAGCTGATGCGGTCGTAGCTGCTTCAAAACCCGGTCCAGACACAATAAAGAAGGAATGGATATCAACTATGGCTGACAACTCAATAATTTTCGCGTGCGCCAATCCCATACCTGAGATCTGGCCGTGGGAAGCAAAAGAAGCTGGCGCACGCATCGTGGCAACTGGCAGAAGCGACTTTCCGAATCAGGTTAATAACAGCTTAGGCTTTCCAGCAATCTTCCGAGGCGTATTAGATGTGAAGGCTAGGACTGTGACCGACGACATGTGCATTGCAGCAGCTCAGGAACTGGCGAAATTCGCTGAGGAGCGGGGTATGCATGAAGAGGACATACTGCCCAGAATGGAAGAATGGGAAGTGTTTCCACGAGAAGCAGTTGCCTGCGCATTGAAATCTATTGAACAGGGCGTTGCAAGAGTCAAACCGAGCAGACAAGAGCTGTATGAGCGAGCGACAGCAATTATCAAGAACGCCAAGGAATCGTCGGATCTGCTGATGAAGAATGGGTTAATAAAGCAGCCACCACCAGAATCTGAACTGCTGAAATAGACGAAACAGGATCTAACATAGAATATCTGGAGATATTTCAGAAAGAAAGAAGAAGGGTATTTCTTTTTCTAAGCTCTTCTTCTGGCCACTGGTGCTCGTCTGCGACTTAGGAAGACAATGTAGACTGCGGCGAATACGGAAACTCCGACCAAAGCCATCAGTAGTAGGAACCCTGTTGTGGTCCAGATTGGCGGCGGAAAGTCTTCTAGAACTATTGTTGTTGATTTAGAGGAGTCTACCGTAACTGCAGTTTCAGTTGCGCTTGTGCTAATAACCTTTAGCCAGTATTCACCGCTGTAGTGGGCTTCAACGCTGTAAGTTCCTTTTGGCAATTTGAAGACTGCTCGGCCTCCAGCGTCGGTTGTGTCTAAACCGTAGCCAACTCCTGCCTGAGTGTAGACAATGACGTAGGCTCCGTGAACTGCGGCTCTGTTGTTTCCTAGCACGTTGACTATCAATTGGTATACTTCAGCCTTGATGGTGTAAGGCCCATCAGAACCGACGTAGACCGTTTCTTGTTTGACTAGGACGTCTTTCCAAAGGACTGTTAATGCGTAGTTCGCTGGAAGCACATGAGTTAGATTAATCCAACCGCTAGCGTCAGTGTAGCGTGGCAACATGTCTCTCGTGCTGTTTGGCCATGTCACATAGACTTGCGCGTTTGGCAGTGACTCGCCCGTGTCATCGACTATGCGGAAAGCTGGGTCAAAGTAAACTATTTCACCCATCTGGAACATGTGATCATTATGTTCAATAAACGGTCCAAACGAGCCCGTGCCTTGGTATCTGTAGTAGCCATTGTTGTCAACCACTGAAACGTTCACTGTATAGTTGCCAAGCTGAGCTGTTGCTGGATATGTCCAGTTGGCTTCGTAGGTGTTTGCAAATAGTGTGAGCCATTGCCCCTCTGATTTGCGCTCCATATCGACGTTGTCCACGACTGGTGCGCCTGTTGGGTCAAGTATGGCCACGTTGACACGGTATGTGTCGTATCCGCCGAATGGGTCTGTTACTGTACTGCGTACTATTACTATTCGCTGGCTTTCGCTCCAGTTGTAGTAGAACATGTTGGTCTCGCTGTTGTCATACGCGTATGTTTTGACTGATACCGGTCTAGCGTAGTCTTGGGCTGGCAGAATGAGTTTGCTGGGGTACAATGGTGAGTCATACCAGATTCTTGTGTCAGCCGATGAGCCTGCGTTGACTTCCAGGTGAACCTGAAGTGATGTGCCTGCGTTAAAGGCGTGTGTTAGAGGCGTTGACAAGTTGTAGTTGTACACTGGCACGTCGATATACTCGCCGATGCTGCTGGTCACTGTTGGGTTAAGTGCGCCAGAGTTCCATAATGTCGCACCGCCAACCGAGATTTCATAGAACTGCACATTGAAGCCTGTGGGTTTGTAGGCTGATCCGTTCACCCATAAGAAGACTTGCCACGTGCCATTGATTGTAACTGAACCCGCTAGGTTGGGGTACAGGTAGAAGTCAACTGCGATTTTAGGCTGACCTACGGGTTTGTAGAACGAGTTTGCGTGGGCATCTTGCTGCGTTAAGAATCGGAACCATCGGGTAGAGTTCAGGACGTATTTCGTTTGTATGCCAGCAACATCAACTGGAGTGTCAATATAATGTAGATAGAACTCCATGGGTTTAGCGATACCCGCGTATGATGGGGCGGCTTCAGCTTTCGGGATCGAATGTAATGAGCCGAGGAATGCGAATGTCGATAGCAGGATAGCAGTCAGCAAACTAAGAGTCTTTGCTTCAGAGGATTTTCTAGACATTAAGTTCAAACCTCTTGATCGCGTGTTCGAGAATTCAGAGTTAAGCCTTGTTAACTCCGAATCTGAACTCCGAATTCAGGTTCCTAAGAATGCCATTTTATGCTCAGAAAAAGGAGAGGCTGTCCGCCGCTTATCCTCCGGGGGCTCCATGGAAGGGCACGTTCTTCCACAATATTTCCCACCATTCGTCTTGGGTGATGGTTTCGCCGCGTGCAATTGTGCTCATTATTGTTTTTAGGAGTTCGTGATGCCTTTTCTCGTCCTCTTGTATGCTTTCGAGCAGAAACCTGATTTTCTTGTCCTTCACTTTTTTGATGGCTTCTTCAACGCGACCCATCACTTTCTCTTCGTTCTGAACGTGCCAGTTGACCACTTCGTTCAAATGATCGAGTTCTTCTTCGGACATTGCAGGAGCAACCGATATGATGTTCTCTGCCGCGCGGTACATATCTGCGTGTTTCATTGAGTCAAGAGACATGCCTTTCAAAACCGATGCGACAACTGGATTCTTCAGCTTCTGGAGCGCCTTGTTGATTGATCTGACGATTTCCTCTTCATGCTTGGCTTGTTCACGGAAGAAGTTGACGAGTTCTTTGTCTTCAGATTTCATTAACGCCACCTTCAATGACGTAGACCTAGGAGCGCTATTAGCTTTTTGCGATCTAGCCAAACAAGCTGATCCTAGTTCGCTTTTTCAGAGGAATTCCAGAGATGTTGGAAGTAGTCTTTGGCGAACTGCACTAATCCAATGTGATTAGACCATATAACCAGCGTAGGTTTGTCTTCTCCCAGAAAGAGAATGGCTTCTTTGCCGTCGACGATGACGCCTCCGCCGAACATTTGATCTCGAACGCGTAATTCAGCAACTTTTTCTAACTCCTTAAGGTCCCAAGATGCAGCTTGTTTCGAAACCATCAAGTAGATTCTAACGTCTACCCTCTGCAGTTGTTGCAGTAGAGGGATGACCGAATCGATTAGGGCTTTTGGAAGAACGGCTGCTGCGATCATTAGTTCGCTCTTGGTTTTGTCCAGCATCTCTCTGAGTTTGGCTAGTGTGCTGAGTTCGCCCCTCAAGATCCATATGTCAGGTTTTTCTCTGATCTCGCGTTTTTCGTAGAAGGGCTGCAGCTCGCCTGTGATTGTTTTCTCCCATGCTCTGGTCTTGTCTTCGAGTTGCATTTTGGCTGTGGCTAGCGCCTCTGACGGCGCCTTCGGATAATGTCGTCCTGGTCTTCCCTGCTCTGTTTCTGTCCAGCCCTTGCGTTCAAGTGAGGTTAGGGTTTCATAGACTTTGGAGTATGGAACATTGGCGTTCTCGCTGACTTGGCTGGCTGTTAGTACTCCGTATTCAAGTAGGGCGAGGTATGCTCTTGTTTCGTAGTCGGTTAAGCCCAGTTCTCTCAGAACCCTTCGTGCTTCTTGGCTGATTTTGGTTTCCGATGGTGTTGTCAACCGTTTTCACCTTCTGAATGGTTTGGAAATCCTCTTATAGTGTATGGTCTTAAGCTGATAGTTAAATGTTACAACTCTCAGTGGTGTCAAATTGCAAACCTTGAAAGAGCCGCAACGCTCAGACGATCACGTTTTGAAACAGACCCTCAGTCTGTGTCCACAGTGCTTGGACCGAATTGACGCCACCATCGTGGAACGAAACGGTCAAGTTTTGTTAGTGAAAGACTGTCCCCAGCACGGGCACTTTGAAGACATGTACTGGGCTGATATCGAAACATACAATCGGTTTGAGAAATACGGCAAAGTTGGCAAGGGAGTGTCGAATCCGCGAACCCAGAGTGAGAAACAGTGTCCGTATGACTGTGGACTGTGCCCAAATCACAAGTCTCACACAGTTCTCTCAATAATAGACGTCACAAACGCCTGCAACCTACAATGCTCCATATGTTTCGCACATGCAGGCAAAATCGGCTATTTGTACAGACCGAACGTGGAAACCATAGGCGAAATCATGGACAATCTGCGCAGCAACCTACCTGTGCCGCCTCCAGCAGTGCAGCTTTCAGGCGGCGAACCCACCGTTCATCCTGACATACTGGAAATCGTCAAAATGGCTAAGCGCAAGGGTTTTCGACACATCGAACTCAACACCAACGGCGTCAAGATTGCTGATGAGAAAGACGGCGTCGAATTCCTGCGTCAGCTTCGCGACGCGGGTGTAGACACGCTGTACCTTTCTTTTGACGGCGTAACACCTGAAGCCTACTTGGGGCGAGCTCCAAGCCATCTAGACGCAAAGGGCAAACAGGAGTATGCCAGCTGGCTTTTCAATGTCAAGAAGAAGGTAATCGAAAACTGTCGCGAGATCGGGCATAACAGTGTGGTTTTGGTTCCAGTTGTTGTCCGCGGCATGAATGACAATCAGCTCGGCGATATTATTCAGTTTGCGATTCAGAACATTGATGTGGTTCGTTGCGTCAATTTTCAACCTGTCTCGTTTGCTGGTAGAACTGAAGAGTGGGAGGTGAAGCAGGGCAGGATCACTGTTCCTGAAGCCATGCACAGGATTGAGGAGCAGATGAACGGCACTGTCAAGGTTAAGGACTTCTATCCAATCCCTTGCACTTATCCTATATCTGATTTCTTGAATGTTTACAAGTCAAAATCGCATGTTGAATTCACGTGTCACCAGCACTGTGGAGCAGCGACATACTTGTATGTTGAGAAGGGCAAGGCAGTGCCAATAACCGAACTGGGCAACGTAGACGCCTTCTTCAACACTCTAACCAAAGCAACGGAAGACCTGCGAAAGGGCAAGCGCACAAAAGCCAAACTGCGCGTGGGCTTTTCTGCGCTCAGGAACATCAAGCCCAAGATTCTGAGAGAGGTACTGCCCGCCATCCTTAGTGGAAGTTACGAGTCGTTAAGACCCTTCCATTATAAAACGTTGATGATTGGTTTGATGCATTTCATGGATGCATATAACTTTGACTTAGCCAGGGTTGAGCGCTGCACGATCCATTATGGTTTTCCAGGGGGCAAAATCGTGCCCTTCTGCACGATGAACACTTTGCACAGACAAGCTTTGGAAAAACAGTATGCTGTGCCGTTGCCTCAGTCTAGGCCTGCAGGTGAGAGGAAACGAGGGACGAGGGCTGGGAATAAGTCTATAAGCAGCCCTTCATCTTGAGAAAAGCGGAGTCGTTACAGTCATGGGTGGAAAGAAAAAGCTTTCACTTAAGCAAATAGAGCGAACTCAGGCTAAGAAGGATGAGGCGTCCGAGAAGAAGGGAGGCAAATCTGGTCCTGCTCCTGAGAGGAAGGCGCCGGGCATTATGCCGCCTGACTTGAAGAGTGACAAGATAATTGGCGAAATCAGGAAGATGAAGGCTGTTACGCCTTTTGCTGTTGCCTCTCGGTTTAATCTGCGTTTAAGTGTGGCAAAGGACGTGCTTGATGAGTTGGCGCAACGAGGCGTTCTTGAATACGTCTCATCGGGTAAAAACCTGAAGATTTACAAGCCTCATGACTAGCGCCTTCTGCTATTTCTTTTTGTGTGGTTGACAGTTGGCTTTTCCTAGGCGCGTTTATACACAAGAGGAAGTGGATAAGGCTAGAGAGCTGGTTCAGAAAGGCTACAAACATGCTTTAGTGGTCGAGGGCAGCGGGCAGTTCAAATGCAAGATGCAGCAGGTCTTAGAGCTAGTCAAAGTAGCCGACTATTATGATTTCGTGCGCACTTACCTACGGGAAATTATTGAGATGGAAGGCTTCAGTCAACTGCATGAGTCTGACGCTGCGTTGTGGGCTAACATGTCCATGCTCGACGACGTTGTGAACGCTGCTAGCTATGTGGTGCAGAAGGCTCAGCAGATGAAAGACTACTTGGGTGGCAACTTGTACTATGGCACAGGCGAAATCGTCGCCATTGAAAAACGCCTAGAATTCCTGAGGACGCTCAAAAGCAAGAGCGAGAGTGAAGAAGTCAAGGTGAGATGCGAGCAGTTGTTGAAGGAGTGGGCTGAGACTAGGATTCAGTTTCCTTAGGCTCGGATTACTTTTATTACTGCGCCGCTTTTCACTTGGCTGAATAGTTCAAGGTTTTGTGTTATTTGTCCTACCATGTTGACGGCGCTGTATGGTTGTGATTCGCCGTAGAAGATGCACAGCGCTTTGCCCATGGGCCAGTATGCTAGGTCTCCTTTTTTTACGGTTGGCTTTGGTTTTTCCTCTCCGGCGACAACTGGGATTTCGAAGTAGACTTCTTGTTTCCAGAGTGCGGCTCTGCCTTCGATTGGGAGTTTTCTTAGGATGGCGTCGACGGTTCTTGGTGACAGGTGGCGTATTAGCTCTCCTTGGGCTTCGCCTGTGTTTTCGGTGATGAATTTTACTGGGATTCTTGAGATGCTGGTGTCAGGCATTTGTCTCACACATGCTTTGAAGTAAGTTAAGGTGCTCTGGGATTTTTTACTTTTGTGGGAACTTTTTCTTCAGAAGTTCTTCCAGTGTCGGTGTGCCGATTTCTTGGAGTTCGTATTTTGCCCTCACGGCTGGCTTGTTTATGTTTAGGACGCGTCGTAGGTCTATGGGTGTGCCGATTAGCACTATGTCGCACGGTGTTTTGTTGATGGTTTCTTGGAGTTCGCGTATCTGTTCTTTGCCGTAGCCTAATGCTGGTAGTACTGCGCCCAGGTGTGCGTAGGTTTTGTATGCTTCTGTTATGGAGCCTACTGCGTATGGATGCGGGTCGACTATTTCTCCGGCGCCTGATCTTTCGGCGGCTATTGTTCCTGCGCCGTATGCCATGTTTCCATGTGTTACTGTGGGTCCATCTTCGACGACTAGGACCTTTTTGCCGTTGATGAGTTTGGGGTCATCTACAGTTATGGGCGAAGAAGCCTCTATGATTATTGCGTCGGGGTTGAGGGTTTTTGCGTTTTTTCTGACCAGCGCCACGTCGGTTGGGTCTGCGGTGTCCACTTTATTGATTATGACGATGTCTGCCATTCTGAGGTTTGTTTCTCCTGGGTGATAGGTGACTTCGTGTCCGGGTCTGTGTGAGTCTGCGACTACTATTTGGAGGTCTGATTTGTAGAAGGGTATGTCGTTGTTGCCGCCGTCCCATACGATTATGTCTGCTTCTTTTTCGGCTTCGCGTAGTATTTGTTCGTAGTCGACGCCTGCGTATACTATGACGCCGTTGTCTATGTGGGGTTCGTATTCTTCGCGTTCTTCGATGGTGCATTCGTGTTTGTCTAAATCCTCGTAGGATGCGAAGCGTTGGCATGCCTGCTTAGCTAGGTCGCCGTAGGGCATGGGATGACGTATTACGACAACTCGGAAGTCGCGTTTTCTGAGCAGTTTGGCGACTTTTCGTGAGGTTTGGCTTTTTCCTGAGCCTGTGCGGACTGCGCATACGGAGACTACTGGGACTTTAGATGTTAGCATGGTGGAATCTGGTCCCATTAGTCTGAAGTCGGGGCCGTTGGCCAAAACCAGGGAAGCTTTGTGCATGACGTATTCGTGGGAGACGTCGCTGTAGGCGAAGATGACTTCCTGAATTCCGTGTTTCCTTATGAGTTCTGGCAGCTCATCCTCTGGATGTATCGGTATGCCCTTGGGGTAGTTTGGTCCTGCGAGTTGTGGTGGGTAGCCTCTTTTTGCTATGCCTGGTATCTGAGTAGCTGTGAAGGCTACTACTTCGTAGTTTGGGTTGTTGCGGTAGTATACGTTGAAGTTGTGGAAGTCTCTGCCTGCTGCGCCCATTATGATGACTTTAGTCTTACTCATGATGGTTGAGCCTCGCTTACGGGTGAAGTTTGAGACATAAGAATAGTTCATTCATATAAGCCTTAGCTGAGCTGGAGCTGGGTGCTCTTGGGTGTGTTCTTAATGCTGGGTGTTGATGTTTTTGGGTCTAAATTCGCTGGATGAAGGGGACGGGAGGGTTAGTATGAGTCTGGAAAAAATATTTTGCGGTGAAAGTTCTACTTTTCTGTTTGGTTTGTGGGGGCTCTTGTTGTTTCTGTATGGTGTTTCTGGCGCTGTTGACTCGTGTTTTGTGGTGCGTTTCAACATGGCTTGTGGTGCGCTTCAATGTTGGTTAGCGTGAAGTTTGCGCATGTTGACTGGCTGTGCGAGAAGAGAAATTTCAAAAGAAGAAGGAGACAATCGCTTAGCGTCTTCTTCTACCTTTGGTGCGGCTGAGGCTGTGTGGGTGTTGATGCCCAACTGCCCCTAGTGTCATCAACAAGTGCTGGTGTGCAGAGAAGGGTGTTGAAGTTGTTGTGACGTTGAAGGGCTTGCTACAACAACTTCTTGTATGTGGGAGGCGGGTTTCTGTCTTCATGTGTTATTAATTCCCGCTTAGAACAAGTAATGATAACATTCTTCTTGAGATGGTTTAGAAGTAGTTGTCTGCGCCGCATGTTTGCTGGACTACTACTTCCATGCTGGTTGTATTGCTCCCTAGAACAATCTCCGTGTTCAGGTACTCGCACTTCTCCGTAAATGCAGCTAATAGGGAGGTTTGAATCCCCTTCGTGTGTTGAGCGATTTTTTGAGGGGTTGACGCAAAGCGATAAATTTAGTGACACCGCATCGTGATAGTGGGTGAAAAATGTGGCGAAGAAAAGTAGTCACATCAAAAGAATACCGTATATTAGACTCGGTATTTCAGACCTGAAAAAGTCTACGGCTTTCTTCGAAGATGTTCTTGGTCTTGAGAAATTGACCGAGTGGTCTGCTGGTGCGATTTTTGACATAGCTGGAGTGGCACTTGGTGTAGAGTCCAAGGCAAAACCCGATATTTGTTTACTGGTTGACGATGTTGACAAGGCCTATGGAAGCCTCAAGAACAAAGGGGTCAAATTCGTTACTGAACCAAAAGATCAACCTTGGGGTGGTCGAGACGCAACTTTCGTTGACCCTGATGAAAACATCTTCGTTATAGAGTCGTTCCAATGCAAAGTCTGTGGCAAAATGTGTCAGACCTACCGTGAGCTTCTTGAGGATCACCTGAGAAAGCACAGGTGACAACTAAGGTCTAAGGATGAGTCTATTCCTCCACAGTTTTTCTGTGACGGTTTCTTTCGCCAAATAGGTTGAATTTTGAGTCTTTTTATCTAAAGTGGGTAATAACCGATTTTGCGAAGAGCTTCATGCCCTTCATAGAAGGGAAATCATAGAATCCCGCCACAATTTGTTGAGCCCCAGCCTTCTGGTATCGCTCTATTTTTTGCACGCATTGCTGAGGGGTTCCAATGAGACAGGCTAATTCTTCTTTAGGCTTCCCCATTGAACGAATCAATGGTTCTGCTAATTTCTCTACCAGATCCTCGGTTTCTGCGACCAAGGCGCACCCGCTTCCGCCGTAAGCGACTTGTAGGCTTTTGGGTTGTCTTCCGATATGCCTCATTCTTTCATTAATTTCCGTTATCCCATCAGCTAATTGTTTTGGACTTGGTAGAACTGGAATCCAACCGTCGCCCAGTTCAGCGACGACTTTCCTAATAGCTTCGGAGTTTCCACCGATCCATATTGCAGGGTGAGGTTTTTGAAATGGTTTCGGCTCTAACGTGGCGTCTTTTAGCTTGAAGTACACTCCATCATAAGATACGTTGTTTTCAGTCAAGAGTTTTTTTATTATCTTTATAGTCTCGCTCAGCCGCTCGACTCTCGCTGAATGCTTGTCCCAACCGAAACCGAAAGCCTCATGCTCATTTCTCTGCCATCCTGCACCAATACCCAACTCAAGTCTTCCTTTTGAAATATTGTCTAAGGTCGAAGCCATCCTAGCCAACAAAGATGGATGTCGAAATTGATTGCAAAGAACATAGGTCCCTAACCTGATTTCATGCGTGGATGACGCTAATGCAGACAATATGGTCCAAGTTTCCAGCCCGTATGGAAGACCACTCGGGCGAACAAAGTGATCCGAAACCCATACAGAGTCGTATCCCAATTGCTCAGCTTCTTGCGCGATTGCCAAGAAAGTATTCCAGTTAGCATAGGTGGCAGAAACGTGAAGAATCACTCCAAACTGCATGCTGACTCCCACACTAGATAGAAAAAGAGTTTTCTCTAATAGATTTAACACTGGTTCTACTACGTCAAATATGCACGGATTTTGGGCAGCCTTCTTGCTGGTTCCGCAGCAGATTTGGCTATGCTGTCCATTTTCTCTGCTTTCGGTATTATCGGCATGATATTCGCGATACTGCTGGTTAAGAACATCAAAGATTCTTGAGGATACATCGCGCTAGGTTTAATATTGGTAGCTTAGAAACAAACTGCTTGAGAGTATTGACTATGAACAGATGTTTCCAGATCCTCAAACAGCTTTTGAGAGATTCCGTCCTGTACATGGATCTAGTCAAATCCGTAACTCAGGAGATTAGAGTCTGCGTGAAGCTGTCTGATACACTCGAATCTGCTACAATAATCGTGGCGAGTGAAATGAAGGTCTTAGAAGGCTCGGCGGATCCTGATGCCACAGTCATCATGAAGAGCAAGGTGCTCAAAGATATTGCTGGAGGGAAGGCAGAGGCCTTTGCACTTGCAGGTAGAGGTAGAGCAGACGAGAAAAGACCAATAGAGTTCGAAATCCACACAAAGGCACGCGCGAAGGAGATATGGGAAGTGGGAAAGGCGCTTTTGACATTCTTCTTCACCCCGGGCAGAATCAAAATCAAGGACCTTAGCCCAGAGCGAGCCGGTCAAGCCCATGGAGCACATCCGATTCCCCTCGTATATTGGAATGGAATACGATACAGCTGGATCTTAGTCAAAGCTGGGGAAACTCTGAACAAGGAAGGAGAAAAAGACCCATGGCCTCAGACGTTCATAATACTAGAGGGCAAAGGAAAAGCAACAATCGGAGATGTCACATTCCAAGTAGAACCTGAGAAGGCAATATTCGTCCCCACGAACAGCATGCATCAAATAACTGCCGAAAAAGACCTGAAATTACTGTGGCTAGCTTGGAACGCTTGGTAAACGCGCCTAGTATGGAGATGGCGCTTGCCAGTTTTACGGGTAGCCTTTCACTTCTTGTCTCTTAGGTCGAGTGCCTCGGCGATTATGGCCATTTCTTTCCAGCCTAAGGGTCGATTGGTTGCTTTGATGACTAGGCGTTCTCTCCATCCGCAGTCTAGGCATTCATATTTCACCGGCGTTATAGCCATGTGTCCTGCCATGTCGCCGCTCATGGAGCCAACTCTCCTAATCTTAGCGCTCTTGCATCTGGGACAAATCTGCACGTCAACAAATTTTCCCTCTTTCGCAAGCTCTTCTAGGGCTTCCATCAACGCTGGGAAAGATTCGCTTTGAATCTCTTCCTGTTTAAGAAGCGTTAGCTGCCGCTTGCGCTTCTTCTTTTTCTGCTGCTCTTCTTCCAAAATCAAGAAGCCTCAACATAGAAAAGCGACACATCTAGGTGAAAAGCTTGTTGTAAGCAGTCTAGTTGAACTTCTCAGTAGTTGTTGATGATGAACTGCGTTTAGTGCCATCATCTTCTTTCGGTGCGGGTCTATTAGAAGTCTGGTGTCAAGACTACTCTTTTCATCATTTTGGTTGTGTGCGCTTCGTTGAATACTTCTTTGATCTTGCTCATTGGTCGGGTCTCTGTGAATGGGCGTATCTTGATGGTTTCGTTTAGCACCATTTCGAGGACTTTCGGGTAGTACTTCGGAAGGCAACCCCAAGTGCCGATGATGTCAGCGTCAAAAGCCATCAACCGTGATACGCTGAACTCGTTCTTCTGCATGCCAAAGCCGATAGCGACCAACTTGCCCACGAAAGACAACAAGTTCAGCGCGATAGTCTGTCCCGCGCCGGTTCCCGTAACCTCAAAGATCACCCACGCATAACTGGGAAGCCCATGCGCTTTGCACAGTTCCCTGAACTCGCTGCGAACAGCGTTCTCATCTTTGCCGATGGAATTTATGACGTAGTCGGCACCGTACTTCAACGCTCGCTCAAGCTTCTCTTGATCGCGCGCAATGCCCACCACAGTCTTAGCGCCAAATGCCTTTGCCATCTGAGCCACATAGCTGCCAACGCCCCCAGTTACACCAACAACAACCACGTTGTCGCCTTTCTTCAGCCCAGCCCTTACACACGCTTGATAAGGAGTAGTCACAGCATCCGCGATCACCGCTAACTCGGCTAGTTGAAAGCCGCCACGGTTATTGACAATGCATAGGTCTTCAGAGGGAACTGGAATGTGGCTGGAGAAGCCTCCGTAAATGCCTAAGCTGTTGCCAGGCATCTTTTGTGCTAGGCAGCGGTTTCCTCGTCCAGAGGCGCATATGTCGCATTTGTTGCAGGGCATGACCGCGGGAATGATGACTTCTTTGCCTATGAGTCGGCTGTCGCCTGCTACTACGGTGCCGCTTATTTCATGTCCCAACGTAAGCGGCGGCTTGGTAACCGTGGGTACGCCGTCGTAGAAGTAGCCTAGGTCGGTGTGGCAGACGCCGCAGCCGGCAACTTCAACTAATGCCTCGTTTGGCTGAAGCTGTGGAACTGGGATCTCAGTTCTTTCCAGCATGCCTTCGGTGACTTGACCTGTTTTCGGGTCTTTGCTCCATGGCTTAGTCATTTGCCAAGTCTGTATCTTTTCAGGAATCTTGCTCATGCCTATCGCCTTTTAAGTCATATTTTGGGCTATTTGGGTGGTTGTTCTTTGGGTTTCGCCAAGACTTCGCCGTACATTGCGTCTTCTGCAAGCTTGCCCCGTGCTATTAGCTGTCTGAATTTGATGAAGTCAATTGTGTCTTTGCCTGTCATCTTTCTTGTGTTGAACGCCGCGAATCCAGCAAAGGCTTCATAGTTCATGTTGACTGCCAGCCAATGGCGGTTGTAATCCTTAGCTGCATCCCAGAAGAACTTTTTCTTAGCTCTCACGCTGTCAATCGCCTTTATCAAGCAGCCTGGGAACAGGTTGGCAAACAGCCACACAATCTTGTTGACTTCCTTGTCTAGGAGTTCGAGGCTGATCTTGTTCTGTTCTCTAGCCGACTTAAGATAAGCTTGAGCCTTATCGTATTCTTCGCCGGTTCTTAACTCGCCAAAGACGATCTCGCCATCTTCAGCGTATCGGTCAATTATTACCGACGGATTGCGAACCCATTTGCCGCCGTCGTTGATCACTGGAACAGCCTTATTGATCATGCCGAGTCGTTTCATTTTGTAGGCGCTCCACAACTCACATGAGACACAGTTCCACAAGGCGTCTTCCATGCTCAGCATCCATGGCAAAAAGTCGGATGAGCCACCGTCTGGAGACGAGCCGTGGCGTGGACCAGCTTGACCGAAGACTGCTAGATCCGAGGCGACTGAAACATCGCATGCCATGCCGATTTCCTGTCCGCCTGCCACTCTCATGCCGTTGATGCGGTTGATCACGGGTTTCTTGCACATCAATATGGAATCCACCATGTGGTTAAACAGTTCCATGTACTCGCCGTACTCGTTCGGTCTCATACTGTAATATTCAGCATATTCCTTGGTGTTACCACCTGTGCAGAAAGCGTTGGCTCCTTCGCCCGTGAACACAACAGCGACTACGCTTCGGTCAAGTGAGGCGTTCTCAAAACCGGCTATGACGCCTTTCACCATCTCCGTCGTGTACGAGTTGTACTGCTGAGGATTGTTTAATATGATCCATGCGACGAACAAGTCTTCAACGGGCTTGCCCTGCGAATCTGTTAAAGGACGCTTTTCATAGATCACGCCTGGAGCCTGCTTGCTCCAATGAGTTTCACTGTGTAAAGCGTGGTTCTTGAGTTCGTTGTCACGTGGCAACCATTCTAATCCCATAATCCATCCTTCTCCTATTTCACACTACGAATGCTGTTTAGAGTTAAGGCTTATAGCATTAAGAGCTTTTATATGAATTTTGCAACTCTGGGCAAAAGATGTTTATCTATAAACGCCCAAGTTTGATGTGTGAGTGCGATGAAGAAGCCTGCAGAAGAACAAATAAGGCGCCTGATGACCAAGCACACGGCTCCGCCACTCGAAGTAATTATTCCCGTTCTTGAGAAGTCAGGACGCGGCGAAAACGAATTGACGGCGCAGCTTTATGAAACCTACTGCAACATAGCTAAAGGAATTAAGAAAATATTGGGTCTAACTGGCAAAGACATGAAGACTTTGGCCAGGGTCTGGGAAGTCTTCATCGCTTTTGAAGAAATAAGAATGCAGCCTATTGAATTGTCCGAATCTAAGTTCTCTCTCAGCATAGCCGACTGCCCCATGATTCATGTTGGAAAAGACGTGAGCTCAAACGTGAAAAGCAAATTCTGCGACCTAATTTGCACAGCAGGAAGCAAAGCGCTGATGGACACGGTGCTTGAAAAAAAGAAAGGCACTTGCACATGGAGCAAGACGCTGATAAAAGGAATGGGCAAATGCACGCTCAAATTTGAGCTAGTGAAAGCCAGATGAGTTATCTGAAGAGGCCGCCAACAGTCATCACTGTTGTTCTGGTTGCAGTTGTATTAGTTTTCATTCTAACATGGCGAGGCGTGGCTGATTCAATTAGTTACGCAGATCTAACAAGGGCTTTGACTACCACCACGGCAACTTTCGGAACGTTGCTTGGCATCATGACGGCAGGACTCATGTTTACCCAAGGGGCATTCGGTCGACTCTCGAGCGAGCTGAACGAGAAGTCTCCCAATTATCTTGAGGTTTTGTCCCTAGATAAGATCCAATCTATTGCAGCGCGCCTGCTTGCCCTGCGGAAAAGCTTCACTCAAGTTGCAGCGTCTACAACAATCACTGAAGAAAGGAACCTTTACAGCAGAATAGCAACTGCCGCGTCTTCTATGTTTGTCGATTTTGCAGTTCTTCTGAACCTCAAGCTGAAACAGCAAAGACTACCCGATACAGACCTTTTGGCATCAGAAATGGACCCTACCCTCTACAATGCTTACCAGCGAAGAAGACGAGGCGTGAGAAAAGAATGGCAGCTTCTCGGCATCATCAAGCAAGTTGCCGACATGTGGGAAGGACAGCCAGCCTCCTTCATAGAGAAATCGCCCAAATCAGCGCTTAAAGTCGACTTGAAAAGCTCTATCGCAATCTTGAAGCTGAAAGAAAAAGTTGACCAAGGCTCAGCTAACATCAGTCGTGATACTGTGAAAATGCTGAATGAGCTGGATAGCGACTTCAGCAGACTCAGCAAACGACTTCACGAAGACAGAATACCACAGCTCTTGTCTCAGATGGAGCAGGCAAGCACCTTACGCGGAAAATACTTCTACTTGGCGCTGATTTTCATTGCTTCTCCTCTTCTCGTCAACCTCATTGTCCTACCACAGCTTTCAGAAGCAACAGCAGCTTCTCTACAACCGATTGTTTTGATAACCAGCCTGCTAAGCGTGATCGGCGTCGTCTTCTTGCTCTTATACATCTACAAGATTCTGAACGCATAGAAGCGTTAATCTGTGCCCAACTCCATCTTCCCTATTCCAGCTAGCATTTAAACAAGGCTAAAGACATGTCTCTGAAGGACAGCGTCATCCAAAGCCTGAAAAAAACTGCAGGCGACTCAAACGTATTAACAGACCCTGAAGACCTCTACGTGTACTCTTTTGAACAGTTTTTTAAGCAGAAACAGTACCTGCGACTCGACGCTATTGTGAGAATAAGCTCTGACGAGCAAGCCAGCGAGATTGTTAAGTTAGCTCAAAAAGAAAACGTCCAAGTCTTCAGAAGAAGCGAACAAAAAAGCAGATCCCCATGGGCTACGTCAACGCCCACAATTCTCGTTGATGACGCCGACACGCCTCAACTCGAAGCACTTCTTGAGCAAACCAAGAAAGAACCGTCAAACGCGGATTTAGAGCAGGAAATACGCAGGGCTGGGCACGGCTCTCTCCGCAACTATGCACTAGCGCTGAAATCACTCCTTTCTGACTTGCCGTCTCAGAAATGCCTAACATGCCAAGTGTGCAGCGGATACTGCACCGTAGGACATGCCTTCAACAATGTTGAAACTTGGTCCTCCAAAGGCAGAACAATCTTAACCCGAGCCTTGTCAAACGGCGATCTGCAGCCATCCTCTAAGCTCACCGAAGTCCTGTACTCCTGCAGCCTCTGCGGATTCTGCTTTGCCGAATGCTTCGAAAACAACACGCAAGTCAGAAAAGCCATAATGGATGCTCGACACCGCATCGTCCAGCAAGGTAAGACACCAGAATTATTCCTCGCCACAGCCAAAAAAATCTCTGAAACTGGAGACCCCAGCGGGACGCCACTTAGCAAACGCGTCGCGTGGGCACAGCAGCTTGCTCAGAAAGGAGTCTTTCCAAAGAAAGCTCCGGTGCTCTACTGGGGTGGCTGTGTGGCTTCAACTCGCACTCCAAACACTCCTAAAGCGCTGGGCAACGTTCTGAATCGAGCTCAGGTTGACTTCACTTATTTAGGCGAGAAAGAGGGATGCTGCGGCTACGTCATGCTTGCAGCAGGGCTCTGGAGTGAGGCAAGGCAAAACGGTTTGGAAGTTGTCGAAAGACTGAGGCAGACTAACGCTGAAACTCTAATCACCACCTGCGCCGGCTGCTACTACACCTTCACCAAAATGTACCCTGAAATACTACACATCGAACTCCCATGCAGAGTCATGCACGCCACACAATACATGGAGCATCTCATAAAAGAGAAAAGACTGGCTCTTCGCGACTTGAACTGGAAAGTAACCTATCACGACCCCTGCTCCCTCGGGCGACACAGCAACGTCTACAACTCGCCCCGCAACGTTCTCAAAGCCGTGCCCAAACTTGACTTCGTCGAAATGCCCCTGAGCCGAAACCGCTCTCGCTGTTGCGGAGCAGGCGGCGGACTCTGGTCCTTCAACAACACGCTCGCAATGAACTGCGCAACTGAAAGACTCATCAAAGACGTGGCTCCTCTAGGCGTCTCAGCATTAGCCACAGCATGCCCAACATGCCACATCAACCTAAGAAACGCGGCAGCAAGAAAATCGTCTGGAACCAAAGTCTACGACGTAGTGGAACTAGTTGAATCAGCCACTGCCTAGGGCGCGGTCAGCATTTTCTTCATAAGCTCTGAAAACTTCTGGGCAGCTGCACGCTGTTTCAGCATGTTAGCGGTTGTAGCCTTAACATACTGCAATGCTTGCGGGTCGCAGAACTTGGCACACACTGGGGAGCCACCGCAAAGGTCGCATTTCAGAATCCGCCCCTTCTTGAGATCAATCTGCGCACCCGCAAAGGGACAGTAAAGAGCACAAAGTCGGCAGCCCACGCACACGTTTGGGTCGATTACAACAGCGCCCGTCTTCTCATCCCTGCTAATCGCACCTACAGGACAGACGGTTTGGCATATGGGGGATTCACACTGCACGCAGACCACAGGAATGTACAAACCTGCGGTCTCCCACTTGGCAACATGAATCCGCGCCAACGATGGATTAACCACTTTTTCATGATGCAGTGAGCAAGCGGTTTCGCAAAGGCGGCATCCAGTGCACTTCTCTGGGTCAATGAACAAGATCTTCTCCATTTCTCATTCTCCCCTCACTTCAGATCATGTGCCTTGGCTCTTTGTCCAGTCCCAGCTGCTTAAGAGTCTCCTTGGTTGGTACGCCGTTTCGATCCCAGTTATGCAGCGCGTAGTATTCATCAAGCATTTTTTCAAATCGTTCCTTGTCGATCGTCTTGCCTCTAGCGCTGGGTAAGCCTATTGGCGTGGGCTCCTTGAAGTACCGCTCTGACAAGGCGTCGTCTTTTCTGGTGAAACCTTCGCGCACGTTGAACAAGCGTTCCAGCGTGTAGATTCTCTCGCCGATCTCCATCAACTGCGCCTTCGAAAACTCCATACCAGTTGCCAATTGTATCAGCTTGGAGAATTCATTCCATTTTGGCGCGTGAACAGCGCAGAAGACTGTCTGGAACTTGCATATGCCGATTGAGTCTGTTACAGCGTAGAGGCGTTCCTGCCACCAGATCATCCGCGGCTTTCCCTCATACGCTGTTGAATCGGACGTCACAGGTCCCTCATAGATTTCCTCAAGCAATTCCTCAGGCAACCCGTACAAGTCGATGGCTGGGCGACTGCGCAAATGGTCTGAGCCACGTGTAGAGGTAGCTATGCCCAAAGCGAAACTAGGCGTCGGACGCTCATCAGAATGCAGATTACTCATGCCCTTAACCTGTATGGCATAATAGTCAGAACCTTTCCCGATCTTAGCGATAGCTGGCTTGAAGCCATCCGCGAGAACGCTGCCAAAGCCCTCTCTCAAAGCTATTTTGCGTATCAACTCGTAAACGACGTTCTCGTCGCCCCACTCAAGCTTCAGCCCATTTGTCTGGGCTTGTGTGAGTATGCCTTTTTCATATAGCTCCATAGCCCACGCGATGAGTCCGCCTGTTTCGAGCGTGTCAATACCGTACTTGTTGACCAAGTGGTTGGCTTTCAGAACAGTATCCATCTTCGTGCAGTTGACCATGGTTCCAAAAGCGCCAAGCGACGTGTACTCCGGTCCTTCGCCAAAAATCGGTTCGCCTTCTCCCTCCTTCAAAGTATAACGATGCCTACAATGCACAACGCAGCCATAGCAGCCCGAAGTGCCAAACGAGTAACGATCAATCACTTCTGGTTCAAGGTCTTCGCCATGTTCCAATCTGTTGAGTTGAAAATTCTTGGTTCTAATCAAGCCTGTAGTGTTAGTGTTGCTGTAGATGATCATCGTGCCCCATTTCGACTGCGCCTTAGCCCACCGCGTGCCAATTATCATGTCATTCATTTCTTTACAGTAATCCAACAACTCATCAGGGTGCGCGTATTCAATGCTGGTCGTGCCTCTAGCCGCGATTGCCTTGAGGTTTTTCGAACCCATCACAGCGCCCATGCCAGTTCTGCCAGCTGAATTCTTCATGCCTGTGCGCACGTTAGCGAATCTGACAAGGTTTTCGCCAGCAACGCCTATCACAATGCTCTTGACGTCATCGTCGTTGTGATCGTTTCTTATCGTGGTTTGCGTTTCAAAAGTATCTTGACCCCACAAGTGCGAGGCATCTTCAACCGTGATTTCGCCGTCATTCACCCAAATATAAACGGGTTTCTCAGCTTTACCAGACACGACCAGATGATCGAAGCCCGCCAGCCTCAGCTCGGGAGCAAAGAAGCCGCCTATGTTGGAATCTCCCACTGCGCCTGTGAGAGGTGACTTGGCAGCGATGTCGCAGCGTCCTGAACCGAGACACGGAATCCCGTTTAGCAAGCCTACGCCAACCATCAAAACGTTGTCTGGACCGAGCGGATCGATTCTAGGCTGTATGTGATTGTACAAGAGATACATGTCGATGCCTCTGCCGCCCAAGTACAATGTGCGCATATCGCGTGGAATCGGCTTCTGCTCAACTTTGCCAGTTGATAGGTTGATGTAAGCGATTTTTCTGTTCCAGACCAATTCCTGAGCCCCTCTTTCTGTGAGTCTTTTCTAGGCTAAGCCTCTCACTTTAGCTTGACCCGGCGCAGGCCAAGAGATGCGGAATCTAGTGTTGCAGTGCGGGCACGAGGCAGTTTCAGCGTTCGGTGGCACCTGAAACCGTTTAAGGCAGTTTAAACATCTGACTTCGCTCACTGGCGCTTAGCCTCCTCCAATTGGAACTGTTATCATAACGACATCTCCATCCTTGAGTTGCACGTCGGGTTTTCTCACACTTTGACCGTTAAGCATAACCAAAGCGTCAACTTCAACAAGGCCCGTCTTCGGGTTTAAGATCTGTTTGAAATCCTTGCCATAACTGCGTGCAAGATCATCCAGAAGAACTCGAAGAGTTGAATTCGAGTCTAACTCGTGAGTTATCTCTCCTTTCCCAGCTGCTTCTTTGAACATAGCATGAAGCAAGACCCTGACTTGAGCGGTCATTATCCTCACGAGTCCGAAAAATAACAGTTGTGAAAGCGAAATTTAATCATTGTGGAGAAAAATATTTTCAAGCAGTGATTTATATAACTTATATACACAAGCGCATGGTGAGGAACGAATCCTTGGACATCAGAAAGTTGCAGAAGATCAAAGGCGGAAGCTTCACTCTGTCGTTGCCCAAACGATGGGTTGAAAAGCGCAGGCTTAGAAGCGGTGAGCAAATCGCTGTCTCAGAAGAAGATGACGGATCTTTAAGAATTGTTCCCATAGGCGCCGGCGTTGAAAGACCTTTTGAAGTCACACTCGCTCTGGAGAGCTTTCCAAATCTACAGGCACTTGAATATTACGTAGCTACTTACTACATTCAGGGCAGCAGCGGCATCAATATAACATCTAAGAAGATCATGTCAGCTGAACAGAAGAAACGACTGAAGCAACTACGAACCGAATTGCCCGGCGTTGAAGTAGCTGAAGAAGAGGCAAGCCGCCTACGCTTTCAGGTTCTGATTGACCCGGCTACTTTCTCGATGGAGTCATTAATCGAGAAAACCTCAGCTTTCTCCCTGAAGCTGCAGGAAGACGCAGTTAAAGCATTAGTAGAATGGAACCTTGCCCTAGCCAAGGAAGTGCAGGAACGCGCCGGCGAAGCTCAAAGACACTATCGCGTCATGATCAGACAGGTTGCCTTAGCAAGTCTAAGCCGCGCTATTGCCGACAAGACCGGGGTGAGAAACTGCCAGGAAAATATCACGTTTGCCTTGGTCGCCCGAGACCTAAGCCGCCTAGTCTATCACTCATCACAGATCGCAGGGCATGTCCTCAAGTTGGGAGCTAAACGAAAGGCTGATTCCGCAATGTTGAAAGCCTTTTCAGGTCTGTCAGAGGTGGCATTTGAAATGCAGGTGAACGCATCGACAGCGTTTCTGAAAAAAGACGCAAAACTGGCAGTCAAAGTTTTAACAAGGATGGACGAGGTCCGGGAAAAGGAAGAAGCCCTACTCAAAAGCATAATGGAGAACGTGAAGGACGTGGACACCGCGGTGACTTTGAGTATAATTGCACGTGACTTGCGCAAAATCGCCGGCTACACCGTGGCCGTAGCTGACGACGCCATGAACCGAGTCTTAACGCCTTCTATACATTAGCCCTGTGGGTTCAAGAGAGTGTAGAACAGGGTCCACGTAACAAGCCATGAGAGAAAATAGGCGCCGACTCCAGTCGTGAAGACCTTTGAAGATTTTTCAACTTTTGCCAAAAACGCGGCTTTATAGGCGTAGTATGAAACGATGTAGACGAGCAAGGCAATTGTTACTCCATTTAGAAGATTGAAATCCGGCACAAAGCCGTGTAAGAGCGTAGATACTAGGGCGGCGGCAACGCCTAGTAGGAATCTTGTCCAATACATGATGGTTAACGGGTTCATTTTGTTTTCCGTTTTATTCAGTCCTTTGGGCTAGACTATGATTTTGGCTTAGGCATTTAAGGTTGCCTCTTTTCCATGCTTCTGTATCTTCAATTCATATGTGTTAAATATTTCGAGGCTTGAATCTGCAGAAACAAGTGATCTAGTCATGATAACCGAAGAGGAAGCCTTCTGGTCCGGAATAGCTGTTGCCACCCTGATGTTGGGCGGCGGATTTTCAATGCTCTTTCTACGAGCGTTAACTGGAGAAGGCGCTGTCGTCTTAGCCTTGGGTTTGATGACTATGGCGTTGACAATTCAGATGCGGGCAAAACCTCGACGGTACATTGATTCTTGGAACCCAATGGAATCGCGTGCAATGACGCCTACTCCACGAATCGAATCTTCAACAGAGCCCGAGCAGACACAAACTGAAACACAAACTGATCAGCAGCCGAGTCAACCGCAAGAGGAGGCTGTTGAACCAGCTGAACAGCCGCAACCAGAGCCAGTTGAACAACCGCAGCCAACGCAACCTGAAACTCCAGTAGAGGAGAAAAACGAATCCCCGGCACCTCAAACGCCCCAAGAAGAACCAATAGTCGTCTTCTGAATGCTTTCTAAGAAGTAACCGCCCAGAGTTCTTTCGTTTTTCTCTTACTCGCATCCCTCTTTTAGTTAGTGCCTTCGCCTAATCTGTAAGTTGTTACTCTGCAAATAGCGTTGATTACCGCCGTCTCGGCTGTTCTAGTGTTATCTTCGATTTGATTCTACAATATTCCATAGGTTGAAACAACCATTAATATCGTCGGAGCGAACGTTGTCGAGTGACAGCTAGCAGAAAAGCGGAGGCAAACTTACGAACAAGAACAAGCATGAGCTTGACATCGTTGTCAAGATTCTCAAGGCAGCAAGCAAAGGCGCGAAAAAAAAGGAACTTCACCACCGTTCGGGCTTGAAACCGACAGTTTTTGGCAAATACGCCGCAGCCCTGATCGAACTCGACATGTTGGAAATGAAACCTGATCTGTCATATTATAAGACAACTGAGAAGGGGCTGGAACTGCTACACGTATATCATAAGCTGCGATGGCTCCTGTGGGGCGGAACCTTCGACTTCATGCTAGTCGGGCTTCTCGGCAGGCTCAAAATGGACAGAACAGAATGCGTAAAATACAACGCCTACATCAGTTGACCTAGGCTTCAAGCAACTGCCGACCTTTAGACGCGCCCTTCTCCGGTCACCACTCAGTATATGAGATGTTGTGATATAACATGATTAAGAGATTTTGAAAAGCACTAAGAGCATGTGGGACAGGCTTTGCTAAAGTCTGCCACTGAGCCCTCGCTTTCAATTGGTCTCAAAACTTGGGTTTCTCTGCTTCCATGGCGGTAAACTGTTATGCCCTTGCAGCCTAGTTTCCAAGCCAGCATATACGCTTTTTCAACATCATTCGGCGTTGCCCAGTTTGGAAAGTTGATGGTTTTGGACACTGCGTTGTCAGTGAACTTCTGGAATGCTGCCTGCATGCTCACATGCATCTCCGCAGTTATGTCATGCGCTGTCACAAACAATCGGCGCCACTTTTCCGGAATCTCCTTCAAGTCTTGAATCGAAGTGCGCCTAGAGATCTCTTTGATCAACTCTTCACTGTAGAATCCCTCGCGCAGCGCGATGTTCTCGAACAATGAATTGACCTCAACCAAGCTGCGCCCAAGCGTTTCAGCAACTTCACGAACATAAGCAATGGCGAAAAGAGGCTCAATGCCCTGCGAACAACCTGCGATTATGCTGATCGTACCCGTTGGAGCAACAGTTGTGACTGTGGCGTTGCGCTGAGTCTTCCAGCTTTTCTCCAAAATGCTGCCGCTGAAGTTGGGGAAACTACCTTTCTCCTCACCCAATTCAGCGCTAATTCTGTTCCCCTCTTGATTTATGAGCTTCATGAGTTCTTCAGCAGCTTTCAAGCCTTCTTCAGTGTCATATCTGATGCCTCGTTTGATGAGCATATCTGCGAAGCCCATTATGCCAAGACCAATCTTCCGGTTGCCTTTTGTTATTGCTTCTATCTCGGGCAGAACATAGACATTGGCGTCAACCACGTTGTCCAGAAATCTCACAGCAGTTCTCACAGTCTGACGTAGGTGATCCCATTTCATTTTTCCGTCTTCATTCACGAATCTGCTGATATCGATGCTTCCCAAGTTACAGGACTCATACGGCAGAAGCGGCTGTTCGCCACATGGATTCGTTGCCTCAATCTGCCCAATCTTGGGTGTGGGATTATATCTGTTGATTGTGTCAAGGAAGATAACTCCGGGTTCACCGTTCTTCCAAGCCATCATGATTATCAGATTCCAAATCGCTCTAGCCTTCAGCTTTTTGACTGCTTGGCCATTGCGAGGATTAACTAACTCGAAGTCTGCGTCTTTTTCAACCGCTCGCATGAAGTCGTCTGTCGCTCCGATTGATATGTTGAAGTTACGCAGAACGCCCTCTTTCTCCTTAGCCACGATGAAATCCATTATGTCAGGGTGATCAACACGCAGAATGCCCATGTTGGCACCCCTTCTGCGACCGCCTTGCTTAACCACATCGGTCGCCGTGTCGTATATGGTTGCAAACGATATTGGACCTGAGGCAATGCCGCCCGTGGTTTTCACCACATCTCCCTTTGGTCTCAATCGAGAAAACGCAAAGCCTGTTCCACCGCCTGTCCTGTGGATCAGAGCTGTCGCCTTGAGCGTATCGAAAATACTTTCAATCGAGTCTTCCACAGGCAAAACGAAGCAAGCGCTGAGCTGCCTCAAATACGTGCCCGTGTTCATAAGCGTAGGCGAGTTCGGAATGAACTCCAGATTTGTCATTATGCGGTAGAACTCGTTTTCCAATGTTCTGACTTCAGAACTGCTCTTGCCGTATTGTTTGTCAACTTCGGCTATGCCTTTGGCTATGCGCCTGAACATCTGTCCTGTTGATTCGACTACTTTGCCATTCTCGTCTTTCTGCAGGTAGCGCCGCTCCAGAACTAGAATCGAGTTCAGTGGTAGCTTCAACTCGTCGACGATGCCGAGCATCGTTTTGGCTTTACGAATTTCCGCTCTCTTCTGTCTGTAAAGAATGTAGGCTTTCGCGGTGCGAGCATGCCCTTTATCGATGAGCGTTACCTCGACGAGATCCTGAACCTGCTCCACGGTTGGAATCTCTCTTGGCTTGAGTTGTTTTCTAAGACGCTCAACAACTTCGGCAGCTAACTTGCCTGCGAGCTGTCGGTCTCTCCCTCCGACTGCTTTGGCTGCTTTCCAAATGGCTTCCATGATTTTGTTCTGATCAAAGTCAACTACTCTGCCATCTCTTTTCCTAATTTTCTTGATGGCGCTCGCACCTTGGGCTTTCTTCAAAATGGGCACCAGATCGAAATTAGCATGAGCTTTTCATAAAGAGCTTTCGATTACCCTTATCAAAGCAAGTTTTAAGTGCAATTACCGTCATTCTTGATAGTCTCACAATGGCTGGTGCATTATCATGATGGAAACTTATCCATGGTGGACCGAGAAACAAAAGAAACTAGCAGAAGAGACCCGCAAATTCGCCGACGAGAATCTGCCCAAAGGCGAAGAAGTAGCATGGACCAGGCAGTTTCCAACCGAGCTTATGAAGGAAGTTGCAGCCAAAGGATGGTTCGGCGCCCCAATCCCTGAGAAGTATGGAGGCACAGAAACAGGCGTTACAGGCTGCTGCATTGTAGCTGAAGAATTGAGTCGCATATGCGCCGCTTTGGTAGGTGCTTACTCGGTTACAATGTTCGGCGGCGTCGAGCAACTGCTAAAATTCGGCAACGAGGAGCAAAGGCAGAAGTGGCTGCCTCAAATCGCGAAAGGCAAGCTGGGCGCCATATGCATCACTGAACCGTCAATTGGCTCCGACGCTGGTGGAATTGAAACCACAGCCGCGCCGGAAGGCGACTACTACATTTTGAACGGCAAGAAACGATTCATAACTAGCGCTGGCTTAGCCGACATCTACACTGTGTATGCCAAAACAAGCGAGCGCCCAGAAGACAGGGCCAAATACGCTCACTTGAGCGCCTTCATAGTTGAGAAGGGCATGGAAGGCTTTACAGTTGAGAAAATCAACGAACTCGGAGGCTGGGTAGGCTTACCTAACGGTTACCTCAGCTTCGACGATGTCAAAGTGCCAGTTGCCAACAGAATGGGCGCAGATGGAGATGGCTGGAAAGTTGTGGTGGACGGCTTGAACTTTGAACGCAACCTCTTCGCCGCTGGTATGCTCGGACCAATGCGCGAAGCCATGAAATACGCTGTCGGACACGCTCAAAGGCGCATTCAGTTTGATTCGCCGACCATCGAGTTTGAAGTGAGCCAATTCAAAATTGCGGACATGCTTGCGCAGTTGCGAGCCGCACGCTTACTCACATATTACTCAGCATACTTGATGGACATGAAAGTTGACGCTGTGATGGAAGCAACCTTAGCCAAGCTGTACGCTTCAGAAGCCTATGAGCGATTAGTGAACGATGCGCAGCAAGTGATGGGCGGAGATGGTTGGACCAAATTCTACCCGCTTGAAACCATGATGCGCGACGCCAAAGTCAACCAGCTAGGCGCTGGAACCAGCGAAGTAATGCGCATGGTACTGTACCGACAAGGAATACGCTCCATGGCAGACGAACTGAAGATGCCCTCTCGCCACATACATCCCAAACTCGGCGTGCCAATCTCAACCACAAAGCCCACGGTCATGAGTGAAGCGAATGAAGGCACAATGCTGGAAGTGCTGGCAGAAGACTACAGAGTCAACCCAGGACTGTACATGAGCAGAGCGGATTTGAAAGGACGATTCGCAAACGTCCCCGACGACCAGCTGAACCAGCTTCTCACTGCCCTTGAGGCAAAAGGCTTGGTTAAGCTTTACAAGGACAAAAGAGGCAACATCGCATTGGCAAAGGCAACACACAAGGGACTGAAACAAGCTAAGCCATCAACATACTACCAATGGTACCCAGACTGGCTGAACAGAGACTTCACTTTCTAACCTTTGAGCTGAAATTCACTCTTTCCTTTCTATCCCAGAAGAGCAACCCACGAATCAAACAGTGCGCAGGCTCAGCCTCGTTCAAGAGACTCCATCGCTACTAGGCATCGAGCATCCGGTAACTTATCGCCCCAATGCATCAACGTAACCCTGAACTCCTCTTTGAAGCCCAAATCGACAAGAGCGTCCACGCTTCTTCGCCTTACTTCTGAAACACCGATTCCAACTTCAACGCCTGCTAACTTGCTTAGCACGGTCTTCAGAAGACTGGTCGCCTCGTCATCCGAGTTAGCGCGACACATCAGCGGTCCGATCTCTTGCCTATACCAGTCAGCCATAATGAAGCCAAGCTGCTTGTTTTCCTTACGAGCTACGAAGCACAAGTCCTTCGAGTCCGTGAAAATTCGCCTTAACAGTCTATCCCGGTTCCAGCCCATACACGACCTGTCGAGATCGATGGCGTCTTTGAGGTCGCGTTGAGTC
>Ga0315296_10000465_pt1 | contig 37101 bp, 38 predicted proteins | sample YL17G14_18_MG_FD_203921 | JGI IMG/M metagenome (GOLD analysis project Ga0315296, IMG submission 203921) | Sediment microbial communities from Yellowstone Lake, YNP, Wyoming, USA - YL17G14_18 | ecosystem: Environmental > Aquatic > Freshwater > Lake > Sediment | place: USA: Wyoming | collected... | reverse complement strand
ATGCCTGGGATTAATCGCATCTGCCACAGTATCAATGAAATCAAGATGATGGTGGATTCAAGTTCAGCAGCAATCGGCTCAGACAGATTATCTCAGGTGGGGTGCGCACTCAGCGCTGCAGGCCGTTCATGAGGGGTAAATGAATCATGAACAACGGCACATACAGTCACAGACTTCGTGAATTAAGAAGCTCTCTTGTATCGGACGTCCTGGATAGCATGGGGGTGGAAGGAGCCATCTCCGGCCTCTCTCCTGCGTTTGATCAAGCAGTAGCTATCGGCCGAGCTATGCCCGTTCTCGTACAGGCAAAACCAAACGCACTCAAAGGACTTAGAGAAGGCCTTATGGACGCGATTGATCTCGCAGACAAAGGAAGCGTCATGGTCATAGCATCTGATACACAGGCATGCAGCGCCTGGGGCGGCTTAGTGAGCAGGTATGCAAAGCTCTCTGGCATTGCGGGAGCAGTTGTATACGGAGCCGCGAGGGACATGGAGGAAATTATCAAACTGCGACTTCCAGTTTTCTCTTCAACAGTGACTCCGATCTCAGGCTACAATCGAGTAGAAGTTCTTTCGCCAGGGGCGCCGGTAAATTGTGGATCTCTCTCTGTTCAGAAAGGTGATCTCGTGGTTGCGGATCGTGATGGCGTTGTCATCGTACCTTCAGCCATGACTCGTGAAGTACTGGATCAAGTGTTTAGATTGCTGGAAAAGGAAGGTCAGCATATCGACGACATACAAGTACGATTGAGAAAAAAGCGCCATCCGCGAACATCGGACCCTTCCAGGCTTATCCGCCAATGCGAGACTACATCAAAGTCAATGTTTGGGACAAGGAAGCCTTCTATGCTCTAACCATAAAGCAGACGCAGATAGGCGCTGTGGCGCTGCAGCTGATCTAACCAGGCGAAGGAAAGGCAATCTACAAAGATTTCTTGGAAAGAGAAGGAGTGTTCCACTTGGGCTTCGTCGTGGACGACATTGACAGAGAAGAAACCAAGCTTAGGGCCCAGGGACTTAAAGTCCTTAGCAGTGGGCGAAGGGCCGACGGCAGCGGTTTCACATATTTCGATACCGTCGACAAAGCAGGCGTCGTTCTGTTGATCAGACAGAACCCTCCTAAGAGATAGAGAGACAGCACCTTATCCTCGAATTCTTATCCTTGTAAAGCAAGCGATTTGGGTTTTGGTCTTCAACCACAAATAGCGGCATATCACACTCATTTCGAACTCATGGTTTTCGCCGTGCCTCCATACGTTTTTCTCCGCTTGCTGATAGTAATTGAAGTAGGCTTCTCTGTACCTTTCATTCTCGGGATCCTTCCAGAAATAAAGCGGCATAGATGGTGAAGGAGCCTCACAGACAAGTTCCCCTTCTCGATCAACTACTGGGTTACCATTTTCATCGTAGGCACTGATCTTCATCCACAATTCCGGCCCGCTCACTTCGCCGGCGTACACAGGAAATAGACCCATTAGAACCTTCTGAGATCGAGGGCGCATTCTACGCCTTCCCGATACGCAAAGAGAATGCGATCCCGTGAGCTCACCAAAGTGCTGCTTGAAAAATTTGGCGTTGCCGTCTTGGCAGGCGCAAGCTTCGGTGATGGGGGCGAAAATCACCTGAGATTCTCATTTTCCATGTCCCCGGAGACCATCGAAGAAGGAATGAGCAAAGTGAAAGCCTTCTTCAAAGAGGGTTAGAGATTCTGGAAGTTCTCAATGACTCCCAAAGCCCTATGAAGCCACAAAGAATAAAATGTGCAGCGCAGGAATTGAGTTCAACTGATATGTAAATTTGAAAGAGATAGGAACGCGCCCTAATCTCCTTTCTTTTTTCTAGTAATCGACGAATCTTCCAGCATTTTGCCAAGTAAACCCGCAGGTTCTCTTCCAGCGATTACCGTCGTACTTATCTTTCCAATGTGGATACCGATTTTTATATAGGTGAAACTCTTATCGCCACACCGGAACCGACCCAACGAGTCGCATCCTTGAGGGTTCGAAGGCCCTAAGACATTGGGACCAGTCTGCAATTTCAAGGACGGCTTGATACATGCTGAAGCATTCGACGTCAGGAATCGTCACCTTTAATGCTCCAACACCGCCGGCCTTCAACGAACGCCAGTAGTCCTCGCTAACATCCTTTGGATAGACGGCATTCAAACCGTCTACAACAATAGTCTCCTTATGCAGTTGTAATGCTTTATCACTCATCTAGGTGACTACCGCGAGACGTTCCTGTTTCAAACGAATTAATTTGACTTGCCCTCACAGGGTAGGGTGTTGTGCTAATGCTAAACATAAGAAGTGTTAAATCTATTTACTATGACAGTCAACTCAGGAGCAGTTTGATCAGAAATGACAAAGATTGAAGCCAAATTGAAACAGATGGGCTATGAACTTCCTAAAGTTCCAATGGACATGAAATACTGGGCGCGATGCAAGAGAGCAGGTAATCTGATTTTCATGGGAACAACGGGACCTTGGCCTATTATGAACAAGACGGTGAAGGGTAAGCTGGAAGGGGTAATCGGAAAAGACGTAACAGTTGAAGAAGCGAAATTCACGTGCAAGATGGCAGTACTTAGTATCCTTGCGGCGCTGAAGAACGAACTGGGGGATCTTGACAAGATTGGCACAATCGTCAGATTGGAAGTGTATCTAAGTGGCATGGGCGGTGACGATGATTCGTACGTCGCGGTTGCTGACGCTGCATCAGAACTGTTCATTGAACTCTTCGGAGAAAATGGGAGAGCTACTAGAACCGTTACACCTAACATCAGTAACTTCATCGCAGAACTTGACATGGTGGTGGCCCTCAAGGACTGAATTAAGCATCGTTTCTAACTTTTCTAGACGATTCCCGTAGGAACCGAGGACCTGAGGGAAGCATTATTTTGGAAGTGCCTCTGGCCGGACGACTTGTTTCGGGCGAGAAGACGTTCGATGTCTATGACAAGTTTCTCGGAACAAGGATAGATTCTCTTCCCTCGATGAGACCGCAAGACGTTGACCTCGCAGTCGACGCTGCCGCGCGCTCGCTACTTGAACTGGACCGTTTGTCAGCTCTAGATCGGCAAGATGCGATTCTTCAGGTAGCTAGCGAGTTGTTGAATAAGAAAGCCGAGCTTTCGAAGATCCTTGTTGCAGAAACAGGCATGACAATCAAACAGGCAGATCTCGAGGTCGAACGAGCCTCAAGAATCTTCAGACTATATTCCACTGAGATACCGCACCTACACGGTGAGACGTTATCGCTCGACGCCGATATTCGCGGCAAGAATAAGCACGGCTACTGGATTAGAGTGCCCGCCGGCGTTGTTGCTGCCATCACTGGATTCAACAACCCGCTAGTAATCCTCGCCCACAAACTTGCCCCCGCTTTTGCGGTCGGCGACACTGTGGTCGTGAAACCCGCTTCGGCTGCACCCCTGTCCTCGGTGGAGATGTGTAAGATCTTTGCGAACACAAGCTTACCTGCAGGAGCAGTCGATGTCGTCACAGGGGATGGTGGAATTCTCGGCCCTGCACTGGTGAAAGATCCCCGCGTGCGAATTGTTAGTTTCACTGGAGGGCGAGAGACTGGGGTGGAGATCGCGAAGCACGCTGGCTTGAAGCGGCTGATCATGGAGCTGGGGAGCAATTGTCCAAATATCGTTTGTTCTGACACAGACCTAGACTTCGCCGCAAAGAACTTGGTCGACGCCGCTTATTCTTACCAAGGACAAAATTGCCTCCACGCCCAGCGAATACTGGTTCAAGAGAGCGTATATGAGGACTTCAAGAAACGCTTCATCGAAGCGGCCTCTAAACTAAAGATGGGCGACCCTAGGCTTCCATCTACAGAAATTGGCCCAATGATAAGCGAGTCAGCTGCTAAGCGAGTTGAAGAATGGGTTAACGAAGCGATGCGCCTAGGCGCAAAGGTTCTGCTGGGTGGTAAGCGGTCAGGCGTTTTCTACCAGCCGACCCTGCTTGAAGGAGCCCCTGCCAAGTCACGAGTAATGGTTGAAGAAGTCTTCGGACCAGTTTCTTGTTTGATGAAGTTCTCCACGATCCAAGATGCAGTGGAAATTTCGAATACAACTGAGTACGGTCTTGAAGCGGCGATATTCACCAACAGGCTGGACGACGCGCTCTACGCAATCAAGAATCTTGACTTTGGAGGCGTAAAAGTGAATGAAAGCACTGATGTCCGTTTGGACATAATGCCTTTCGGTGGATTCCGAACCAGTGGACTTGGCCGCGAAGGATTGGAACATGCCATCGAGGCGATGAGCGAAGTCAAAATGATAGTGCATAACCTTCCCGTGCGCGATCATACGTGACTTTACCGCCTCTCTTTCGAGGACAACGCGTCTGGTAACATCAATCAGCGAGGACTCATCCAAACGAGCTCTGAACGCGATTGATGAGAATGATCTGATTGAGGCAACTCGAGAATTGGTACGCATACATGGCGAGAACCCACTTGGATTGTACGAAGAGATTACAGATTATCTAGCGAAGAAATGGAAAACCATAGGACTGAAAACGCAAATAGCCAAAGTTCCGGACACGATAGTGAACGGATGTGAAGATGTGAAGACCTTGAAGGTCCTAGAATGAATCTCATAGGCACATTCGGGGGCAGACAACGGTCAGCTTTGATCTTTGATGGGCACATGGATACTGTTCAAGTAGGTGAAGGATGGACCACTGATCCATAGGAAGCCGTCATCAAAGATTCTCGAATCTACGGGCTAGGAACTTCGAACATGAAAGGCGGTCTCGCTGCGATGACCACGGTAGCTGAGGCCTTGATTCGCTCAGGAGTTGAACCTGAGAAGAATCTAGTTTTGACGGCCACTGTCGACGATGAGATAGCAGGTTCGTTGGGAATGAAGTATCTCCCGCAGAACCACATTGTCAGAGACAGTTTCGCCGTAGGCTGCGAAGGCACATCTTCAGTTGGTCGACGAATCGACATCAACACATGTTTTGGCGGGCGAATGTGGCTTCGTATTTCCACGAAAGGAAAGTCCGCTCACGGGGCGAAGCCGGATGAAGGGATCAACGCCATCACGCCACCTCATATGAATCGCGCAATTGGTTCAGGTAATGCTTACCATCTCTGGAACGCCGGGATTCCTGCAGTCTTTTGGGGCCCGGGCCGCCCCTCATGTTTCCATGTGACCAACGAATTTGTGAGTCTAGTGTGTCTCGTTGCATGGGTTTTTTGCTTCACTGATAGTGAATCATGGATTTCCGATTGACATGGGTAGATGTCTCATGTGCAACCTTTTTTTCATCTGCAATTCTACTGACGAAAGCTTCGTTTTCCTTTATTTCTACAGCCAAGAATCGCAGTTCGAAATCTTCTAATTCCTTCACCTTGAACCGCTCGTAAGTATTCTCGATTCATCTCTTCTTGAGTTCCGCTAGGTCATATTCTTCGCAGGAGAGTTGATCAAAACTCGTTGGAATAACGAAGCACTTTCCGGATATGTTTTCCCGTGAATTGCCTCTTCTTACCTCAATGCCCATTTCGCGGGCAAATGTTAATTGGGCATAGGGATGTTTTCCCGCCCCGGTGTATTCGGTCTCTTGAACGACAACAATGTTCTCCTCAGGGATCTCTCTTCCCAACTTCAAGGCAGCAGCTAGAGATGTGTTTCCGGCAGGAAAAAAGTGGCTTAAAATGCTTATCTCCATGTATCGCCTCAACAGCGATGTTGGTTAGCTGACCGCTCGATACCTGCTAACCTCAGTATTTTCATATTCTCTTATTCTCTTGAACTCTGATTTTCCGAATGCCATCGGTTGCAATATCCAAGCATAAAACGTGAACAGAACCTTCTTTGCAAAAGATAGAATGCTCCTTTAAGGAGGATTTTGATCTGGTTTGACGTGATGTCTGATGGGTCAAGAAATGATCGTCGGTATCTTGGGCGGGATGGGACCGGAAGCTACAATCGATCTTTTTTCCAAAATCGTACGCTCAACTCCAGTATCAAGAGATCAGGATCATCTCCACCTGATAATTGACAATGATCCCAGAGTACCGGATCGGCAAAAGGCTATTCTGGAAAATGGTCCTTCACCCGCGCGGATGCTTATTGAAACTGCGCAAAATCTTGTGGCTGCTGGAGCGGATTTCATCGTGATGCCTTGTAACACAGCTCACTATTGGATTGAAGAGATTAGGAAAGCTGTAGCGGTCCCCATAGTTGACATGATTGAGGAGACAGCAAAAGAAACCGTAAGATTATATCCGTCCCTAAGAACGGTCGGTATTATGGCGGCAACAGGCACTGTGCGGTCCGGCCTCTATCAGAAGCAATTTCGCAACTTGGCGATCAAGACGGTCTTGCCAACAGATGACGATCAACCAACACTTATGCAAGCAATTTACTCAGTGAAAGGAGGCGATCTATTCAAATCCTCTACTGCTGTTATTGAGATAGGACAAAGGCTGGTGAAGATGGGCGCCGAGGCAGTCATTGCTGGGTGCACAGAACTCTCACTCATCCTCAAGACTGGCGATCTGCCAGTTCCGATCATCGATGCGACTCAAATACTGGCGACTCGTGCGATTCAGATTGCCCGTGGGAAGTCGGACATTCCTTAATATCCCTCTCCAATGTCGGAGTACTCAGCTCTCTGCCAGTTCCTGGGCTTTGAGCCGAATTATTGTATCCCAACTGTACAACTTCCCACGGCAACGGATGGGCGAATTGAATCTAATTCGCAGAACATCAAGAAATCGTCTATTCGCCTCGGGTCTGAGTCTAAGGATGTAGTTGTCCATTCTATAGAAATCTCTCTTGGAGAATTGTCTTGCCTCCAAAACTGAGATTACCGTTGTGTCATTCAAGAATCTGTAGGGTTCCATCAGGTCATATGCCAAAGCGTAACGGGTTCGCCGTGCTTCATGCAGAAATCCAGTCCCGCGATGTTCTGTGCTTTCCTCAATTGTGATTCAAGGATGGCGTACCCATAGTTGAGAAGCGTGTTCACTCGATCGGTTGAGTTCATCTGATGAGACTCATGCATTCGGCACCGAAAACCGAACTCGCTAGGAAGAATTTTCTGGAAAGGAGAATCTGCTTCATACGTTATGATGTACACTGCAGTAATACCTGCCTCAAGGGCGACTTTCACATCGCGTATCCTAGCTCCCTTCTCCTAGAGTGTCTTCATCACTTCGCTTTTTTTCACTCGCTTGTTGATTGATCACCCGGGGCAGCTGCTGTGCCTTGTAACGACTTTCCATACTCCGTTGCGACGAATCCAGACACTAGTTAGGGAGACTTTACTTCTACCTCTAGTAGTGCACTTCAATGATTGCACGTGTTGCTTCGGGCACTCTTAAGTCGATTTGTTCCTGGCTTAGTCTTCAGTTACGCTCAAGATCGTCAGCGTAGTGACATGCCACATAGTGGTTCTTCCTCAGTTCTCTTAACTGTGGTTCGGCATTCTTGCAGAGCTCCTTTGCGTAGGGACACCGGGGGTGAAATCTACATCCTTGTGGTACGTTTATCGCGCTGGGGATAATATATATGTAAAATACGCGAGGACGTTCTATTCAAGATGAATGCAGAATAAATCGTCCGGAATTTGTTTCGTTATGAGCGGTATATATCCATCATATTCCCAAATTTACATGTTGTCTGTCTGACAGCTATCTCAAATCATCCCCGGGTATCGTCAGGAAATCAGCTTTCTTAAAGAAACATCATCATTTATGATACTCCCAAACTCCGCCTTTAGGTCGACTCCCAGTCCAGGTCGACCTGAAGGGATCCTAGCTCCCCAAATGAAGGACAGCGAGTCAGGTGTGGTTATCTCAGTTTCAAAGTAAATGTCAGAGTCCATATCAACATGCATTATGTTTTCGGTAGCCGCGGCAAAACTAGTGGCAGCAGAAAGGGCAATACGGCTCTCCACCATGCAACCCACATGTGCTTGCAGGTTTTCATCTTTCAGCAACTGTGCAGCTTCAATTGCAAAGTAAATCCCGCCGATCTTGCACAACTTAATATTAACACCATCCGCAGCGCGATTTGCAATCACTCTCTGTACGTCGTCCACTGTGGAAGCAGACTCGTCGGCAAGGATCGGTATTTCGCAATGCTCCGCGACGTACTTCATTTTTCTTAGGTCATTCTTTGGACATGGCTCCTCTATTGAAACGATCTTGGAACCCAAAGAGTCATACAGCGAATTGAAGACCTTTACGGCAGTCACTGGGTCATTGTAGGCTTGATTCGGGTCGAGCTTGATTCCTCTAGGAAAAATATCTGATACGGCTAGGACTCGTTTCAAATCCATTTCTGGATTGCCATCGAGTTTCAATTTCATTAGCCATGCACCGTTGTTCTGAAATCGTTGCATATACTCCCGCGTATCCGTCGCCAAATCATCAGGAGCCTCTATTCCGAGACCAATAGATGCAGGTACTATCCGTGGAACCGGTGCGCCGAGGATCTCGTAGACCGGCTTATTCTCCAACTTGCCGAGAATATCATAACACGCCGAATCTATTGCTGTTCTCGCACTCTGACTAGTTAGTTTCGTATCTTCCGAAACCTTGTTTAGAGTTTTGTGAATTTCAGGAATATCACTTGGGTTGGCATTTTTTAAGTATGGAATTGCTTTGGATAAGAACGCAAACGCCTCTTCCCTTGTATCACCCGTAATCGGTCTAGAAGGTGCTGCTTCACCATAGCCCACCACGCCATCTTCCGTGCTTACGACAATTAGCAAATTTTCGGCGTAATAGGTCGTTTCGAAGGAGATTTTGTACGGTTTGTGTAACCTAAGGTTCAGTTCATAGATCTCTATTCTCTTGACGGTCAAGTACTCTCTTCTCAGTTAATTTGACCTATCGAAATTAGCTGCCCCACACTCTTTCGAAAACCCGCAAGAAGTTCTCCCCCAAGATCTTCCTTACGTCTTGATTTGAGAAACCTCTGTCTAGCATAGCTCTAGTGATTATGTGCATTTCAGAAACACTCTTCAGCCAAGGGGTGTACAATTCGTAACTGTATAATTTGTCGCGACCCGACTTCAGATACTCATCTTCGATCTCTTGAATGAATTTTGACGTCAAACCGGGGAACATACGTCTCTCTTCCAAAATCTTTTCTGGAGTCTCGAAATCGTTCTCACTATGATCGAGACCGATTCCAACGTGATCTGCTCCTACTAGATTGACCACATATTCAATGTGATTCACGTAATCGTCCACACCTAACTCCGTCGGCCTCTTTTCGGTCGAAACGAACATCGACAATGGGCACAGCCCTATCACCCCGCCCTTCTCAGCGCACATTTTGATTTGATCGTCTGTTATGTTTCTAATGTGATTGCAGAGGTTTTTCGGATTAGAGTGATCGAATATGACGGGATCTTTTGAAACCTCCATGACTTCGATACTGGTCTTGTACCCCGCATGCGAGAGAGAGATAACCATGCCCACGTTGTTCATCTCTTCTACCCACTGAATCCCTAGATTGCTTAGCCCCGTGTCATTTTTCTCACCGCACCCACTTCCGAATTGATTCCGTTGCTGGTAGGTTGGTTGCATGGTTCTCATTCCCAGTTTCATGAAGAAATCCAAGTTCCTAAGGTCGAGACCCAAGAAACCCGCCGCTTGGGACCCGAGGATGACAGCAACTGCCCCTTCATCTTTAGCCTTCCTAATCTCTTTCACTGCCGTGACCAGTTTCATTTTGCCTGGCTCTAAGTCTCTTAGCTTTCGGAACCAAACCGCGAGCTCATGCACAGCTTGCGACATACTAAAGCATTCTACGTCAGGGATAGTGACGTGAATGGCTGCAACACCCGCCTTTTTCACGTTGTTGAAATAATCCTCATCGAAATCCTTAGGATAAACAGCAGCTAAACCGTCTACGACGATACCTTCCTCGTGAGCTTTTCTAGCTTCGTCTTTCATGTTGACCCTACACCGTTCCGGTTCGAGCGAATTAAAGATAAAAGACTTATGGAGATGGACCGGAAACGAACTAACTAATTTGGGAAATCCTTTGGAGCCTTTGAAGGAGGAAGGAGGAAGGAGGATGGAATGTTGCATCCAATCGTACTGTATAATGACTCTATATACAGAGTCATAATTGTAAGTGGAAGAAACCTAGAGGCATAATTGTAAGTGGAAGAAGACTAAATGCAACCTCGGTCGCTACGTTTCTTGACCGAAGTTGAAGCGAGTCTACGTTGTAGCGTTAGCGGTTTTGTTGCTTGTCATCGTAGCGGCTGGCGCATACTACTACTCTGCGCCTAAACCCATTGAGACGATAACCGTAATTATGGGCACGAACCAGGATGTTACGGAGACTCTTGACCCTGCCCAAGACTACGGCTACGCTCTGAACCTGAACTACAATGTCTTCGATCAACTGTACGAGGCGCAGCCTAGCATCTATCCTGACATCAAATTAGAACCGCGTCTGGCAGCGGGCGAGCCAATTGTCAGCCCTGATGGGTTGGAATGGACGATACCTTTGAGAAGAGATGTCGTATTCCACGATGGAACGCCGTTCAACGCTTCAGCCATGAAATTTTCTTTGGATCGCGTGAAAGAACTTAACTCGTATCCAGCATGGCTGTTGGACAGTATCGCCAGGGTAGAGGTCGTTGACACCTACACAATCAAGATTGTTCAGAACTACGCGTACGCTGGACTGAAAGCGATATTGACGCTGCCAGTGTCTTCCCCTGTTAGCCCAACAGCCGTACAAAACATGGGCCTGCAAAACTTTCAGGAAAAACCCGTGGGGACAGGGCCATACAAATATGTCGAATGGGTGAGAGGAGATCATGTTACGCTAGCACCCTTTGAAGGCTACTGGAACAAAAGTCGCATACCAAAAGTCGATAAATTCATCTACAAGATTTTCGCCGATTCAAGTACGATGAAACTCGCACTGGAAAAGGGTGAGATAGACGTTGTCTGGGATTATCTCACAGCAAGCGACATTCTAAGCTCGTTGAAGAATTCTGAATTAAGTTACATAACCCATGAAGAAGGCTACCAACATCTCCTGGCACTGAATACAGGTCTACCTGATTCACCACTGCAAGATGTGCGTGTACGCAAGGCAATCGCATACAGCATTGACAAGGATGAAATCTCAAACAGAGTGTATCAAGGCCTTTTCCCACCGCTGAAGGACACAATGTTTCTGCCTGGGTTTATGCCGAAGCCCTCTTGGGCGCAATATACACCTGATATTGCGAAGGCAAAGCAGCTATTGGCAGAAGCTGGTTATCCGAACGGTACAGATGTTACGCTGTGGTATACGCCTATAGCTAACGGAAAAGAAGAAGCCGACTTAGCCGTCGTCATACAGGAACAACTCGCTAAGGCAGGAATTCGAGTTCACCTTAACTCGCAGGAAGAGGGAAGTTTCCTAGAACGCTTTAGAGCTGGAGAGTTCGAAATGGCCCTTGGAATAATGTCTGGAGATTATCCCGATCCAGATAGTGTCGCTTACTTCGTTGCCAACTCACAAGGCTCCTACACGAGAAGAGTTCGTGTTAACGATACTTTGCTCGACCAATTGACCGTTCAAGGGCGAATAGGGGCTGATCCTGCGGAACGCGAAAATATCTATGGGCAAGTACAGGATAGGCTTGCAGACATTATGTGCTACGTACCTTTGGTTAGAATCAGCAACTACATGTTCTTTAGAAGCAATGTCACTGGCGTCGAACCTTACTACCTTGCATACTCTCCTTGGTGGCTTATCGCCAAGACACAGTCATGAATCCTGAGCAACGCACCGCGAGTAAAATCCCAAACTTCCTCTCTCTCTTAAGACAGTGAAGCACGCAATAGGTAACAAGCTCAACCTGGCACGAACGCGATGAGAATCAGAGAGTTCGTTCTAATCAGGGCCTTAATGATGGTGCCTATGCTACTGGTATTAGTTACAATAGTTTTCTTAATCATGCGCGTCGTGCCCGGAGACCCTGTTGTAGCGTTAATGGGTGCAAGAGCTGGTTCAGAACAGCAAATCAATATAATTCGACACTCATTAGGTTTGGACAAACCCCTTTACCTACAATACCTCGAATACATGGGGAACCTTCTCAGAGGAGATTTCGGTTATTCGCTGGTAAGACAACGACCTGTCATCGATGAGCTCTTGCACTATTTTCCAGCCACTTTGGAGCTGACGATTTGGTCTATGTTGCTGGGTATTCCGTCGGGAGTTTACTTGGGAGTATATGCGGCTAGAAGGGAAGGAAGCAAGGTCGACACTTTCATCACGACTGGAGCGCTAGTAAGATGGTGTATCCCTGTGTTCTGGCTTGGCACGATATTGCAGGTTCTAGTTGTCCAGTATGCACCAGTCCTTCCACTGTCAGATCGGATAAGCCCTCAAATTACGTTGACTAGAATCACCGGACTGTACTTGGTTGACAGCATTATTACCGGGAACGTGACGGCTTTTGTCGACACATTGAGGCATCTCCTTCTGCCTGTGATCACCTTAGGAACAACGACAACCGCTTCTGTGGCGACCATTGCCAGAGCAAATTTGGTCGAGGTGCAAGGAGAGGAATACGTGAAAATTGCAAGACTAAAAGGCTGCACAGAGGATCAGGTTTTCCGGAAACATGTTCTTCCCAACGCTTTGATTCCGATACTTACCTACGCGGGCTTAGAAGTCGCGATTCTTATGCAAGGCGCGGTTCTGACAGAAACAGTCTTTTCTTGGCCCGGGTTAGGCAGACTGCTCTTATTCGCGGTCGGATTTCGTGACTTCAATCTGATTCAGGGAACTGTAGTATTCTTCGCATTGATTATGGGCTTGGTCAATATATTGGTCGATATCTCGTATGCCCTCGTAGATCCGAGAGTGCGGTACTGATTTGAATAAAACGCGAGGGCTTCTTCGAGTTTTTCTGAGTTGGCGGAAGTCATCACGAAACATGGTTCTTGTCGGAGCAATGCTAATCATCGGTATCGCTTTTCTCGATATTCTTGTCACGCTTGGTCTTTTAGGCTCCAATCCTCTGGTGAGCACGGACAAAGTGTTGTCAAGTCCTAGTCTGGAACACATCATGGGAACAGATCAACTTGGAAGGGACATTTTCAGTCGTGTGAGTTATGGGGCAACTTTCTCACTTAGTGTGGCATTCATAGCGGTGGTGATTTCTTCCTGTGCAGGTTCAGTCACAGGGGCTTTGTCAGGATTTGTTGCCGGAAAGTTAGACCGCGTTCTCTCGATAGTATTTGACGCCATGTACGCTTTTCCAGGGATTATCCTGGCGATATTGATCTCCGCTATGATAGGCGCTGGAACAATTAACACAGCCATAGCCATCTCGATAGGATATGTTCCTCAATTTTTCAGAGTGGTTAGGGGCCTCTCGCTCTCAATCAAAGAGAGACCGTTTATCGAGGCAACGAGAGCTCTCGGAGCCAAGGCAAGTAATCTGATTTTCCGTCACATACTGGTCTATGCAGTTCCCTCGATAATCGCCCTCATGACACTAAGCATGGGTTCAGCGATACTTGATGTGTCAGGCCTTGGTTTTCTGGGGCTCGGATTGCCCCCGCCCATACCAGAATGGGGAACAGACCTGGGAAGAGGCAGGGACTACATAACAGCTGGCGTTTGGTGGTCATCGAGTTTCCCAGGCTTGATGATCGTCATAGCTGTTTTGGGATTTACATTGTTAGGAAAGGGCCTCGACGAAATTCTCAGAGCGAGAACAAGCCCAACGAAAGGTGAAGTCTAGATGACCGAACTAAGCCTGGAAGTTAAAGATCTCAAGTCTTACTATTTCCTACCAACAGGGACGGTCATAAAGGCAGTTGACGGCGTAACCTTCGAGATCGCAGAGGCTGGAGCTCTAGGCATCATCGGAGAGTCCGGATCGGGAAAGTCCACCGTCGCCTGGTCCATAATGAGATTCATGCCCTTCCCCGGCAAGACAGTGGGGGGACAAGTGCTTTTCGAGGGACAGAATATACTCGAATTGGATTCTGAAGGAATGAGAAAAATCAGATGGAAGAAAATTGCAATGGTCACGCAGTCCGCGATGAGTGCCTTTGACCCGCTTATGAAAATGGGGGACCAAATTCTCGAAGCAATTCTCCTGCAAGAAGGAGTACCCGAAAGCCAAGCACTGGAGCAGGCCCAGAAGACATTCGAAGAGGTTGGGCTAGATCCTTCTCGGTTCAAGAGCTACCCACATGAAATGAGTGGGGGAATGAAACAACGCGCGATGATTGCAATGGCTCTCGCGTGCAGACCAGCAGTAATCATAGCGGACGAACCAACGACAGCTCTTGATGTCATCGTCCAAGCACAAATATTGAAACTGCTGCAGGAACTCAAGAATAGAACGAAGTCCCTCTCAATTTTGTTCATAAGTCATGATCTCTCCATTGTAGCCGCGCTATGCGACAAGATCCTTGTGATGTATGCGGGCAAGATGATGGAGCTTGCCGAAACACGCAGTCTAGTCACCAATCCTTTGCACCCCTATACCAGCGAGCTTGTGAATTCCTGTCCAAGAATCGAGAAAAGGGAGATGAGCTTCGAATCCATCCCAGGCAATCCTCCGGATATGACTGATCTTCCAGCAGGCTGTCCGTTTCATCCCAGATGCAAGTACGCAATCAAAATATGCCGAGAAAGAAACCCTGAGTGGCTGGAAGTGAGAAGGGGGCATTTCGTTGCATGTCATCTAGTAGAACGAGCGAGAGAGTAAATGGGAAGCGAATTGCTGGTAGTTGATGGTCTTAAGAAGTGGTTTCCCTTTAAGACTGGATTTATCAAATCAAAGCAGGCAAAAGCTGTTGATGGAATCAGTTTTGATGTAAAGAAAGGAGAAATTTTCGGGCTCGTCGGGGAGAGTGGATGTGGCAAGACGACGACCGGGAAGGTGATACTCAGGTTAATCGAGAAGACAGCGGGTTCAGTCTTTCTAAAGGGCGAAGATGTCTTCGCCTTGAAAAGAAAGCAGCTAAGGGAAACACGCCAAATGATGCAGATGATTTTCCAGAATCCTTACGAGGTCTTGGAGGCAAGATTAACAGTGTCCAGACTTTTGAGCGAACCTCTGGAATTCCACGACTTGGCCGGCAATGAGGGTGAAAACAGAGACAAAATAACGGAAGCTCTGCATAACGTCGACCTCGAGCCGCCTGAAGAGTTTGTATCGAAACGCCCTTTCGAATTGAGCGGTGGACAACTGCAGAGAATAGCTATTGCACGGGCGCTTATACTGCAGCCAGAGTTCATAGTTGCAGATGAACCCGTATCGATGCTTGATGTTTCAATTCGAGCTGGTGTTCTTAAGCTGCTCAATAGATTGAGAAAGGAACTGGGTCTAACGTATCTTTTCATAACCCATGACTTGGCAATTTCCAAGTTTGTGTGCGACCGCCTTGCTGTAATGTATCTAGGAAAAATCGTCGAGATGGGGCCATCAGTTGATCTCCTTGACGAACCTCTTCATCCTTACACAAGAGCGCTTAGAGCCGCTACTCCTTCTCTAAATCAGGAGCATGGAAACCACGATATTCTGTCAAATCTTATCGGAGGAGAGATTCCAAGTGCTATGAACATACCTCAAGGATGCAGATTTCATCCCAGATGTCCCTACGCTGCACAGCTCTGCAAGAATGTTGAACCATCATTAAGGGAGTTCGGAAAAGGCCGTTACGTGGCATGCCATTACGCGGAGAATCTTCAGTCGCAGAGTTGAGCCGAATTCTCGCCTTCATTGCAGTGCCTAAATCAGCCAAATCGCAATTGGTGCAGCGAAACGCTCATTCCTAGCCCTTGATAGATACGACCATATCGAGTTCTACGGCCATGTCGGAGGGATTAGGGGTAATAGACCGTGTCGCTCTCCCGTTTTCTCCAAAGAGTTCTATGAAAAGTTCCGAAGCAGCATCTGCAACCTGTTCATATGGTGTGGACTCACCACCCGCACCATTTATGCATACTTCCAATTTCACAATTTGGTCAATCTTATCGAGATCACCTAATTCGGTTTTCAGTGCTGCCAACATGCTCAGCGCCGACATTTTGCAGACGAATCTTCCTTCTTCTACTGTCAGTTCTCGTCCGATGGCTCCCGTCATCTTGCCCTTCACGGTTTCGTTCATTATGGGCCATGGCCCTGTCGTCCCCATGAAAATCAGATTACCTACTCTTTTGCAGCGGGCCCAATATTTCATGTCCATGGGCACGTTGGGCAATGTCAATTTCCGTTCTGCGAGTCTCTTTTCAATCTTGGTCATTTCAATTCGAATCCCTGGTGGTCATTGGACGTCATATTTCACATTTCTATAAGTACTGTATAAGTACCTTTCCAAAATAATCCCGTACAATGACACCAAAGCACTTGAGGCCGCAATAACACCGAACACTGCAGCATTCCTAGTTGAGCCCATCCAAGGCGAAGCAGGGGTCAAAATCCCATCGGAAGGCTACCTAAAGAGAGTTCGAGAAATCTGTACGAAGAACAATGTCCTATTGGTGCTCGACGAGATACAAACAGGATTCTGCCGAACGGGGAAAATGTTCTGTTTCATGCACGAAGGCATCAAACCGGACATACTCTTAGTGGGTAAGGCATTGGGAGGCGGATTAATGCCGGTATCTGCAGTGTTGAGCTCCAAGGAGATCATGTCAGTCTTCACCCCAGGCGGCCACGGTTCCACCTTTGGGGGAAATCCGCTCGCGTGCGCCGTTGGAACAGCCGCATTGGACGTTTTTATTGACGAGAGGCTTGACCAGCGGGCAGCAGAGTTAGGAGCCTATTTCATGAAACGACTGAAGGACCTAAACATTCCCTTGTTCAAGGAGATTAGAGGAAAGGGGTTACTCATAGCCGTCGAACTCAAGCCGGAGGCAGGGCCTGCTCGGAAACACACGGAAGCACTCATGCGCAACGGCCTTCTCGCAAAGGAAACTCACGAGACTACAATAAGATTCGCCCCGCCGCTCGTCATCAAGAAAGAGGAAATTGACGAAGCAATCGGCATCATCCAGAAAGTACTAAGATAGACTACCCAACACGCCCACATTTCATTTCGCTACTCCCCCGAGATAGAGAGTTTGAAAATAAAGCAGGTTGAAGTATTCCCGGTTAAGATTCCATACAAAATGGCAGCTCGCATAGCCTCCTCTGAGTCTTCATACGTCGAGAGCATGCTTGTAAAAATCACAACAAATGACAACCTATTCGGCTACGGAGAGACTGTGACGGATCTGGCCTTCACCGGCGAAACAACGGACAGCATATGCGGCGCTGTCAAGAACTATCTTGGACCAACAGTTCTAGGATCGGATCCCTTCGCAATACGCCAGATCCACGAAAAAATGGACCAAGTCTTGGTGAAGAACACCGCAGCAAAAGCGGCCATTGAGATGGCATGTCTAGATACGATAGGGAAAGCTACTGGAGAACCGATCTACAACCTGCTTGGAGGAAATTTCAATCCAGACATCTTTGAGGTCCCAGAAATAGTCATTGGTAACCTTGCTGATGACGTGAGATACTGTGAAGAGGCTCTTGCCAGAGGCGTCAGGTCCTTCAAAGTGAAAGTCGGCGAAAGCCCGAATAGAGATGTGGAGAGAGTCAAGAGAATCAGAGAAGCCGTAGGGGACGACGCAGAGATAAGATTAGACGCCAATCAAGGCTGGCGAAACTATTGGATGGCTCTCAAGCTCGCCAAGCGGGTGGACAAATTTGACATTTCATTGTTGGAGCAACCTATGCCAGGGCGCGATCTCAAAGCCCACGCCATGCTGAGGAAGACTATCGGCATACCTATAATGCTTGACGAAAGCATCCACAACATCAGCGATGCATCTGCTGCACTACAGCTTGACGCATGCGATGTAATCAGTGTGAAGATCATGAAATCTGGCGGTCTCATGCGCGTAAAGGAACTTGTTGAATTCTGTGCTGCACATAGTGTGCCATGCCACATGGGCACGTCATGGGAGACTGAAGTTGGATGGGCAGCAAATCTGAGCTTGATAAGAGGATTACCGGGAATCAAATTGTGGGATGCCTATTCTCCCACTGAAATATACTGGGGAGGGACTGCAAGCGTTGCTGTCCCGATTGACACGTGCAAGAAGAACGGTGTTTCTCAAGTCAGGTTTCCCGAAAGCCCCAGGCTGGGCGTAGTTGTTGATGAGAGCGCAGTTAAGAAATATCTGATGGCCGACCCAATTCGCGTAACGGGCAGCTCGTAGCATTATTATGCACATTGGCGGACGCCATTCTTCGCGCTATGACCTAATCACAGCACATCGTCTTCTGTGAAAGTACAGAGCCTGCCTAGTTCGAATAGTGGCTCCATGTCCGTCATAGGACCGCACGCCGCTTATGGGACCGATGCAGCTAGAATACCCTGATGGGCTGGTTAAGATGATTGCTCGAATCTGGCACGGCATAACTCCAGATTCAAAGAGCGACGAGTACTACGATTACATAATGAGAACTGGGGTGGCGGAGGTTGGATCTAAAGAGGGAAACCTCGGAGTCTTTGTCTTGCGGCGTGTCCATGACAAACAGGCGGAATTCCTGTTTGTGTCATTATGGGAGTCTTTCGATGCAATCCGCGAGTTTGCCGGATCTGATATCGAGAGAGCTGTGTACTATCCGAAAGACAAGGAATTCCTGATTCAACTTGAACCCTCCGTAAACCACTACGAAGTCTTGGTGCACCCCCAGACAACGAAGTAGGTCGGCAAGTCAACTACAGACCTAGATTGGAGAGGTCACGCGTGTTTCTCAGACTCTAAGCTTTGTCAAGATTTTCATATCATCCAGGATGCTTCGCTCGAAGCAAGATTTGCGCAGCCCTCTGACGAAGGCATACCAAGCGTTATTATTCACACTCAAGCATTCCGTTCCATGGTTTCTCGCATTCATGGCTTATCTGGCATCCTTCGTGGTGAATCCCAAGTACGCACCCAAGGACCCGGTGATGACCCGCGAGCAAGCAACCCGAATGACCTAGGACCCTACGTTCTCACCGAATGGCTTCGCCAAGCAGGAAAAGATCATGAGCTCATCCTCGATGCAACCCGAACTGCTCTGATGCAGCGAACGTAAAGGCGAAGCACATTCTATTCGATAGCTTGACTGATCTTTGGATCCACTTACGATTTTATGACACCCGTTTCGAGCGCTATCCCTCTCGCAAGTTCTTCGCTCAAAGACATTTCCATCAGTATTGTATGGATGTCCGGCCGGTCGCGCAACCAAGACTCATTGATTGCACGAGCCCTGACCAAGGTCCTGATGATAGCTTGGTCACCTAGCCCGATTTGCTCTGCCGTTACCGGCGCCCCGACTTCCTCCAAAGCCTTCTTCACGGTTTTCCAATCCTGCGCTTGCAGACGTGCCATCAAGATCGTACCTAACCCCACCTGCTCACCGTGGAGACCTCGAACATTTGCTCTTGTCTGCTCCTCCATCAATCCCTGGGCTACAACATGTTCGCTGCCAAACAAAATGCGCGAACTTCCTCCCATCTGAGTTAGAAAACCGTCGTTCATCATGGCTTGCAGGAACGCTGTGAAGGCCGGGTCTTCCATTTTCCTAATCCTCATGGCATTTTTCATGAGGTATTCTGTTTGAGCTTCGGCAAGCATTATCGCGTATTCGCTGTAATCCTCATCCTTCCCACGCGAGTAAGCGAGGTTCCAATCTTCTATGGCACACAACTTGGCAACATAATCCGCAAAGCCAGCTGCCTGAAATCTCCAAGGCGCGTTTCTTATGATGTTCGTATCTACGATACAAGCAAAGGGAGGCCCTACGCTCAAATCATAATCGCCATCGTGCCTTTTACCGTCGACACCCACTTCTTCAGCTCTGAATGTAGCGTTGACTCCGGTCATTGCGTCGGTTGAAAATATGGTTGGAACGGTGATCCAACGAACCTTCTCCAAAAAGGCCGAAGCTTTCGCGATATCCATGTTCACTCCACCGCCGATACCAAAGACAACGCAGGGCGCTAGTGATCGAATTCTCTCACGGGCTTTATCCACCTCTGACCTGACTGCCCCTCTCTCAACAATTGTCGTCTCAATCCGTTCAAATCGAGATTCGATCAGGGACTGGGAAAATCTCTCGCCAATGATTTTCCAAGTGTTCGCATCATTTATCAAGACCGCATTGTTTTCTTCAATACCCATCTCCTGACAGAAATCTACCACTCTGCCCACAGAATTGTCTCCGAGAAGCAATCTACCACAGTAACTGATCGATCTAGCTTGCATGTCACAATCCTCGTAACAATGGATCGCGTAGACGACCTTTTTTACGTTTACTCGTCCTGCAATCCCATTGCACATTTTCAATGGCGCAAGTTCTCATGACCAACCTTGACGGCTACGACGCTAGGTATCCTTTCTCCGCGGATGATTCTCGACACTCCTAACCTGGATGTCAGGATGCACCAAGATCGTTTGATGTATTGAATCATCGACAGCGAGAGCAAGCTGGTCAAACAAGTACAACTCGTCAGCACGCTTCCGTGATTAGTACCCCATACTTTCGCTTCAGCTCGTAAATGCGTTTTGATATATTCCCTTCCTAGCTGCTGATTCTAGTATATAGTACTGTGTGTGATGTCTGATTAATCAAACCTTCTCTCTTTAGCTGGCGCGCATTTTCTATCTGTAATAGTTGTCGACAAAGAATGGAACAGCTAAGTAAGAGGAATGAGTACTGGTGTGCCCGGGTATCCGGAAGTGGATGAATCGGGCTGCGTGCTTATTCTTTCAGAGGAAGAAGTCAGATCGTGCCTTCCTATGAAAGACGCCATAACCGCTGTAAGGCAAGCGTACATAGCTTTTGCCGAGGGGAGAGTGACAATACCTCCAGTTGTTCATCTGAGCGTAGAAAAGTACAACGGGGAAGTTGACATAAAGTCTGGCTACGTTGAGGATTTTGGTCTTATCGGAACGAAGATCGCTTCTGGCTTCTACGACAATCCAAAGATCGGTTTGCGTTCAAGCGTAGCCATCGTTATCCTTATGGATCTCAAAACTAGTCTGCTTGACCCAAAGATCATGAAGAGAGCAAAGATCGTACTTGACAGCCTCAAACAATGCAGAGTCATAGGTGAAACTCAGCATGCACTCTCACAAGGACTGATCAGAGAAACTGACATCCACGCTGAGATCGGAGAGATCCTAAATGGAAGGAAGAAAGGAAGAGAGTCGAATGATGAGATCACTGTCTTTGATTCAACAGGAATTGCAGCTCAAGACATAGCCGCAGCAAACATCGCATACCATCTCGCTCAAGAGCGAAAGATAGGCAAATCCGTTAAACTTCTCGAACCTCACTACAAGTAACTTTTTTGCGAGTCGTCCCGTGAAAAGCCTTCCAGGAGCAAGAAAGATCGATGTTTCAAGTTACACGAAGGAACTCTGGAAAATCATAGGTCAGAGGGCTTCTTAGACTCAAACACGATCAAGTTAGCGTGCCAAGTCATAACCACTCCGCCAGACTTAAGACGAGCAAATCACAATCAATCCAATGAGGAGCATCCTATGGGAGTATTTTTGTCTGAACTTACATGGCAAGAAGCCAAGGAAGCCTTCCAAAGAACTCAAACTGTGCTTATACCAGTCGGTAGCACCGAACAGCATGGACCACACTTGCCCTTGGGAGCGGACTGGATTGAAGCTGACGCTATAGCGAAGGCTGTGACTGAACGCGCAGATGTGATAACTACCCACGTTGTCCCTGTTGGGATATCTGAACACCATATGGATTTTCCAGGAACCCTTACCATTACACGCGAGCACTTTAGGAACTTCATGATGGACATTTGCGAGTCACTGATTCGTTGGGGAGCCGGAAGATTCATTTTCATAAATGGGCATGGCGGCAATGTTGATGCGCTTTCAGAAATAGCTCTCACCCTGAGAACGAAATATGGTGCGCTGTCGGCGATACTTCAGTGGTATGAGCTCATCCCACTCTTTAATGGACAACCAACCATGCAACATGGAGGTTATGGCGAAATTGCACTGGTCGCCGCAGCCAAGCCTAGTCTAGTGAAATACGACAAAGCACAGTTGGATCCACAAAAGCTTGTGACCGAGAACATTATTGCGGATTTGGACCACTTCACGTTCAAGGGTGGTGTTATCCGCACATTTCTTCGGACAAAGGACGTATCTTTGATCGGGTCAATGAAGGAACAACCCGCGGATGTCGAGGAAGCAGATCTCAAGTCGGCGACTCCCGAAGTTGGGCATAAACTCCTGAAATCTCTTGTCGACCTTATTGTCGAATTCTTAAAAGAATTCAATAGAGTTGACTTCGGACCCACAGGATGAATCACACGACAATCGCACATTCCAGAACAGGACATGAGTTACGAAGCTTGTGCTAGTTACCTTGGCGTTCATAATGGACCTCTTTTGATGTGCTAAGAAACTAATTTAGAGACTCGAAATGGTCGAACGAGTGAACTGGTAACTATCGAAAAGGTTGTCATCGTTGTTCCTGCATTAATGGCTCGGTCGATCGGAATGAAGCTTCGAGCCTTCGAGATGGAACGATGGCAATCAGTCTGGGAGAACAAAGTTCAATACAACCTCTCCGAAAGCGGCGTTCACCCGCTTCGAGTTGGCGAGATCCTGGGAGCTGGCAACAGTAACGAGTTTCTCAGCCGGTACTTGGGTTACGTGCAATCGAACGGTACTGAAGAGTTGAGAAAAACACTCTCTACTATGTACCCCGGTGCGGACATTGACAACATCATAGTCACTAATGGAAGTTCTGAAGCAAACTTCGTGACTATGTGGTCCTTCCTGGAGAGGGGTTCAGAGGTCGTCATTATGCTTCCGAACTACATGCAGGTCTGGGGTTTGGCCAAGACCTTCCAAGCCAAAGTGAAGCCTTTTCGACTGCGCGAAATGCAGGGAGAATGGAAGCCAGACATACCCGCGCTGAGGAAGGCGGTCAGCAAGAGGACACGGCTGATTACGATCTGCAACCCGAACAACCCAACTGGCGCTGTAATGCGTGAAGACACGATCGACGAGATTTGCGCAATCGCTAGAAAAGTCGGTGCATGGATACTTTCCGATGAAGTCTATCGGGGAGCGGAACTGGATGGAAGGACGACCCCAACGCTTTGGGGTAGATATGAGAAAGTAATAGTGAATAACGGTCTCTCGAAGGCTTACGGCCTGCCTGGGTTAAGAATCGGATGGATAGTGACAACGAGAGATCTCGCAGCGAAGCTCTGGTCCTACCATGACTACACGACCATAGGACCAACAGCGCTCGGTGATTACTTAGCCAAGAAAGTCTTGGAGCCAGAGATGCGAGCGAAGATTTTGGCAAGGACTCGCGGAATCCTGCAGAAGAATTTGCCCATCATCAAGGATTGGGTTAAGAAGAACGAAGAGAATTTCGCTCTTATTCCTCCATCAGCAGGAGCAATCGCCTATGTGAGATACAACCTCAAGATTAACTCAAGCCATCTTGCAGAGCGAGTACTGAAGGAGAAGAGCACGTTGATCGAACCCGGCGACCATTTCGGCATGGATGGGTATCTGCGCATCGGGTATGGGCCTTCAGAGGACTATTTGAGAGAAGGCCTCAAACGCATCGATGAGGTAGTTCAAAAAATCCGAAAACCATAACCGGTATGCTGGCACCTTTGTCCCCAATTCATTCATTGCACAGATGCATAGCGTTGAAGCTGAACCGTGACATTTAGAACTCGCTGACGAACCTCACCGCCACAAAATTGCACTAATTCGTGTCTACGTTGCCAAGGTCTCGAAGACTCGCCTGCAAGAAGCGTCTGCTATCGACGATGTCCGCAACTGAACGGAAGTCGACCATGATCCGCTAACGACCATGAGAAAGAATAAATGAGCATCGACGGTCACAAACACATAAGATGGATTCCTCATGGTTCGATCTGCGACTCTTCTGAAGGCGGAATGGTTGATTGACGGGACAGGTGCTCCCGCGCTGGAACAGGGCGCCGTACTTGTGCGAGACGGATACATTGCGGAGATCTACCGGGGAGAACCCCTTGCCTCCGCTCTTCCCCAGAATTGCAGGACGATAAACCTGCTAGGCGCCACCTTGATGCCCGGTCTGATCGACGTCCATGTGCACATTTGCCTTCCAGCGAACGGTACAGTCCCCCCAAGGGCAATCAGCGAGCCGGAGGGTGTGATCCAGGCTGTAGCCCTCAAGAACGCGGGTGTTGCTCTGCATGCTGGAATCACAACCTTGCCAGACTGTGGCGGTTTCCCTGATGTGCTCTCGTCGCTAAGACGCGCCATAGAGCTTGGTCATGCTGATGGGCCTCGTCTGGTCCTAGCTGGGTGGCCAGTTACTATCTCCGGAGGACACCAGCACTACTTTGGCGGAGAGGCGGACGGTGCGGACGGCGCGCGAACTAAAGTGCGAATGGCGGCCAAGTGGGGAGCAGACTATGTGAAAATTATCGGAAGCGGTGGCGGTACTGCTGGCACGATCATGTGGCAACCTTCCTTCTCTAATAAAGAGATGACAGCGTTGGTGGATGAGGCGCATCGTTTGCGCCGAAAGGCCGTTGTACACTCACTCTGCGCAGAAAGCACTGCCCAAGCGGTGGCCGCCGGGGCAGACGAGATCGAACACGCAGGGTTCTTCATCGGCCCCGACACAATACGTTTTGACCCCGATGTGGGCCGGAAGATTGGTGAAGCCAAGATTCCCGTCTGCCCAACACTGAGTGTGTCCCGATTCATCATTGACGCCCAACCAGCTGAAACTGACCTCTGGGAGCATTCGCTCAAAGACGACATAGCCAATGCGGTGGCCTTGCACCGGCTTGGAGTTGCCTTCGTGGCGGGCACTGATGCTGGATGGCGCTGGAGTCCATTCAGCGCTCTCTGCACTGAGTTGCAGCTAATGAATGAAGTGGGGCTCTCTCAGATGGAGTGCATTGTTGCTGCGACCAGTCGAGCCGCGGAGGTTCTGGGGCTGAAGGATATTACTGGGGCCATCCGGCCAGCTCTATCGGCCGATATGATAGCAGTGCAAGGTAGACCAGACCACGACCTGCGTGCCATCTCGCGAGTCGTAATGGTCATGAAAGAAGGCCGCATCCACCGATACGACACAGACACCCTCCAAAGCCCAGCCGTCCTTCAAGAAATCGGCAGCAATGCCTCAACTACGCCTCGTCTCTCGAATTGATCTTCCAAGTGCCGTCGCAATCACAGATCTTTGTCACAGCAGATCATTTACTAAGCCTATGTGCCCGTTACCTGAAATCGCAGCGGATAGTCTTGGATGACTACGACACATCCGCGTCTGACAAGATACGTAATGAATACCACCTCTTCCTTCTCAGCGAGATCGTTGCTTCGCTTGCCGCAGTAGGTTCGCACCAGGTTGACGGAGCACTTCCCGTCTTGGGTGGGATCAATTGGCTTTGCCTTCAGCTCGCATCAGGGTTTTGATAGGTTCTCTTCCCAACTCACTCTTCCAAGTCCTAATCTTCCTAGAGATGACATGGCACCACCCAACTTTTTTGCCTCTTGATATAGCAGAGCGACCATCCTCTTACTATTGTGACGGATCTTGGGTTGCCGTAAGAAGGTAAGAAAGGCACTGAGAGATGGCCGAAGTTATCAAAGTATTCGCGTCCGGTAGGCCTTTGTTTCGCCCGCATGGTCTTCAATCTTTCAAGCTCTATTGATGCGCACTCTTCGCGTTTCGAGATCTTTGAATGAGCTAGTGATACCATTGCTCGGAACATTAGATGCATGTTCCACCGCAATTCGCGAAACTGCGTACGTATGATGGGTTCAGTCACTCAAATAGCGCATTGATTCCACGAGAAAGAGAAGAGGTATCGGCGCAGTGTCCGCGCCGATCGTCAAGGACTGCTATTGCGTTCGAGTCACGGATTGCTAGTCTTCCTGCGCAGGAGCATCGCTATGCCGACAACAGCTACGATCACACCGACCCCTACCAGAGCTAGCCACGTTTGAGACGCTGGGTTCACAGATGTTTCCGAGTAGCCCAACTCTTGAAGCGTACTGATAGTGAAGTCTTTGCCCTGGCTTTCGAGGGTCTTGAAGGTGTCTTCATGGAATATGTAGCCGTTCGGTACAAGGCTGTAGAGAGGATCGGCCATGCCGCCAAATACGGTTTTGCATAATTCCGCTCTGTCAATCGCCGCTACGATCGCTTGTCTCACCTTCGGATTATCGAATGGGGGTGTCTTTACATTGAAGACCATGTACTGAATGAAGGCGGCCCGGTGCGACCAAACCTTAAAGTTGGGATCTGACTGAAAAGCCTTGACATCTGTGGAGGTCAACTGTTTGAAAGCCATGTCAATCTCTCCAGCCTTCATGGCCAGCGCGAGTGAGGTTGGATCGCTGTAGAATTTGTAAATGATGTGCTTGGTTTTCGGTAACCCGTCAGCTGCGGCATAATAGTTCGGGTTTGCGTCGAGCTTCAGCTCAACGTCTTTTCCTGCTTGGCGAAGCCATTCGGTGAGAACGTAGGGTCCTAGGTCATTCGGGTTGCTTGCTTTCAAGTCCCCCTCAACGTAGTTTAGGACTCTGTCTTTGGGCACAGATTTGGGGTTTACAAATTGTGAAGAAGCGAGGCTCATGAGCCATAAGAACCATGGACATGGGTGTTTGAGGGTAAGAACGAGTTGATACTTTGAAGGGGCCTCCACGTTCGCGATTATTTCGTTGTACCCAAACATGGCTATTGCGCCATACGGAGTGTTCAATGTCATGCTTCTGTCGAAGCTGTACTTTGCCGCGTCCGCCGTGAACTCACTTCCATCGGAGAACTTCACACCTTCCCTGAGATCGAAGGTCCAAGTCAAACCATCAGGGCTGGATGAAAATTTGGTTGCTAGGACGGGAATGAAATCACCGGGATCCCCAGAGGCACCGGGTTTGACCATGACCAGAGGTGAGCCGAGCATCGGCAGGATCCTGGATGTGGACGAGCTATAGTCCTCCGCGGGGTCTAGGTTGACATCGATAGTATCCGTTGTCCCGATGATCAGGGTATCCTTTCCCGGCGGGGGATCGATCAGCCAGAAGTACACTTGCGGTGTTGGTTGACCAAACTCCACTCCCGTAATGTCTGGTTTGGTCACTGCCCAAATCTTGCCTTGGTACAACGGTATGACGGGCGCATCCTTCAAACTCAATTCTTGGATCTGGTGATACAGTTGAGCTCGCTGGGCTAGGTCGGTGGCCGTTCGCGACTCCGTTATAAGGCGATCCATTTCAGGGTTACTATATCCGGCGCCAAGCCATGAGCTCCCCTCCGAATACAAAAGGCCATAGACAAATTCGTCAGGGTCGTTCAAGTCGGCTGTCCAACCCCAGAGGGCGACCGGCATCTTGCCCGTCTCCGATTCTGCCCCATAGCTGGCCCAGTCCGCGCTATGCAGGTTCACGGTTATTAGGCCGGTCTTCTCCAGCTGTGCCTTGAACACAGCTGCTTGATCAGCGCTCTGTGGATAGTGTCCAGTAGACTCGTACCACAAGTCGACAATGAGCTCTCCTTTCAGAGGCGTGGTTGTGTAGTATGCTCCCAGCGCTGTTGCGACGATGATGATGCCGATTATGAGAATTCCTAATCCAATTTTCAAGAATTTCTCTACCTCGACCTGTGTCGTCCTCATTCTGTCAATATAAGAGTTCAATACTTACTACATATAGTTAGCCTACAACATCGTCTAATAGATATGCTCTGGTAGCAGCTTCCTTTGAGACGAGCTCCTATGACCCTCAGGTCCTACGTCATAGTGAGAGTTCTTCTGACCATCCCGATGGTGATGTTGCTGCTGACTTTCGTCTTCTTGATGATCAGAGTTTTGCCCGGAGACCCAGCAAGGCTCCACTTCTCACAAAGGGTCGATCCGAAAGCGCTAGTTCTCTTCAGACATGAATTGGGGCTTGACAAACCTCTTCTGACACAATACTTTGACTACTTATTCGGACTTCTTCGTGGAGACTTTGGCAAATCAATGGTTGACTTCACTCCCATCTCCAGACAAATCTTTTCAGCGTTTCCAGCAACGTTGGAGCTTGCCCTCGCCTCGACCATCATAATGGTAGTCGTAGGTGTTCTGTTGGGCACGATCGCGGCTCACTCGTACAATACCGCAGAGGATCACTCGATACGGATCTTCGGCATAGCCACATACGCGCTTCCGGTATTCTTCCTCGGTGAGGTTCTTATCATCATGTTTGGAATATTCTTGCATTGGTTCCCCCCCGGAGGGCGAATGTACCCCGGCATCATGCCGACTGGCTTATCGATCGGTGAGAAACACTACGCTACAGGACTCTACGTGCTCGATAGCCTTCTGGAAGGTGACCTCCAGAAACTCTACTTGTCAGTACGGTATCTTACTCTTCCGTCGCTGGCTCTCGGGATTGTTATGTCTGGAATTTTTGTTAGGTTGACTAGGACCAACATGTTGGAGACTCTGCAGCTGGACTTCGTTACAGCTGCCAAGGCGAGAGGGCTCAAGGAACGGACAGTTATTTACGGGTATGCGTTGCGAAATGCGTTCCTACCGGTTCTGACGATGATGGGCCTTCAGTTCGCTGGGTTGCTGGCTGGGGCGGTTTTGACCGAGACCACGTTCTCCTGGCCCGGGTTGGGCCGGTACCTAGTAGACAGAATTGGTTTCAGGGACTACACTGCAATTCAGGGAGTCGTGGTCTTCTTCGGTCTCATTGTCGCTGCTGTCAGCCTAGTTGTTGACATATTGTACGCTTATCTGGATCCTAGGATAAGGTTCTAGGGAAAAATGAGCAACGACGCAACGCGTAAAGGAATATTCATTCCATTCCTACGGCCCATTACCTCACTCGCCCGACGTGGGCTCGCGGGATCGGCCATACTTGTAGGCGCAATGATGGTAGTAGCACTTGCGCTGATGACCATGATTTCTCCATGGATATCTCCACACGACCCGATCGGTATCAATGTTGGACCCATCCTTTCACCTCCTTCGACCCAGTTTCCCCTTGGCACGAACCATCTCGGCCAAGACATGCTCAGTAGAGTGTACTCTGGCGGAGCTATCATGTTCCAAGTCGCGATACTGTCCGTGATCATTTGCTTAGCAGTCGGCGTCCCGATCGGGCTCTTCGCATCATATGTTGGTGGATACACCGACAGGCTCGCTTCCTTGGTAATGGACAGCATCTATGCTTTTCCGGGCCTTGTGCTTGCCATCGCGATCGCGGCTATGCTGGGGCCTGGAGTTGTCAACATAGCTCTTTCGATCGCAGTTGTGTACGTGCCATCGTACTTTAGAATAATCCGTAGCCAAGTCCTCACGATCAAGGAACTCCCCTACGTAGAAGCCGCCCACATGATGGGCGCAAAGCGATTGAGTATACTCTTCAGCTACATACTTCCAAACGTTGTCCCCTCCATCGTGACGGTTGCTACTCTAAACTTTGCCGACGCAATTCTCACAGCAGCAGGTCTCACGTTTGTTGGCCTAGGCTTACCGGTTTCTACTCCAGACTGGGGGTGGGACCTCACCTACGGTAGGCAACTCCTCACCAGCGGCGCATGGTGGGTGATCGCATTCCCAGGTCTAATGATTGTCTTGCTTGCTATGGGCTTCACATTGCTGGGAGAAGGACTGAGTGAACTCTTCAACCCGCGCCTTCAGAAGTGAGCAGATTCCCATGCCACTACTTGACATTCAGTCGCTGGTGGTGGAGTATCGTACACTCAGGGCGAATGTTAAAGCAGTTGACCAAGTCTCTTTGTCGGTGGAGAAAGGGGAGACACTTGGTTTGGTCGGAGAGTCAGGATGCGGGAAGTCGACCCTCGGCCTATCAACTGTGCGGCTTGTGCCTTTTCCTGGCAAGATCGTGAGCGGACACGTAACTCTTGGCGGTATTGACGTGATCAGTTGCGCTGATGAGGAAATACGCCGAATAAGAGGAAAACGGGTTGGCTACATCTTTCAAGACCCCATGACCTCTCTCAATCCTGTCAAGAGGATTGGCGCCCACTTCGTGGAGATGGTCCGTACCCATGAACGTGAGGTCAGCAAGGAAGATGCGTTGAAGCGAGGTAGAGAGATGCTGGAACGCCTCGGCATACATCCGCAAAGGATTGACGACTTCCCTCATCAATTCAGCGGCGGAATGAGACAGAGAGTCATGATCGGGTTGGCGCTGGCCCTTAACCCTGACCTGCTTATCGCAGATGAGCCCACGACATCTCTCGATGTGATAGTTGAGGCTCAGATCATCGAGCTACTGAAACATCTCAAGGAAAGTCTCAGGCTTGCGTTGGTCCTGATCACACACAACATAGGTATTGTAGCAGAAACCGCGGATCGAGTCGCTGTGATGTACGCTGGAAAAATTGCTGAGCTGAGCGAAACCGACACTCTATTTGAGAGACCACGGCACCCCTATACACAGGCACTGCTCAACTCTGTTCCGAACGTCAGAAAGAAGGGCCAAATCCTGTCCTGGATTCCAGGGGCGCCTCCGGACCTAGCTGAACCACCTCCTGGCTGCCTTTTCCATCCACGTTGCCCTTTCGCCTTCGACCGCTGCAAGAAAGAGGAGCCAATGCTCATGAAACACAACAGCTCCGAGGTTGCATGCCACCTCTACGACAAAAGGTAGAGAGCATTGAGCAGCATGCTTACGGTTACGAATCTGAAGAAGTACTTTCCGGTTGAGAAGGGTTTCTTAGACAAGCTACTGACTTTACAAAAGAGTTTCGTACGTGCTGTGGATGACATATCATTCTCAATCAAACGCGAAGACATTCTTGGACTCGTCGGCGAGAGCGGCTCCGGAAAGAGCACGACCGCAAGGCTGTGCCTTAGACTGACCGAGCCCACGTCCGGCAGTATCGTTATTGAGGGCGTCGATCTTGCCAAGCTACGCGGCGAAGAACTTCGTCGATTCAGGAAAAACATGCAATTGATCTCTCAAGATCCAAACGCGTCGTTGAACCCGCGCATTAAGGTGGGTCAGGCGATAAGGCATGCCTTGTTCTATCAAAGAGTTGGCTCACCGAGTGAGCAGATTGAGAGAACGCGGGCGATGCTGGAAAGAGTTGGTCTGAAACCGTGGAGCAACTTCTACAATCGTTTCCCACACGAGCTCAGCGGAGGGCAGAGGCAACGCGTGGTCATTGCTAGAGCATTAGTCTTGCATCCCAAGTTTGTAGTTGCAGATGAACCGATCGCAATGGTCGACGTTTCAGTTAGAGCGCAGATTCTCGAGCTGATGCTTGAGCTAAAGAAGGAATTCGATCTAACCTATCTTTTCATAACTCATGATCTTGCCATGGCCAACTACGTGTGCCGTAGCATCGCCATTATGTACCTGGGTAAGATCGCCGAGATGGGCCCGAAGGAAGAGGTGTTTGAGAGACCACTGCATCCTTACACCTTGGCTCTGCTTTCCTCGATTCCTGTCCCAGATCCTAAGGCGGAATTGCAGCGCATGATTCCCCAAGGAGAAATTCCCAGCCCCATCAATCCGCCGAAGGGGTGTAGATTCCACCCAAGATGCCCCCACGCACAGGCAATCTGCTCGGAACATGAGCCACAACTGGAAGAGATTAGACCGAATCACCAAGTTGCGTGCTTCTTTCCCCGTACGTAGCTTAGACCCTCAACTGAACCAGTGTTTCTTCTTCTCAAGATTAATGCCAATACCGGAAACGAAATTTCGACTCTGAGGGCCGCAGACGCTATGCGGATGACCGCAACGGCAGTAGGATAGTAGTAGTCGATTTCGTTTCCTTTGCAGTCAGGTTATAGTGATGCATGCGCTTTAGGAATTTCGAAAGCGCGGTGTCAGTCTTGATGGTGAGGTATGATGTCGAAGCAGCCAGACAGAAAATGTGTCGTGTTCAAGGTGGACCGGAGAAACGGAGGCTAGACAAACCCCGTCCGTGGATTCCCCCGACGGAGTCTCTTACATTTGAAGCACCCCCTTCAAGAACTCAACGCAAGATTTAGCCAGAAACATCGCCTTACTAGATGACTGCTCCCGATATCTAACAGGCTTGAGTCTCTTCCCAAACGCCATAACTGGCATCATCCTCAATCTCAATCTCCTTGAAGAAACCCTACGCCAAGGTCGTATACCCACCAGATACTCCGATCACGGAACCCAGTACTACAGTGCCGACGGAAAGAGCCCATTCGCATTCAAGAAATTCGGCCATAACTCTTTTAGCACACAGACCGCGCGGACGTCAACGATTGAATTGATAGAGAAAGCTATAGACATACACGAAAAATCGATCCTTTTAGATGGCCTGGCTCCAATGTATAAGGACTTCAATGAGGGGTACTTTCATAGTCTGAAAAGCGGTCACATTGCAGCCGTTCACCTTACCATTCCCAACGGTGAATGCTTTAACATGTCGCAAGTTGTGCTTGAGATGGCAACGTGGTTCCGACGGCTCAAGAACTTTGAACCAAGCAGAATGCGACTAGTTACAACAGCGAAGGAGATCAGAGAGGCAAAAGATGACGGAGCCATCTCTGTGATACTTGGCTCTCAGAGTGCCGGATTCTTGGGCCTCGACCTAAGCAGCTTGGATTTTTTCGCCAGGCTAGGAATCAGAACAATGCAGCCCACTTATCAGCTCCGCAATCAATTTGGAAGCGGATGTGGCGAGAAGAAAGACGAAGGACTAAGCAACCTTGGAGTCCAATGGGTAGAACGAATGAACGAGCTCGGCATGGTCATTTCTCTCTCGCATGTGGGATACAAGACTAGCACGGACGTTATGGAGACCTCAAAGGACCCCGTTGTCTTTGATCACTCGAATCCCAAGGCGCTTTGCAACCACATAAGGAACATTACAGATGATCAAATAAAAACGTGCGCAGAAAAAGGCGGAGTGATAGGCCTGTGTCCTTTAGCGATGTTCTTGTCACCTGACAAGAAACCCGCGGAGCTGGGGGTAGAAGACTACGTGAATCATATCGACTACGTAGTCAATCTGGTTGGAGTTGATCATGCAGGAATTGGTCTAGATCACACCGAACAAGGTTTTACGACCCCCGAAAAAATAATAGAAGACAGGCGCCTATTCCCAGGGTTGACATCAAAACATATTCAAGACATAGAGGATCAATTTCTTAAATCGGGGCGTGATAGATTATACGACTACGAAGTGTACACACCTTGGTTGAAGAGTGTTTCTGAAACACCTATCATCACAGAAGCGTTGTTGCGCAGAGGTTACTCTGAACAGGACGTAGGGAAGATCTTGGGGGAAAACTTCCTGAGGGTTTTTGAAAGAGTCTGGGGCGGTTAATTTCTGCAGATTGCGTGGAATAGAAATATGAGCAGAAAACCGCTCGTTTGTAATTAGCTAGCAAAGGCGCTTGACTATTCCTGGGTCACGTATATGTTCGATTCAGTCAGATTGGCTACGTCTCGAGCTTCGTCTACTTCGCCCTTAATGTTTGTTGAGAGAAAAAACAGTTCAGCTCGTTACCTCTCTCAGTATCTTTGAGACTCCGAAGACCCAGTCTCCTGGTTTGGCCATCGGTTGGGCCAAGACCATGCTGATTACCCCATCACGTGGTGATTCTATTCGCTCGATTTCGACCGCATCTGAGACCTCTGTCAGAATAACGCGTGCACCGTTCTCTGCCAAGACCTTCGCTATGCCTGCGCCTATGCCGCGCCATGCGCCTGTTACTACCGCGACTCGATTTGCAAGTCTATTCACATCTTTTCGCCCCTATCTTCTTGATGTAAGCTCGCCATGTCATTGCCCATTTACTCGAATCCGCAGCTGCCGCGTAATCAATTTTCGAAATGGCAGCATTGTGTGGGGCAGTTTTGATTATCTCAGGATTAGTGTATGCCTCGTGAGTTATCTTGTGTAGGACGTCAACGAATTTGTCAAGATCCTCCTTTGATGTGGTTTCGGGAGGTTCTGGTGTGAATGGTTCGGGAACTATCCATGGTTCGTGGCTTGTCTCCATGTCTTGAAGTCCGTAGTCGATTATTCTACGGTTGACCTCTGCGATTCCTATTCCGGTATCTTCCTTCAGTTTTTGTAGACTGAATCTTCCTTCTTGCAGCCTGAAGGGATGAGCTTTGTACCATGGAAGACTCACGCCTCTGACTTCAAGAAGCTTCCGTATGAGGTAGTTGTTGTTTATCACGGCCACTTCTGAGGCTTCCTGAAGGCCTTCTGCACCCATCGTCATTATCCATGCGTAGGCTCGGAGGATGTTTGGTATGACACCGTAGAATTCTCCGACCTTTCCGATCGTGTGCGGCCTATCATAATCGAGAGAGTATGTCTTTCCGTCGAAGCGAACTATTGGAACTGGGAGGAATTTGGCCAATTCTTGTTTGACCCCGACGGCCGCGCTTCCGGGACCTGTGGAGGCATGGGGGGTCGAGAACGATTTGTGCAGGTTGAAGTGGCATAGGTCCGCCCCTACGTCGCCAATTCTCAATCTGGTTAGAATCGAGTTGGCGTTTGCCTGATCGATGGCGACGAGCCCGCCTGCTTCGTGAATAATTTGGATGTACTCCTCGATGTTCCTGTCAAACACGCCCGTGTCGTAGGGATCCGTCATCATCAAACCTGCAGTTCGTTTTGAGACTGCCGCCTTCAGCGCCTCGATGTCTGGGTAGCCGGTTTCTTCGTCTGGATAGAGGGTTGTGACTTTGAAGCCTGCGGCCGCAGGTGACCCGCCGTTGCAAGGGTGCGAGAGAATGGTGGTTATGATTTCATTTCTCTGTTCAGATTGGCCTTTGAGGTTGTGATATGCGCGGATTATCCTAGCATTAGTGAAGACGGCGTGGGCGCCTCCACGAGGTTGTAAGGAAAATTGATCCATCCCAGAAAGCTCACACAGCCACTTCTGGAACTGGTACATTATCGCCAAAGTGCCTTGGACAGTTTCAGCATCTTGGAGTGGATGGGTATCGGCAAGTTTTGGTGATCGTGCGATCGCGTCGTTCATTTTCGGGCTGTACTTCATTGTACAGGTTCCGTGGATGTGAATCCCTGAATCAACCCCGTAAGTCTCCTGGGACAAGCGAATGAAATGCCTAACAACTTCGGGTTCCGAAAGCTCGGGAAAGTTCGGAGGATTTCTTCTCCGCATCTTCTCAGGGAGCTGGGATAGGACGTCTCCTACGGATCCTTTGATCTCTTCTTCAGTTTGCGGTGCCCGAAAGCCGCGCCTCCCATCTCCACCTAACTGGTAGATGATTGGTTCGCTCCATGAAACTGAATGGTACCCGGTCGTCTTCTCCATTGTCATTGCACGGCCTCCTTCAGCGCGTCCACTAGCCTGTCTATGTCTGCCTGGGTGTGGACCTCGGTCACGCAAAACAAAGCTGCATTGCCCAACTCGGGGAATTCACGCGAAATGTCCTTTCCTCCGATGATTCCGGAATTGAGAAGGTTCTTGTTGATTTCCTGTACAGACTTCCCAGTTGCGTCGAAGTTGACTGTGAATTCTTCGAAGTGAGAGGAGTTGAACAAGGGAACCTTGAGGCCCTTGATCTTTGATATTCGTTGGATTGCATAGTGTGTTTTTTCGATGATTGTTTGTGCGAGTTCCCGGATGCCTTGTGGTCCTAGAAGTGACATGTAGACTGCTGCGGTTATCGCCCAGAGAGCTGTTCCGGTGCCGGTGAACGATTTGGCTTTGTCGCGTGCTGCGAACATGGTTCTTTCAGGCATGACATATGCGAATCCCCACTCCCCTTCTCTCTGAGTCTTCGTTAATGTGACCAACCTGTGGGGAACCGCAGATACGAGCGACTTCTCATCTTTGCATGCTAGAAAGCCTAAGGTCGCTCCTCCATAGGACATGTGCATCCCGAGAGGTTGCCCTTCACCGCAGACTATGTCAGCGCCGTAATCTCCAGGCGGTGTCAAAATTCCTAAGGAAAGTGGTTCAACGCCGACTATCGACAGAGCTCCATTTTTGTGCGCTAGCTGGGATACTTCGTCACCTGAAGTTTCGATGAACCCCAGATACGTCGGGTTTTCCATGTAGACTGCTGCAGTTTTCGACGAGATCTTGGCCCGTAAATCTTCCAAGTTGAGTTGCCCGGTTTCCGGGACATAGACAATGAGCTTGATGTCTGCTTGCCCTTCACAATAGGTCTGCAAGATGGACAGTCTTTCGGGGCTGATGGTTCTTGGGACGAGAACGTCGCGTCGACCTGTAGTCATGAGGGCCATGCGAACCGCGTCTGCCGCAACGGTTCCCCAGTCATACCAAGAAAGACTCACGACGTCCATGGCGACAAGTTCGCCGATCATGCTCTGGAATTCAAAGAACGATTGGAACCTTCCAAGATCCGTGTACACGTCGCCCGCGTATGCGGTTAGAAACTCTGAGCGAGAATTGATCTCATCACAAACGGCTGGGACGAAGTGAGGCCAACAACCCGCACCTAAGAAAGACAGTAGCTCACCAGAGGTCCTGTTTCTTGATAGGAGTTCTTCGATGTGTCTTCTTACTTCGTACTCCGACTTTGGAGGCGGCAGATTGAGTTTGCCTCTGAACCTGATTCTTTCGGGGATATCTGCAAAAAGCTCCTCGGCGCTCTTTACACCAATTTCCTCAAGCATTTTTCTTTTGATCTCGGGGCTACTGTTTGGGATGTATTGATGTGTGGTCAGAAATCTTCACCATTTTCACAATAGGGGAAAGTGAAACAGCCCGATTAGAAGGAGCTGCCGCTATTTTTCAATCTACTGGAGAAATCTCGGTTGTGAACTTGATTAGTCAGATCGAACCTGGTACACTGCCCTTCTTCTGTATCCCGTTATCACCCGAATGTACCCCGACATCATCCCGTCGACTTGACGATCGCCTGTGTCGACAAGTAATGGCCGTCCTCTCAATGCTGCAAGCTTGTTGGGAGTTGCAATCACCATAACATTTTCTCTTCCGACCTTTCTGATAACTTCAGGACTTATTTGCGGGCTTCCTCTGCCAAAGATGAATCCTTGCCCACCGATTACCGTCATCAGGATCTTTGTTTTCTTTCCCTCAATCAATTCTA
>Ga0315296_10000464_pt1 | contig 37112 bp, 35 predicted proteins | sample YL17G14_18_MG_FD_203921 | JGI IMG/M metagenome (GOLD analysis project Ga0315296, IMG submission 203921) | Sediment microbial communities from Yellowstone Lake, YNP, Wyoming, USA - YL17G14_18 | ecosystem: Environmental > Aquatic > Freshwater > Lake > Sediment | place: USA: Wyoming | collected... | reverse complement strand
TCCCCGGCACCGCAACGAACTGATCCTGAAGGAAGTTGTCAGCCCAGGTGCGCAATGACACCAGGTCCATCGTGTCGGAGCTCACAACCACGTCCACAATCGGGAGCTGAGATGGGTCGGCCTTCAGAATCGTGGGGTTGTCTATGTCCTTCGGAAGCCGCTTGGTGACCATCCCCATCTTGGCGAGGACGTCCTGATAGGCCACATCGCGGTCAACATCGTATCTGAAGTTGACGAGCAACTGGTAGAGGCCCTCGGTGCAGCTCGATTCAAGGTAGTCCAGCCCATCAACGGTGGCCATCTGCCGCTCGACGGGGTCAGCGATGTCGGTTTCGATCTCCTCCGGTGTCGCCCCGCGCCAGGGGATGTAGACCTTGACCAATGGGTAGGTGATGTCCGGCAGGAGATTAGTCGGAAGCTGGCTGTAGCCGAATACGCCGATCACCACGATGGCCAGCATGACCACAGCCACCGCCACCGGACGCTGGATCGCCAAACGTGACAGGCTCATCTGCCACCCCCAGGTGCTTTGCCGCCCTTGGGTGGCTTGACCTTGACCTCGACTCCGCCCTTGAGCCGTTCCTGGCCCCGGACGATTAGCTGCTCCCCCGGTCGGAGACCGGTGAGGACTTCCACTCTGTCACCGGCCTCAATGCCTGTCTGGACTGGCCGCTCTTCCGACTTGCCGTCACGAACGACAAGCGCAACGAGTCTGCCACCAGGGCGTGCGACGATGACGTGGGCAGGCACTACCACGGTGCCGCTCTTCTTCTCGAGGACAATTGAGAGGCGCGCCAGGCTGCCCTCCTTGACCTTGCCCGCCAGCATCGGCGCCGCCACCTCAACTGTGACGAGTTGTGACCCCGCGTCGGCCGCCGGGTAGATGCGACTGATCCGGAGCGGAACGGCCTTGTCTCCAGGCAACGCGTCCACCTCGGCATTGACGGGCTGGCCGACCCTCAAACGAGCGGCCTCTGTGTCCGTGACGGAACTGCGGATGATAGTCTGAGAGGTGTCGGCGATGGCGAGGACTGGCGCCTTGGATGAGGCGAGATCGCCGGTGTGCTGGTACACGCGGGTCACTACTCCCGACAGCGGAGACCGGATCACATAGAACTGCGCCTGCGCCTGCCAGTAGGCCAGCTTGTCCTTGGCCTGTGCCACTTGCTCGCGGGCGAGGGCGAGCTGGGTCTGAGCAGCGCCTTCTCGGAGCAGGCCCAGCCGTTCCCTGGCCGCGGTCACCGCCGCTTCTGTCGCCTCAACCTGAGACCGGGCCGCCTCGTGCCTGGTTTGGGCGTGGTCCACTTCCTGTTGCGATGCGCCCCCGATGGCGAGCAACTGGCGCTGGCGTTCGACGTCACGACGGGCGTCTTCCGCGGCCGCGCGCGCGGAAGCGAGTTGCGCTTCCGCCTGCCTGACTGCGGCCTCCGCTCCGCGAATCTCCTGTATCCTGGAACCGGCTTCGATGTCCCGCAGGCGCGCCTGCGCGACGCGAACTTCGGCCTGGGCCTGTCGGGTCTGCGCCTCAAGCTCCGTCGCGTCAAGGCGGACGAGCACCTGTCCCTTTGTCACGCGGTCGCCTTCGCGCACATCTAGCCAGATAATGCGCTGTTCCACCTTCGAGCTGATCTGGACTTCGTTGGCGGAGACAACTGTACCCGTGGTCTGGAGCACCCGGGCGATATCCCCAAGTTGTACCGTTGCCACCTCGACCAGGGGCGCCTTCTTCTGACTCCCGGCTCCACTGGGGTTGTTGGCGGATTGGCGTCCACACCCGCCCAAGCCGGCCGTGATGATCCCAAGCGCGACAGCAGCCAGAACAGCTTTCCTCATTGTGCACCTCCGGAAATCGCGCCAGCCCCGCGTGTTTGCCCGGCAACCGCGGGGTCGTGCCCCTGGGCATGGGCGAGCTGCGCAAGGGCCACGCGCAGGTCATACTCGGCGCGCACCGCGTTTGCGCCGGCCTGGGCAAGTGCCACCTGCGCGTCTATGACCTCGGTGCTGCTGCCTGTTCCCACCCGGTAGCGCTCCTGCTCGACAACGAGCGCCTGGCGGGCCTGCTCTACGCTGAGCACGGTGACGTGCATGCGCTCTTGGGCGTCGCGGATGGCCACCTGCGCCTCCTTGATGTCCAGCTCGAGACGGTGGCGTAGCGCGTCCTGGAGCACCCGCGACTGCTCGAGGCGCGCGCTGGCCTGCTGCATCGCCCCCCTTCGGTCTCCGCTGTCCCACAAGGGCAAGCTGACACCGACTCCCACGTTCCAGTTCTCGATGTCCGGTGGGAACGTGCCACCCTCCAGGTTATAGGCCGCTCGCAGATCAACTTGCGGTAGGCCGAGGGCACGCGCCACCCGCAGGCCAGTTTGTGCGCGGCGTAAGCCCAGTTCGCTCTGAACCCACTCGGGGTGGAAAGGAATCACCTCAGCTGCCGGCCGCTCAGTCCCCGCCCCTGGCGCAGGAGTTTCGGGCGCGGAGACAGCAAGCGGGGTCTCCGGGGCCCGGCCCATCGCCAGATTCAGGGACATCCGGCCAAGATCAACTCGATTCTTTGCCGCCACCTGCGCCTGCTGCACGTTCGCCAACTGTACCTCGGCCTTCAACACGTCGAGCTGGCGCGCGGTTCCCACCTCATAGCGCTTGCGGGCGATCTCTAGTTGAGCCTGCACCTGCCGCACGGCTTCATCCTGGACCTGGAGCAGCGCTCGCGCTTCGAGCAGCCTGTAGAAAGCCTGGGACACTCCGAACGCGACGGTTTGCCGGACTCGTCGCAACCGCTCGTGCGCGCTCAGCAGATCGAGTTCTGCCTGGCTGAGCAGACCCTGGATTCTGCCCCCGGAGTAGAGGATCTGTCGCAGTACCACCTCGCTGTAGACGTCTGTCGTCCCGCCCCCCAGAATGCGCTCCTTGCTCGGGGGCAGCCAATCGTACTGGGTCCAAGAGGTGTCGAGGTCGGCGTGCGGGCCAGACAGACTGCGTGTCTGGCGAACCTTCCCCTCAGCTTCGCGCACCTGCTGGACGGCCGCCTGGACCTCCTGTTGCTGTGCCAATGCCACTCCCACGCAGTCCTCCAGCGTGTAGGGAGGGAGCGTAAGAGCATCGGCTGCGCACGCGAGGCGGCCCGCAGCGAAAAGCGTCAGGCATGTCAGGGACACCAAAGGGAGTAGTCGCGCTAAGCGCCCTTCTGCCCCAGGCCACGACAAGGGCCAACCCCACCCACAGTGTCTTCGGAACATCACTTCTTGACCCCCAATGTCGCGAGTTCGCGTTCGATGTCTTCAGTCCCCATGTAGCCCATGTGGCGCTTGACTTCTTTCCCTTTAGCGTCAAAGAAGATCTGAGTGGGCATGGTGGCAATGCGATACCCCCGGCCCAGGTCGGCGTACTCATCTAGCTCCACGAACACGATGTTGGCTTTGCCCCAGTAGTCCTGGGCGGCCTGCTTGAGCACAGGCACCATCATCTTGCAAGGCACGCACCAGCCTTTGCCAAAGTCAGCCATGGTCGGACGGCCGCTCTTGAGGCACTCCGCGAGCTTCGAGCCGGGCAGAGGCCCTTCGGGCTTCTTGTCTGAAGCTGCCTTGCCCTGCGCCGACCGGGGGTTGACCGACGGAGCGCTACCCTGTTTTCCCGATGTTGGCTGCGCAGCGGTCTCCTCAGCGCCTGATGAAGCGCCGCCAACGGAACCCGGACCTGCCTCCACGGATGGCGCCGAAGTCGAAGTCCCTGTGCTCTCATCCTGCTCCAACGCCGGCGCGCCTGGCGCGACCTGAGCGGTCGGGTTCTGTGCCACGCCCCGGCTCTCCGTCGGTGAGGCTCGTTCACCGCGCTTGAGGGTCTCCTTGGCGATGAACACCGCCACAATGGCCATAATCACCACTAACAGTATCCACCTCGATCCTTTCATTGCTTCCTCATCCTCTCATAGCCAGTCTTCGGGCACCTCATAGCCTGCCTCTAGAAGAAGCTCCACCAGCGCCTTGCGCTTCTCTTCGTGTTGTGTCTCCAATAGCGGCATGCATTTCTCCAGCGTCGCCTCTTCTCCCGCGAGTTTCACGGCGAAGGCGAGGCAGGTTCGGTCGCCGCACTTGCCGCAGTTTCCACCCGGCAGCAACCGATAGAGTTGCAGCGCGGTCAGGCTGGCTGCCCGGCGGTAACTGGGGGCAATCTGGTCGCGGCGCTCCCAGGTGTCGTTGATCAACTCCTTGACCCAGTCCAGCACGCGATTAGCCTCGTCAGCATCGGCCAGCTTGCTCACCGCCGCCTGGCGGGGACGCAAGGCGATGACATGTCCCTCGTGGCGGAAACGCAGGAAAGGCGCATCAGGGTTATACTGGCATGCCTTGATCGTCGCGTTGAGGTACGGGAAGACCTCCCGGACGTCGTCGCGCAGCGCCGCCAGGCAGTTGACATACTCCGCCGACGGGTTGCACTTCGGCGCAAAGAGTTGGAACTTGTACTCCCGGAGCAGCAACGGCGCTCTCCTATCCTCGGGCAGAGATCGGGACGACCTGCGCGTCCAGTTGTTGCTCGAGTTTGCTGCGGCACAAGGCGAGTTCGTCTGCTGAGAAGTCCAGATACCCAGACTTCTTCTCTATTCCGAGTTCGGTAACGACGAGGTGAATCTGTGGAGGCAATTCAGCATGATCAAGCGTCTTCTTCGCACACAAAGCGGGGCAGCCGTCAATCGCGACGAGCACCTTCGCCGCCTTCGCGGACTCGATCAGGTCCTTGACGTGGCCTCCCATGCCGGCCAGGCAGAAGAACTTGCCGCGCCCGACCTTTGCCAACGCCACCGCAGCATGGTGTGCGATCTGGCCGCAGTTTGAGCCGCCCGAACACGGAAAGAACAACACCTCCGAGGGTTCACACGCGCACTTCTGGCTGCCGCTCATTTCTGCTCCTTCGCTGGTTCGGCTTCCAGCCAGCCCTTGATCTCCTCCACGCCGGGGATGCGGCCCACGCAGACGACCTCGCCCTCGATGGCCAGGCCGGGGGTAAACAGGACTCCGTACTTGGCGATGTCTAAGGGCTTGGACACTTTCTCAATCTCGATCACTGCGCCCATAGCCTTCGCGGCTTCAGCGACGTTGGCGGCCAGTTGCTGACACTTGGCGCAGCCGGGCCCCAGCACCTGCACCTTCTTCATTCTCTCATCCTCCTCAAGCAGCAATGATTCCGTAGAGCATCCCCGCCGCCGTTGCCAGCACAACGACCAGGGAGACATAGACTACCGTTTTCCGCAGGCCCAGGATGCCGCCGATGACCAGCATGCTGGGCAGGCTTAGTGAGGGCCCCGCGAGCAGCAACGCCAGTGCCGGCCCCTTGCCCATGCCCGCACCCCGAAGCCCTTGCAGGATCGGCACCTCGGTCAAAGTGGCGAAATACATGAGCGCGCCGGATACCGCGGCGAACAGGTTGGCCCACAGCGAGTTGCCGCCCACCACCCGCGCCACCCATTCCTCAGGAATCAGCGCCTGGTGCCCCGGTCGGCCCAGCAGGAAGCCCGCGACCAGCACGCCTCCGAACAGCAGCGGGATGATCTGCCACGCGAAGCTCCAGGTGGCGGAGGTCCACTCTTTCAGCTCGGGCCTGCGGAACCAGCGCACCAGCATTAGTGAGAGCAGCGCAAGCAGCGCGGCGGTAATGCCCCACTTGGCGCGGTAGATGGTGGCCCACAGGCTGGGGTCATGCACCGGTTTGCCCCAATTCGCGAAGACGAGGATGCCCACCATGACCGCGAAGTGGACGCTCGTCTGCCACAGGGGCCGCGCTTCCCCGCCCGGGGGAAGGACGAATCCCTCTGCGTCCTTCGCCTTTTGTCGCTCCTCGCGCAGAAAGAACAGGTGCATGCCGATTCCCACGAGAAAGGCGAAGGCGACTGCGCCCACCGCTCGCGCCAGGCCCATCTCGAAACCCAGAACGCGGGCCGTCATCACGATGGCAAGCACGTTAATGGCAGGCCCGGAATATAGGAAGGCCGTCGCGGGGCCGATCCCCGCGCCGCGCGTGTAGATTCCGGCGAAGAGCGGCAGCACGGTGCAGGAGCAGACGGCGAGGATTGTCCCCGAGACGGACGCCACCGAGTAGGACAGCACTTTGTTCGCCGTCGGCCCGAAGTATTTCATCACCGAGGCCTGGCTCACAAACACCGCGATGGCCCCGGCGATGAAGAGTGCAGGGACGAGGCACAGCAGCACATGCTGGCGGGCGTAGTCGTTCAGCATGGCAAACGCTTCCACCAGCGCGCCCTGCACGCGGTTGTTTCCTACCGGCAGGAAATAGGCGGCGAGGAAGACTGCCAGCAACAGCAGGAACTGTTTGATTCTGGCGTTCATCCTCTAGACCTGAAGCGCCCCGAGCGCCGTCTCCGCCCGCGCCAGTTGATCGGCAAGGATGGCCCGCATCGCATCAATCACCTGGAAGATGCGCGGGTCACGGACGCGATAGAAGACCGAATGGCCCTCGCGCCGGGTGTCCACCAAGCCAGCCCTGCGCAGAATGGCCAGGTGCTGCGACAGGTTAGACTCCGCGATCCCAACCTCCGGGGCCAACTCGCACACGCACCGTTCCCCACCCCGCAGCAGGTCGAGAACCTTCATCCGGTGGGGATGGGCAATCGCCTTGCAGACCTCGGCGTGCAACGCATAAATTCGGTTGTCCATTTCCGCAACTCCTCAATCTTGCGCATCTTTGCAGATTATACCATCAAGCCTGTCGCCTGTAAACGCCGGGGTGATACCAAGCCAGATGATCGTGATAGGGAGAGTGCTTACAGCCTGTGTGAAAACCGTCGGCCTAGTGTCACCCTGAGCGCAGCGAAGGGGTCTCGGCGCCGTGGTTGCACCTTCCCCGCCGAGATTCCTCGCGGAGTTTACCCTGAGCGGGGCCAAGATTCTTGCTACTCTGCGAAGCTGCGCTTCCGGCCTTCGTAGCCGTAGGCTACTACGGCGGAGTAGGCTCGCTGCGAAGCACGAGTCGCTGTCGCGGCTAGGTCGCTCCGCGACCGCCGTGGCGACCCCGAAGTAATGGGGGCCTAGCCACTCAGAATGACATCGGCGAAGGGCTCGGAATAACATTCTCACGTCTTACGCATAATTGGGGTCTAACCCAAGATTATGCGTCGGGAGTCTGAAGCATTCACCTGGCGGGTGAACGCTCCAACCGGGCGCGGCCTCGCCTGAGGCCGCGTTTCGCGGGGTCAGCGACCCCGCGCCCGTTGCCAGCACAACCCCGTACGTATAATTCGGGTCTAACCAGTTCGGCCACGCCGGGCTGGGGGCCATGCATCCTACGAGCCGTGCAGCGAACGGCCAACACGCCCGCGGTCCTAAAGTCTCACGTCTGGGGTCTCGCGTCCACCCCTCCTGGGGTGAGGTATGCGGTTTGAAAGGGCTGCATCCTCTCCGGCCTGCAGATGAAGGACTCGCCACGGCCTGCGCGAAGTGACGACAATACCTACCTGCGAGGAGGCGGCGCGATGGAGTCGCTGTTGGCGGACGTGCTGGGGCTGTTGTGTAGCGCCATGATGCTGGTCGCGGCGCTGGCGGCTGTGCCGAGGGCAGGCGCCGGGAATGGCGTGCCCCGCAAGATCCGCGACCGCGCACGCGCCTTTCAGCGCCAACACATTGAGCCGCGCCGGTACAGGTATAGCCGTCTCGTTGAGCAGGTTCCCGGTGTCTCCCTGCGCGAGAACGCGAGCTTCTGGCTCCTGCGAGGCCGGGAACTGGTTGCCGTTATTGACAAGGCAACCGGCCTCATCTCCGCGATTATCAGCCTCCGGCCTCGCCGAGCGTACCTGCTGGCGCCGACGCGCAACGGCCTGCTGTGCTATCTATGGAACCGCGACCAGGCTCGCCTGGATATCGCCAACCGCGTCGAAGGTCACTCCGCGCGCGGAGGCAAATGGCAGGGGCGCCCCTATGTGGCCCTATCCACCAACCTGGCCTTCTCTCAACCCTTCGCATCATCGGCGGCGCGCGTCGGCGCAACCTACCGCATGCTTAGCGACCGATTGGACATCTGCTTGCGGCTGGAATACCTGCGCAGCGATTCCAGCCCATGGGAGGCGGGCGTCTGCCAGGCGTATGATCCCAGGCAATGGCAGCGCCAGATCTTTGTGGACGTCGCGCGCACCACCCGCGCCTTGCGTCCCCAGGAGAAGGCGATTCAGCGCTACTCCGATGTCCCCGACGACGCCACGGGCGAAGCGCCTGACGCGCCGCTGAGGAGAGCGCGCTATCCTTACGGCATCCTCGAGCGCGCCGACCGCTTGTTCCTCTGGGGCTTCCTCGATCTCAATTGCTTCGCGGTAATGACGCCCAACCGCTTCGGCGGCGTGCCTTCTTTCTCCATCGCTCCCACCGGGATCGCGGCGGGCGACCATTACTCGTTCGACTTCACCTACAAGGTGCTGCCCAAGCCGCGCTACGACCTGGCCGACATGTGCGGGTGGTATGCGCAGAACCTCTATTCAACCAATCCCCTCACCGCCGGAATCGTGCGCCTGCCCAAAGTGGTGCGGCCCCGAACCCTCGCGCCGGGGAACGTGATCAGCGGGTTCTACCCGCCCGGCGAGGAAGGCCGGGAGCAGAAGCATGCGCGGATCGAGGCCGACGCCCGGAAGATGAACGGCGTACACCTGTGGTACGGCGGCTGGCACCCATGGAATGAGGATCATCCTACCAGCGGTCGCTGGTATGCCGGCGGTGGGCTGTGGCAGACGGCGGAAGGGGTGAAGAAGGAGATACACGAGCTGCGCGGGCGCGGCTTCGAGGTTTACCTCTACTTCCGCCAGATCCGCCATGACGTTGCCTATTACGGTGAGCGGCCTCCTTACCGAAACTGGATTCACCTGACCGAGGGCGGCTTCCCCTGGAACTTCGATTTTCTCGGCAAGCCGTCACACGATGTATCCCGCACGCCGATCCCACCCGAGGACCGCGCCGCGCTGGGGATCGAGGCGCAGGATTACAGCGACGTCTTCATGGACCTGTGCAATGACGACTGCCGGGAGTGGCTGACGAAGGAGATCATTGCCGCCCTCGACTACTATCAGCCCAGCGGCGTCGCGTGGGACATGGGCTGGGGCGACATCCTGGAGGCGCCGTGTGTTCGCCACCCGCAGACCGGCTTGCAGCATGCCGCGCTGCGCATCCAGTATGACGTGTATCAGTGGATCAGAAAGCATCACCCCTGGATGAAGATCATCGGCAATGAATTCAAGGGATCGCCCTCCCAGTTGTACTGCGACGCGATGATGTTCGAGGCCGGCGATCACCTCGACCAGCTCACCATGCAGTCCATGAAGTTCTTTCGCACGGCGTGCACCGGGCTTTACTACCGCGAGGCCTTTACCGACCAGCAGTGGCCCCAGGCGGTAATGCGGCACCTCAGTTTCGGAATCACCTTCGGCGGGCGGGTGGAGGAGCTGGCCCGTCCGCCGTTCGGCGAGCTGACCGCGCTTGCGCATTTTTCGGCGAAGGCGAACAACACCCCGCTGGTGATCGAGCGTGCGGGGCTTGTGCTCACTCCGGACCGCGAACAAGTAACCGGCGCCGCCTGGGCCGGCGGCTCGCGGCTGCTGATCGCAATATTCAATGACCTGAATCGCTCCACTTCAATCGAGGCGGTGCTCGACCGCCGGATTCTTCGCTCCTACGGCTATCGCCGCGCCGCGAATCTCAGGTTCACCGTCCTCCGCAGCGCGGGAACGCCGCGCGCCGACCGGGGGTTCAGCGGGAGTTTACGCGGCGCCAATCGCCTTCACATCATTGGGAGATTGCAGGCCAAAGAGATGCTCCTCGCGGAGGCCTGATGGAGGGCGGGCGTTCGCGGGGGCGCTGCACAATTCCGTCCGTTAGCCGCTCGCGGTCCGCGAAAGTGTCATTTCGAGCGCAACGCCAAGCGGCAAAGAGGCGCCAAGCGAAGTTGACCCGCCTCCGCCAGAGGCGGACAAGTCTGGCGGGAATCTCGCCCCCGCCAAAGCGCCACGGTCGCCGATACCGGATTATGAGGCGCCCTCTACTTCTCTCCCCGCCATTCGGCAAGCTGCTTGCGCACCTTGTCCGCGTTGGGATCCTCGATCTGCTCGTATATCTCCAGCGCGGCTTCAGCGCTGGCGATGGCCTGGGCGCGCTCGCCCAGCCTGTCCAGCGCCAGGCTCATGTTCCATAGAGCCGTGCCCTCACCTCGGCGGTCGCCGATCTCGCGGGCGATCTCCAGGCGCTGCTCGTAGAACTCAATTGCCTTGCGCGTCTCGCCCAGGACGAAGTGCGCATTGCCCAGGTTGCCGAGGGCGTTGCCCTCGCCCCGCCGATCGCCGATGTCGCGGTCGATCGCCAAGGCTTCCTCGTAGAACTCGATTGCCTCGTGTGTGTCTCGCGTAGTACAAAGCAGGCATTTGCCGAGGGTGCCGAGATGTAACGCTAGACCTGGCGATAACGGGACCGCCGGACCGCGGCCAGAGCCGTATCAAGCTGTTTCATTCGACGCCGCTGGAGCTCTGATCCACCTTGTGCGTCAAGAAAGCTGGCATATGGCCGCGCTTCGGCCCACATTTGGCCTGCCTCAATGTTCGAACGCTCCATTTCGAAAAGTGCCACTCCGCGCGCAGCATCGTCGCCACCTCGAAGGTGAAGTGCACTGATGGTTGTGAGCAGCGCAACATAGTGCGTGGCGTGCTGGCTCCGCGCGGTCCCGCGCTCCCAGGCGCTCAAGCGAGAATCAGCAAACACGCGGGCCAAGTCGTGCAACCGATGGCGCCGACTCGCCTCGTTCCACTCAACCATGCTGGCCGCTGTAAGGAAACCGAGCGTGTCCTCAGCCACGTCAGCTCCGAGATACCAGACCGCGCCTGCGCCGCCCGTGTCAAACGTATCCGGGAATACGGCCAGTGCGCGCCACCGCTTCTGCAATTCTGCGCTCAACAGGTCATAGCTCGCAGCCAGCGCTTTGTCGGCATACTCCTGGCGGTGCTTGCCCTCCAGCCGCCGCATGTAGTCCGCCGGGCTGAGGTTCTCATGCTCCGCTAAGGCGCCGGCCGCCAGGCGCAGAGCCAGCGGCAAGTGCCCGCAGAGCTTCGCAATCTCGTCCGCATCGTCGCCGATCCGCGGCGCAATCTTGAGCAGGAGATCGCGCGCGTCATCAGGTGAGAGCTTGTCGAGGTTCTTCGAGTGCAGCCCGGGCACAGCGAAGTGCTGCCGCGAGGTTACGAGCAGAACGCAACTGTCACAAGGTATCAGCGGCTCGACCTGCTCTGCATTCGCCGCATTGTCCATAAGCAGCAGCGCGCGCTTGCCATTGAGCGCGGAATGGTACAGCCCGCGTAGATCGTCTTCTTGCTCCGGGAGCCTGGCCTCGGGGTGGAAGGCGCGAATGACATGGGCCATGGCCTCCGCCGCTGACAGGGGTTGCTTGCTGGTGCCCTTGAGGTCGAGGTAAATCTGCGCCTCCGGGTAACGCGGGGCCAACTGCGCGGCCAGCTTCAGCGCCAGGGCGGTCTTGCCGACCCCGCCCATCCCCGCCAGTCCGGAGATAGTCACCCCGCGCCGCTCCAACTCGACCGTCAGCTCATCGAGCTCCTTCTCGCGCCCGGTGAAATCCCTCGGCGGCGGGGGAAGCTGATGGAGGGGAGTGAACGCGGCTTCGGTGGCCGCGGCAATGGTCTGCCGGATGATATTGATCGTCTGCGCCTCATACTTGTCTCCACCGAACTTGTCCCCCTCGACCTTGTCGCCAGCTACCGCGTCCCCCTCGACCTTGTCGCGCCCAATCTTATCGCCGCCCACGACATCACCGCCGACGTTCACCTCTCGCCCGCTGATATTCACCCTGCCGCTTTGCGTCGCCACTTTACCTTCCTCCCGATGGCGACGGAGAGCAATGAGCGCCACCCGGAGGGCAATCAGCGCGACGATGAGGTCGGCGAGTCCGATGAGCATTTGACCCATGCCGGTCAGCGGCGGGATGAGTTCGTCGTTGACCCGCGCGAAGTGCAATAACGGCGGCAGCCACCATTTTCCGGTGACCGCCGCCGCGGCCAGTCCCACTACGACCAGACTCGTGACAATCCACTTGGTCACGGCTCATCCTGATGCTAAGCAGACTGCTGCATCCTCCAGGGGAACTACGAGAGGGTTCTCTGGGCAGGAGGCAAGCTCCTGCCCTACGCACACCGACGCAGACTGGGCGCGGCCTCGCCCTTCGACAAGCTCAGGGCAGGCTCTGCGCCCCTACGTCTCGGGCAAGGCATTCAGCCTTCGTAGCCGAAGCTACTTCGGCGAAGTGGGCTGCCTTGCCCCTACGGCCTCACCGCACACCCGGTCCATTCTGTCTCTGTGCTCTCTGTGCCCTCTGTGGTTCAAATCCCCATCGCTCGCATTCACAGCCGAGCCTCCTTCGCGCTGCGCGCTATGCAGCCTGAAGGGCGGCTGTGCCCCATGCAAACAAGCCTACCGGCTCGGGCGAAAGGTCTCGCGGCGGTTGACGTAGCGGTCGGCGGACATCGCGGCGATGGCGCCGTCGGCGGCGGCGGTGATCGCCTGCCTGAAATCAGAACAGCGCACATCGCCCGCCGCAAACACCCCGGGCGCTGCGGTCGCCATGTTGCGATCGGTGCGTATGCATCCATTCTCGGTCAGCTCCAGCGCGCCGTGCAGGAAATCGGTGACCGGCTTGTTGCCCGCCAGGTAGATGAAGACCCCGTCCACCGCCAGCACCTGCTCGGCGCCCCCCTGCCCGGTGATGGCGATCTCGCGCACCTGCTGATCGCCGCGAATCCCGGTGAGCTTTTGCCCCATCAGCACTTCGATCTTGGGCTCGGTCTCGATTGCCCGCCGCGCGTCATCGGCGACCGCAAGCTTGAGTGACGGGACCACCAGGTGCACGTGCCGCGCGAACTTGGCCAACAGCAGCGCGTCATCCACCGCCTCCTCGCTCTGGCCCACCACCGCCACCACCTGGCCGTCATAGAACGCCGCGTCACACGTCGCGCAGTAGGCCACCCCGCGCCCCACGAACTCGTCCTCGCCGGGGACGCGCGCGCCCCGGCCGAGCGCCCCGGTGGCGATGATAACCGTCTTGCCCTGGCGCACGCCCTCGGTGGTGAACACTTGCTTTATCTCGCCACCGAGCTCGGCTCCGAGCACGGGAGCTTGCAAGTACTCGGCGCCGAAATCAAGCGCCTGCTGCTTGATGATCCGGGCCAGCTCGGCCCCCGGCAGGGGCTTGGGCACACCGGGGAAGTTAGCGATCCACGGCGCGAGGGCGAGCGAGCCGCCCACCTTTGCCTTATCAATCACCAGCGTCTTGAGCCGCGCCCGCGCGGCATAGATCGCGGCCGCGCCCCCCGCCGGCCCGGCGCCGATAATGATGACATCGTAGATGGGATGTTCCGTTTCCGCCATCGCGGTCTTCCTCTGTGTCGTCGCGTTGACGCCGCCGTTGAGGATGAGAGCGGATGCCGCCTGTGCATTCTTTGGGCCCGCGCCAGGCTCCTGCCAGGCGGAGGCTTGCCGGGGCTACACCGATGCGCGGTCACCCTGGAACTGGGCGCGGGGTCGTCCATCCTGAGCAGGTCGAAGGGCCCACCCCGCGAGGTTTCGCGGCTTCAGCGAAGCCGCGCCCAACACGCGGCCTCAGGCGAGGCCGCGCCCGGTTCGCGCCGACAGCGTGCAAGGGAGTCCAGATCACCGTGTGGAGCGAGGCCCGATGTCGCAGCCGCCCGACATGCCATCCTGTACACGGACTCGGGTTCCCGCTAACCTTTCGGATTGAGAACGCGGCGAATGGTGTCACGCCAAACCAGGGATGGAGCGCCCGCAGCGCGAAAACAGTGGCGGTGACCCTCGGCGCGCCGGGTGGAGTCATGCTAAGTCGGCGAGAGCTGCTGAAGGCGGCCGGGTGGGGTGTGGTCGCCCTCTCAGGCGTGCAGGCTGATTCCCTGCTTGCGGCAATGAATCGAAGTGAGGAGGAAACGGATATGCATCACCACACGCACGAGCTCCCGGAGCTTCCCTACGCGTACAACGCCCTGGAGCCCTACTACGACGAGCAGACGGTGCGTCTGCATCACGACATCCATCATGCCGGATATGTCAAGGGGCTGAATGCGGCGCAGGAGAAACTGGCGGCGATGCTGCAATCGGGAGACTATGCGGCGATCAAGGCGGTGTGCGCCGAGCTCGCATTCCACGGCTCCGGGCACATTCTCCATTCGATGTTTTGGACCAACATGAAGCCCGGCGGCGGGGGCGCGCCCTCCGGCGAGCTGGCCGAGGCGATCGCGAAGCAGGCGGGCAGCTTCGACACGTTCAAGGCGCTGTTCCTGGCGGCGACTAACGCAGTCGCCGGGTCGGGCTGGGGGGTGCTGGCTTATCGCTCCAGCGATGACTCGCTGGTGGTGCTCCAGGCGGAGAAGCACGAGAACCTTACCCAGTGGGGCGTGATGCCGATCCTGGCGCTCGATGTGTGGGAGCACGCCTACTACCTGAAATATCAGAACAAGCGCCCGGAGTGGACCAAGGCGTTCATGGAGCACCTGGTCAACTGGGATGATGTGGCGAAGCGCTTCGCGGCGGCGGCGAAGCCGCCTAGCCATTTCGCAGATTGAGGGGGTACGACCACGGAATGTTGGGATGGCGCGAACTAACCCCTCCCCCCTTTCAGGGGGAGGATGAAGGTGGGGGTGAATGGTGGCGCAGCCGTTTATCCTGAGCAACGTCGAAGGGTCCCGGCTGCGAAATGGTCGGCAGGTGGCTAAGTCGGCTCCGCCGACCGCCATGGCGGCTGAAAGCCTAGCCACAGACGCCTGCCCCACCAATGCACCGTCACCCGACCTCTCCCTGGAAGGGAGAGGAGTTCACGCGCCCACCCCAGCCCCCGCCAAAAATCGGTCATACTCGATTGAGGGATGAGCTGCACCTTGAAGTGTCGCTCCCGCGGCGAAGCCGCCAAATCTGTGTCATCTGTGTGAATCCGCCGCAGGCGGATGAATCTGTGGATAAGAATCCCGAAAGAACGAGAGGGTCAATTCGCGTCAATGAATGTACCCAAGGAAGCGCCGGAGTTTGAGCTAATCCCCCACAGCCGCACGCGCCTGGCCATCGGCGAGCGCGTGGGCCGCAGCCGCCGCGAGATTCCGCACTTCGATCTCTTCGCCCAGGCGGATGTCGAGGCACTGATGGCGGACCGCGAGCGGCGCAAGCAGCGCGGGGATTTCGTCCCGACCTACAATGACCTTTTCGTCTATATCGTCGCCAGGCTCTTGCCCGACTTTCCGATCCTCAATGCGTGGTACACGGAGGAAGGGCTGAAGGCGTTCAAGCCGGTGCACCTGGGCTTCGCGGTGCAGACCGACCAGGGGGTGCTGCTGCCCACCCTGTTCGACGCGAACCGCAAGCCGCTGAAACAAATCGGCGAGGAAGCGCGCGAGCTGACGGAGTTAGCGAGAAACGGCAAGCTGCGGGCGAGCTTGCAGCAGTGGGCCGGGTTCACCATTTCCAACGTCGGCCCCAAGGACATTGATGCCTTCAATGCCATCATCAGCCCGCCGCAGACGGCGATTCTGGCGATTGGGCCGATTGCGAAGCGCCCGGTGGTGGTCGGCGACGCGCTGGCGGTGCGGCCGACGCTATGGCTGGCGCTGACGGTTGACCATCGCATCGTGGATGGCGCGGTGGGCGCCGGATTCCTGTCGGCGCTCAAAGGGCGGCTGCAATCGTGGTCCGGGGAGGAAGAATAGTCATGCCCGCCAGGCCGTCAATCGAACAGCTCCTGGGTCTGTATGAAGACATGCTGCGGGTGCGCTTCTTCGAGGAGAAGATTGATCGGGACCTATTCCCCGGAGGCCTGATTCGCGGCCTCACCCACCTCTACATCGGGCAGGAAGCGACCGGGGTCGGGGTCATTCGGGCGCTGGAGCCGCAGGACTACGTGCTCACGACTCACCGCGGCCATGGCCACTGCCTGATCCGGGGCTCGGACCCGGTGCGCGTTTTCGCCGAGATCATGGGGCGGCGCGACGGGCTGTGCCGGGGCAAGGGCGGCTCCATGCACCTGTGCGACATGAGCACCAATTTTGTGGGCGCGAATCCGGTGGTGGGCGCCGGCATTCCCATCGGCGCCGGGCTGGCGCTCGCGTGCAAGTACCTGGAGAATGGCCGGGTGACGGCGGTTTTCTTCGGCGACGGGGCGATGAACACCGGCGCGTTTCACGAGTCAGCCAACCTCGCCAGCCTGTGGAAGCTGCCGCTGTTCATGATTTGCGAGAACAACCGCTACGCGATCTCGGTGTCGGTGGAACGAGCGAGCGCGGTAACGGATCTCGCCGACCGCGCGGCCGCCTACGGCATCTGGCACGAGACGGTGGATGGGATGCGCGTGTGGGAGGTGCTGGAGGCGGCGCGGCGAGCGGTGGAGGTGTGCCGCAGCCACCAGCAGCCGGTGCTGCTGGTCTCCAACACCTATCGGTTTGTGGGCCACTACACCAGGGATACGCTGCGCTACCGCCCGCCCGAGGAGGCCCGCGACGAGTTCCGCGAGCACGATCCCATCCATCTCGCGGAACGAGAGCTGGCGGATGACTGCGGCGTCTCGATGGAGCTGCTGGTGCAACTGCGCGAGCGAGTGAAGCGCGAGATTGACGAAGCCGCGGAAGCGGCGAAGCAGAGCGCGGCGCCGCCGGCGGAATGGGCGCTGGAGGACATCTATGGCACCGAGGACTGAGGGGACGGCAGCCGCGCCCAGGAGCGGGATCCGGGAGGTCGCCTACGCCCTGGCGGTGCGCACCGCGCTGCGCGAGGAGATGCTGCGGGATGAGCGCATCTTCATCATGGGCGAAGATATCGGGGTCTATGGCGGGGTCTACGGCGCGACCCGCGGCCTGCTGCGGGAATTCGGCGAGAAGCGCGTGCGCGACACGCCGATCTCCGAGGCCGCCATCGCGGGCATGGCGGTGGGCGCTGCCATCGGGGGCCTGCGCCCGGTGGCGGAGATCATGTACTGTGATTTCCTCTCCATCGCGCTCGACGCCATCGCCAACAATGCCGCCAAGCTGCGCTACATGAGCGGCGGGCAGTTGTCCATCCCCATGGTCATTCGCACCTCCGCGGGAGGCCATGGCTATGCCGCCCAGCACTCGCAATCACTCGAGGCATGGGTGGCGCACATCCCGGGGCTGAAGGTGGTAGCGCCGGGCACCTGCGCGGATGCCCGAGGTCTGCTTAAGTCGGCGATCCGCGACCCGAACCCGGTGGTGGTGATCGAGCACAAGGCGCTCTACGAGACCACGGGGCCGATGCCCGCGCAGGAAACGCTGGAGCCTATCGGCGTCGCCAAGGTCACGCGCGAAGGGAGAGACGTGACCCTGGTCTCGTGGTCGGCGATGGCGGGCGTGTGCCTGGACGCGGCGCAAGACCTTGCGGGTGAGGGAATCGAAGTCGAAGTGATTGACCTGCGCACCCTGCTGCCGGCGGACTTCGAGACGGTGGCTGCATCGGTGAGCAAGACGGGGCGGCTGGTGGTTGCCCACGAGGCGGTCAGGTATGGCGGATTCGGGGGCGAAGTGGTGGCGCAGTTGACCGAGCGGGCGTGGGGCGTCCTCAAGGCGGCGCCGGTCTGCGTCGGGTCGCGCTTCGCGCCGGTGCCATTTGCGGAGCCGCTGGAGAATCACGTCGCGGCCGGCAAGCGGGATGTAATCGAAGCAGTGCGGGCCTGCCTGACAACCCGGTAGGGCAGCCGTCCCGGCTGCCCACAAAGCGACCACTAGCCCCAGGAGGTATGGGAAAGAAATGCCAGCACTGCAAGTTGGGGAGAAAGCGCCCAATTTCGAGCTCAAGAATGCTGAAGGCAACACGGTTCGCCTGTCCAATTTGCTCAAGGAGGGCAAGCTCGTGATCCTGGCCTTCTATCCGGCGGCGTTCAGCCCGGTATGCGGCGATGAGATGTCGCTGTACCAGGAAACGCAGGATGAGTTCGAGCGCCTGGGCGCCCAGGTGGTGGGCATCTCGGTGGACAACTGGTGGTCGGTCGCCGCGTTTGCGAAGGCCCGGGGGATCACTTTCCCGTTGCTCTCGGACTTCCATCCGAAGGGCGCGGTGGCCGCAAAGTACGGCGTCTTGCGCGATGACGGCGTCGCTGAGCGGGCGCTTTTCATCATAGATCCGCAGGGCGTCATCCGCTATAGCTATGTCTCGCCAATCCTGGAGAATCCAGGGGCGGACCGGGTGATTGAAGCCCTGGAACAAGTGCAGAAGGGCCGCGCATAAAGGGAGGCCGCGTGAGCCAGGAGACCCACCGGCTGCGCGTGCCCGTCTCCCAGGACGACTGGACGCGGGGGCGGGCCGATGCCGCGGTGACGCTGGTGGAGTACCTTGATTACGAGTGCCCGCATTGCCAGGCGGCATACCCGGTGTTGGAGAAGGCGCTGCGGGCGCAGCGAGACAAGGTGCGCTTTGTGGCCCGGCATTTCCCCATGAGCAGCAGCCATCCGCGCGCCCTGGATGCGGCCCTCGCCGCCGAGGCCGCGGGCCGCCAAAGCAAGTTCTGGCAGATGCACCAGCGGCTCTTTGAGAACCCGGGGGAGTTGGAGCGCGAGCACCTGCTGCGCCACGCGCGCGAGCTGGGTCTCGAGCTGAAGCAGTTCGAGGCCGACATGGCCGACCCGCAACTGAAGCGCAAGATCGAGGAGCAGAAGCGACAGGGGCTGCGCAGCGGCGTCAATGGCACGCCGACATTGTTCTTAAATGAAGTGCGCTATGACGGCCCGCGCGATTTCGAGGGGCTGTCAGCCGCGGTGGACTCGCGATATGGGTAAACCGCCGATGCTTGCCCTGAGCAGAGCCGAAGGGAACGCGGATGAACGCCGATCAGACTGGGCGCGCGCTCGCTGAGCGCGCGAAACTGATGAGGTAACAGTTGCTATCCGGCGTGCCCCCACTTCCCCAGATGCGCGAGTTCGCGCTCGAGGATCGGGCGCTGGTCGAGGGGCTGCTAGCCCGCGAGCGCCCCGATACCTCGGAGCTGACCTTCACCAACCTCTTCATCTGGCGCCACGCTTACGGGCTGCGGCTTGGTCAAGTGCAGGGGGCGCTGTGCTTCTTTGCGTGGCGCAGCGATCCCGCGGACTCCTTCTTGCTGCCGCCGCTGTCGGCCGAGAATGCACCCGCGGTGATCGAGGCGGCGCTGAAGCACCTGGCGGAGAACGGCCATGATGCCAAGCTCTGCCGCATTTCCACGGCGCAGTTGGAGCGCCTGGGGGTCACGTCCGAGCGCTTCGCCATCGAGCCAGACCCGGACAATTGGGACTACGTTTACTCGGTGCGCGACCTGGTGCAGCTTGAGGGCGACAAGTACCACCAGAAGCGCAACCATATCGCGCAATTCAGATCCGAGTATGACTTCGAATACCGACCTCTGACTCCGGATCTGGTTGCCGGCTGCGAAGAAGTGCAGGACCTGTGGTGCGATGAGAAGCACTGCGATCTCTACGCGAGCTTGCGCGCCGAGGCGCGCGCGGTCAAGGAAGCGCTGAGGAACCTGGAGCGCCTGTCGGCAGTCGGGGGCTGCATCCTGATTCAAGGAAAAGTTGAAGCATTCACCCTGGGCGAGCCGCTCACTGACGACACCGTGACCATCCACCTGGAGAAAGCCAACGCGGCGTTCCACGGGCTCTACCAGGTCATCAACCAGCAATTCCTTGAACATCAATGGCAGGATTTCGCTTACGTCAACCGCCAGCAGGACGTGGGGGTAGAGGGGCTGCGCAAGGCGAAGCTGTCCTACCATCCGCACCACATGGTGCAGAAGCACATCGTGCGGCTCAAGGGATAGGCCGGGCGAGCGATTGGGCGGCGCACCTGCGCCGAGCGCGCGCTTCGTGAACGCGCGTGATAGTGGCGACCCGAGCGAGGGGCTCGCAAGGTATCAGCAGGAGGGACGACATGCATCGAGTCAATGAGGCGGAGTGCCAGTTCAGGTTTGGCGACAGCGGCCCCAAGTATTTCATGCGCGGGCCGCGCTTCGAGTGGGGGATCATCGTCTTCCATCCGGGCCAGACCTTGGGCGCCCATCGCCACCGCGAGGTCGAGGAGACTTTCTATTTCGAGTCCGGGGCGCCGGTGATGGTGGTAAATGGCGAGCGACATCGCGTCCGGCCCGGCGATGTGTTCCGGCTCGAACCCGGCGAGGCGCACGACATCATCAACGATAGCAGCGAAGACACCCGAATCATCTTCATCAAGTGCCCCTATCTGCCGGAGGACAAAGAGGCGGTGGGATAAGTACGCCAGGGCGCTATGCGGTCAGGTGTGCCCCGGCGGCAGCCTTTACTTTTCCGATGACAGGCGCGGGCGCATCTACCGCGTGACATGGGGAAGGCGATAAAGTCCTAACCGCAGATTCACCAGGTTTACGTGGATTTGTTGGAGGGACTGGTAGTGCCCGGCCGCTTCGCCAAGGGTTCGCGCCACACGTGGCGTCGGTGGCTGATCCGGACGTAGGGGCCGGTCTCTGACCGGCCCGCCTGTAGAATGGCGTGCTGCCTGACAGCACGCCGAGCTCCAATGGCGGCGGCCCTCACTCGCCGGAGTCATCTGCCGGCAACAGCCTGCGGAGCGCCTCTTGCGCTGCCGGGCACGGGCTTTTAAAGAGGGCCAAGGCCTGGGCGTTGATTTGTGGCTGCTTGCCCGCACTTCGCGGTGCGCGGAACGCCCGAAAAACTCCGGCGAGCCATAGGTAACGATCAAGCTCTTCCGGCTCGCAGCTTAGACCATTGCGAGCGCGCAGCCGTTCGACATTGTCGGCAAAGGCCGTGTAGCGATTCGCCTCATCTGCTGCCGCGTCTTCTCCGAGGTGATATTTGACCGCCGCCTTGGCATACTGATCGAATGGACAGAAGTGCTGCGGGTCAACGAAGAAGTGGGCGAACTTCGAGGCGAAGCTCCAGTGTTTTCGGCCCTTACCCAAGTTAGCGATGCGCGCCACAACCTCCGCCGGCTCAGCAGGGCGGTCTCTCATGATATCCACTACGTGCTTAGCCATCGTCGTCACCGCATAGACGTGAGTTGCATACAGTTGATTGATCGCGGCGACCTTGAGCAATGTGACCTCGAGGCTGAAGCCGGGCAAGCGGTCATGCAGCAAACCAAGGGCCTCATTGGTGGCACGCCATGTCTTCATGCACGAGCGGTATATGTGGGTCGCTGCCTCAAGTTGAGATTGCAGTAGTGGTCTCGACATTCCTTTCTCCCTTCGATCGCCTGACAGACTTTGGTTCATGCCGTAAGCAGCTCCCGCCTTGCCCGGTCCACGATCTGCCTCGCCCTGGCGAGCAGGTCCCGATCTACTTCAGGCGGTTGGTAGCGGGCCATGATTTCATTGAACTGCGCCTGGGCGCGGGCGACTAGCCGCTGATCGGGATGCTCTTCTTCGCGCTCGCTGCGCCATACGCCCCGATCCAGCAGCGCCGGAAACCACAGGTTGCGGCGGTAATGCCGCAGGGTGTGCTCCGCCTCCAGGTAGGATGACGCAATGCCCGAGCCAATGGAGGTGATGGTATCGAGGGCGATGTGATCCTCGTCCACCGGGGCGCCGGCGGCAAAGCGCCACAGAAAGCTCTGGAACTCGCGGTCTATCAGGAGCTGAAGGGGCGAAAAGGTCTTGCCCGAGTCGAGCAGACCGGCGCCCAGATGCGGATGGGCGCCGGTGTAGGCAGAGATGGCCATAGCCTCGAAGGCTTTCTCGAAGCCAGCCTGATAGCCTGGGAACTTCGCGTTGGTGTAATCGGATCCACCGGCGACGCCGACCTGGCCTCCAAAGCGCCGGCGGAAAAGCTCGACGCAGCCCAGATCCTGCACCATCGCCTCTGGCGAGCAGAAGCTGACATTGCCTGTTGCCATATCCACCGAGCCGGAGCAGATGCCCCCGGAGACCGGCAGCTCCGGGTCGAGCGCGACCGCCGCCGCCCAACCGGCGAGGATATCGGCCGCGGCAACCACGATAGCGCCCGCGCGGGTAACAGGAGCCGAGACGCCCGCGACAGGCATGGTGCCGACGCCCCGAGTCAGGCGGCGGCGAGACATTTGCACCATGTAGTCGGCGGAGCGGCGATCCATGCGCCCGGGCGATACCATGAAGATGCCGCCGGTGAGGAAGCGGTTGGGGTTGCCCGAGCACAAATGGCCAATCTCCTCCAGATAGGGGAATTGAGCTGCGAAATGAGGGTAAACCTCCCCCGGCCGCGCGGTGTGCTCCAGCAGCACCAGCGCCGCCTCCAGCGCTTCGACCAGGGGCGGCTCCTCGCGCATCACCACCACCTGTGACACCGACTCGCGCTCATCCAGGGCGTCCCCGAAATGGACCATGCGGATGAGGTCGCTGCGGTTTCCGGGGCGGCGCTCGCCCCGCTCGTGGTCGTAGTAGAATTGAGCGACCTGGAGAGTGATGCCGGGCAGCGCGCCATCGGGGGATGCAGGCTCCCAGAACGGGGTGGAAGGAGCGGCGCGGCGCTTCTGGAGTTCGACGACGGATTCGAGCATGGGGCGCGGCAGACGCGCCATCTGCGCCGAGCGGTCAACCACCGCGCCCGCCGCCTGAAGGGCATCGAGAATGGTCTCGGACTGGTACATGGCGCCCGCCCGCTCCAGCACCGCCAGCGCTGCGTCGGCAAGCCGGTCGAGGTCAGCGTCAGTGAACAGGTTGAGGTAGTTCTGGGTCATTGGCGGCTCCAGCTTGGCGACCGTCAAGTCATCGCCGGCCGCTGCGCGGCATCGTTCCAGGCGCGACGAGGCAAAGGCTCTGCCCGCCTTTGCCGCTCCGCGACCGCGCGAGAGGGGCCTAGCACGACTGCACTTGCAGCGGAATGAGACACAGGAAGCGCAGCGTCTCGCTGCCCGCATTCACGAACTGATGCTTCTCCCCGGGCGCAACGAACAGCGCGGTCCTGGGTCGAAGCGGAGTCCGCCCCTCAGGCGACACCACCTCGCCTTCGCCATCGAGAACGAATACCTCGTGCTCCCACTGGTGCTCGTGCAGGGGCGTGTGTCCACCCGGCTCGATCTCGAACATCCTCATGACGAACGTCGGCGCGCCGGCATCGGGGCCGATCAACAAGCGCATCGCGGTCGCGTGGGCGCCCTCCATATCCATCGCCTTGGGCTCGATGTCCGACGGGCGAGCGATGCGCATGGCGGTTCCTTTCTCGGTGCAACGCACACTGGTGGATCGGCAGCCAAGCCATAGTGTTCTTCGCTTTATGGGGCGTATTTCCTCGCGGACGCGAGGCCGGGATTGACCGCCCATAGCCCGCGGCCGCCTCGCACCCGGACCCGGACCAACGATCTAGTCCCCGAAGCAGCCAGGCGAGAGGACATCACGCCCTGCTGACGAATCTTGCGCCTAGTCGAGGAGGGTGGAGGACGTGCGCTGCATCAGGCTATCGTTCGTCATCGCGCTGCTTGCGTTGGCGCCAACCTTTGCGTTCGCATACATTTTGGGCCCTGGTGACAACGTCAGCATTGAGGTGCGCACCGAGCAGACGCTGATCTCGCTCCAGACGCAGGTCTCGGTGGACGGCCGGGTTTATGTTGCGCCCGCGGGAAGCTTCCTAGCCGAGGGCAAGACGCCGGCGGAGCTGGAGGCTGATATCGCGCAGGGGTTGAGCAAGTACTACGTGGGCCAGGTTCAGGCGACGGTGCTGGTGATGCAGCCGAAGGAGCTTGCGGTCTCGGTGCTGGGGCAGGTGCGTCAGCCGGGCGATTATCGCATCCCCGATGATCGGCCGCTGTTGTCGGCGGCGATCACCAAGGCCGGCGGGCTGCTGCCGCAGGCTTCAATGCGCCGGGTCTCACTCACCCGGGCGGGCGAAGAGATGGGTCCGATTGATCTTTATGCCATCCTCAACCTCGGGCACAGCGAGAAAGATGTGCTGCTGCGACCCGAGGATGTGATCTACGTTCCGGCGCGCGAGCGCTGGGCAACCGTGATCGGGCCGGTGGAGCAAGTCGGCGTCTTCGAGCTTGTGCCCGGTGACCGCCTGAGCGGCATCATCCGCATGGCGGGCGGGTTAACTGCGGCTGCCGACCCGCGGCGAGCGGTGATCGAGCGGCCGCAGGGGGGCAGCCGGCGCATCATCGAAGTCAACATTGAAGCCGCCCTCGCTGATCCCGGCAGTGACGCAGATCCGCTGCTGGAGCACGGGGACACGGTGCGGCTGGCGACCAGGGTCGCCGAGGTTTATATCGTGGGCGAGGTGGCGCAGCCCGGCCCGCGGGAATTTCAGGATAACCGCACGCTGCTGGACTACATCGGCCTCTCCGGCGGCGTGACCAACCGGGCGGTGCAGAACCGGGTGGGCATCATCCGGCCCGGCAACCCGCAGTCCAAGATGATAACCGTTGACCTCGGCCGGCTGCTGTCAGGACAGGCGGCCCCGCCGCCAGCCATCGAGCCGGGTGACATCATCTTCGTCCCCGGGCGCCGCATCGCTACGCTCCAGGACTGGGCCAGCATCGGCCAGATTCTCACCGGCATTTTCGCTGGGATCAGGTTGTTCTAGCATGGCAGACGAATTCTCGCTCGCGGTCCTCGCACGCGCGGTGTGGCGCCGCAAAGGCCTGGTGGCGATTATCGTCATCACCTGTGTTGCCGGGGCCGCCATCATCACCGTCGCGCTGCCGAAAATCTATCGCGCGCAGACGAGCGTCTTTTTCCCCGAGTCGGGCGAGACCGCGCTCACCGCGGCATTGGGGGCGCTGGGGCAGACGCCGATGGGAATCCCGGGCCTGGCGAACCTGGCGCCAACCTCGGCGGCGGCGGGCCTGTGCAAGGCAATCGCAGAGAGCTACTCGGTGCGGGCCGAGATCTGCCGCGACTTTGGCCTGCAAAAGCGTTTTGAGGCGGACAACTTCCAGGCCGCCGCGGACGACCTGCGCGATGCGGCGTGGACCACGATCACCCCCGAGGGGCTGCTCATCATCCGCGTGGATACCACCGACCCGCAGCTTTCCGCCAACATCGCCAATGCCTACGCACGCATTGTCGAGCGCCTCTACCGCGACAGCACGGTCTCACGCGCACGCGGGGAGCGGGAGTTCCTCGAGACGCGCGTGGCGCAAGCAGAGGAAGACCTGGCCCGCGCCGCAGCCGAGTTGGAGCACTATCAGAAGCGAGGCCAAGCGCTGCTGGTGCCTGATGAGGCGCCGCCGATCTTGCAGAAGCTGGCGGATGTGCGGGTGGAGCAGGTCACCGCCGAGGTGGAATTGGAGGCGGCACGCCGCCAGCGAGCGGAGGCGATCGGGCAGCTCAATCGCCTCGCCGCAGAGAGCACGGGGAAATCATCCGGCGGCTCGGTTTATTCGGTGCCGTGGCAAATGAGCAGCGAGACGACTGCGGATAATCCCGACATCGCGCAGATTCGCGCCAACCTGGTGGGCCTGGAAGTCAAACTCGCCGCGGCGCGCCACGACCTGAGCAGCGAACACCCGGATGTTAAACGGCTTCAGGCGGAGGTGGACGAGACGCGCAATCGCCTGGCCTCGGAGGCGCGCCAGAGGATGAGGGAGCAGACGCGCACCCGCGACCCGGTTTATGCTTCAGCGTTGGGGCAACTGGTGACCCTGGAGACCACGGTGCTGGGTCAGGAGGCGAAAGCGGCAGGGCTGGGGCAGTTGGTCAAACAGATCGAGGCCAAGGCGGCCGGGCTGCCGGAGCGGCTGCTGCGCTACTCGCGGCTGGAACTCGAAGTGCGCGCGCGGGAGACGATTTACACAGCTCTCAACGGGCAACTGGAGGCGGCGAAGCTGAAGGAGCTGCAAGAGCAGCCCGTGTTCCAGGTGCTGGATGTGGCGGTGCCGCCCGAGCGGCACGACCGCCCGAAGCTTGTGGTCAATCTCGTCGTCGGATTGCTGTTCGGGATGTTTCTGGGCGCCGCGGTCGCGGCCGCGCTGGGGGCGCCGGGCCAAGCAACAACCCGTTAGGCCACCACGCGCCGCAGCGCGCGACTTGGCCGGGCCCGAACGTCTGCCCACTGAGCTTTGAGCGCTGATCGTCGGACTGTCAGCCCCGCTTACGCTCCTCGGCGATCTTGATCCAGGTCACCGATTCCTCGGCGAGATAGTGTAGTGGAAAGCTGGCCGCGACCTCGCGCCAGCCAGCGATGGCCTGGTCGTATTCCCCCTTGGCGAAATGGCACATTGCGCGGTTGAAGTACGCGTCGGCCCGCTTGAAGAACTGCTCCGGCAGCTCGATATACTGCGTGAACAGATCTATGGCATGATCGTACTGACCGAGGCGCTGATGGTGAACCGCCAGGTAATAGAAAGCCGTGCGGCCGACATCATCAACATGCTGGAGCTTGGTGAACTCCTCGAGCGCCGCCGCGTCATCACCCGCTTCGACGTAAGCCTGGTGCAGATGCGGCACCGCGATCTCGATCCGCAGGTACTTGAGGCTGGGGAAGCCCATCTCGCGCGGATGCTTCTCGGGCGCGTAGTTATACAGCGCCCGCTTGATGTAAGTCAGCGCCTCTTGCGGCTTGCCCTGCCCGAGGTAGGCGTATCCGATCTGCTCCTCCGCCCAAGCGGCTGCGGTGGTATTGGGCCACTTCTCGACCACCCGGCGCAGTTCGGTTATCGCCTCATCGTAGCGGCCGAGGCCGATCAGGGAACGGCCGACACCCAGCTGGCACCACGGCGCCTGCGCCGAGTCAGGGTGCTGCTGGATCGTCTGGCGGTAAGTGGTGATGGCGCGGTCGTACTGCTTTAAACCCTCGTAACTCTCGGCGATGCCGCGCAGGGCGAAGCCGCGAAGCTGCGGCTGATCCTGGGGCAGTTTATCGTATGCGTGCCGGGTGACCACCAGCAGCGACTCATAATCGAAGAGGGCGTGCAAGCCATCGGCGAACTCGATCAGCCCCTCGATGTCCTTCACATCCAGGTAGGAGTCGGTCATGTGGATGAGGTCCTCGTCGGACATCATCTGGGCGCCGGGCGCCGGGTTGGCAAACAATGGAACGAGCACAGCTACCAATGCGATCAGCGACAATCTGGCCATCACCGCACCTCCCTTCCTCCTCATTCCACCCGACGCAGTGCACCGCGCGATTGCACCGCATCGGTGGGGACACTTTTCTCACGAATGCCGATGCAGCCGCCGGTAGCCCGATCGCACCAGGAACCACGACAAGACGACGACTGCGGCGATCGCGCAAGCAGCGAGGACGCTGTCATATGCAGAGGCCAGGCTTGAGGCCCCTCGCCGCCGCTTGTCGTCGGGGCTACTTCTACTTGTCCAGTCAACACCCGAGGGCACCGCCATCTCCAGCGCCTCGCCGGTTATTGCGTCAACAGAAACCGAAATGCCGCCCTCGCCGGCTACGTACCAGATGAGGCGCGTCTGTCGCCCCAACTGGTCCTTAGCGCCAAACGAACCCGGAGTACAACATATGACGAGTTGACCTTTCCCCGTCATCTCACGTTTCGAGTACGCCCGCGCGCTCTCCATGGCTTGCTCCAGCGTGATCCGCGGCGTCATGTCAGCAGGCATCTTGGAGATGAACGACTCTCCGAGCGCGACGAGGGCGCCGCTTTGCCCGTCAACTTCCACGTTAATGCTGTCGTCCCCTACGCGATAGCCTTTATACACGCGCTCCCAGCTCACAATCATCACTATTGGCGGCTCGTAGTTGTTAATCACCGCGGCAAAGCCTATGTTGTTCTTGAAAACCGCGTCTTCCAGGGTGATGCCCGCGGCCTCCAGATACCGCGCCGCCGCAGCCTTCAGTTCCTCCTTGCTCAGACGCTTGCCCGTTTCCTCGTCCACCGGACCCTTGGGATCGAAGAACCGCACGATCTTGCCGGTCTCCCGCTGCACCGACATGAACGTGTCCGATTTGAAGCTAAGTCGGAGGGCATCGGAACGCTCCGGGTCAACCGCTATGCTCACCGGGGCGGCGCCCGCGTCCGCCGCCCCGACGGCGCCCAGGAACCTTGTCGCGCGAGCCTCTATCTCAGCCTCCGTGAGTTCAGCCGCCGAAGCTGACGGACTCGTCGTGTCTGCGCGAGCGACCCCGGGGGACACCGACAAGCCGGCGCCAGCGCTCATCACTACAAGCGCCACCAGCGGTGCGCCCCGCAGCCATTGACCTTTCCCCATGAGAGTTCCCTCCCTGTCCGCGAGCTACCTATACCACTGGGTCCTATCCCCACCATATACTGTCATCAGCCTTGTTTGCAGATCCCCCTTGACCAAGGGCTCGGCCAGCCCATCCAAGTCTACAGCCTTGTCTGCGCGCTGGTTACTCTCCACAATCCACAGGGCCTGCCCGGCGGTCCAGCCATCAGCCATCCAAGCCCATATTTTGCGAAGCCACTCCTCGTTCCGCGCGCTCATGAACACGTCCGACTTGAATCCCAAGAGGGCGCGATCGGAGATAACGCCCCCACCTTCGCTCATGACGCCAAACGCCACAGCAAGATACGCATCGCTCGCGCAGTTACAGGCGAAGAGGTGGACGAAGTTATATGGAGGGTAGTTCGTCTTGTCGTTCGCCGCGCGCAGCGTTGTCCAGACGATGTAATGATCCGGGTCCCACGCTGGAGTTGCCGCGCAATCGCCGAAGTAACCGGGCGCGCCGTGGGTCCAGATGAAGAACACGGTCTCCTCGGATACTCCGTTGAGGATCGCCCCCTTGAGGTCCACGGAGGAACTCCGACAGCCGTGATTCATGATGGATGCGTATGCCTCGACATGACCCCGCGCTCGTTGCCCGAAAGGAAGACTGCCGATAACGTCCTGGTCGTTGGCAAGGATGTAGGCACGGTTGTAGATCGAAGTCTGCTTGGTGTCTTCTCGCTCGTTTCCCACAGCATCCTTCCCCCACACGCGCACTGGCTGACTTGTGTTATGGAAGAACTGCGTGCTCGCCCAGGTGACGGCCAGTGTCCGGCTTTCCTTTTTCACCGAGTCGTCCACGCCGTAGGTGTAGCTCTTGACCAGTTCGCCGCCGATGAAAAGGCGCACATTGGTGACGTAAGTGCCGTGGGCTGCCGTGAAAGAACCGCTGGCGCTGCAGTTGGTGCCGCTCACGACGTCGGCAACGTTGGCGGAGGCCCCCGGTGCAGTAGAAGCAAAGGCGGGCCCAGCAAGGATGGGGCAGAGGAGCATGACCAAGGGGAAGCAGATGAAAGGAATCCAGCGCGAACGGCAGCAGCCTCGCGGCAGTCTGCGGCGGCGTAGCGACATGGCGATTCCCTCCTCGGCTTCTGGGCGCGGAAGCCAGGATTATTCGTACCGGTCGTCATGCTAGCACACGCCCCCGCCTTTGTCAACAGCATTTTTGTCCGTCCCATCGCCGGCAAGCCGGCCAGTTGTCTGGCAGAGACCTGGGACCGCCTTTACTCGATGCGTTGGGCGATGCGGATGCCGTTGAGCATCATGTGATAGAGGAAGAGCCGGTGCATCAGCTCGCCGGGATGGGGCACGATGCCGAGCTTCCGGGCAGGCTCAACAGTCGCATCGTAAGTGTCCACGCAGTCGCGCGGAACGACCACCGCGCAGTGCTCCTTGCGCGGGGTGGCCCGCAGCTTGAGGTACATTGCAGACTGATAGACGCACAGGTCGGTGCAGTCGCCGGTGACGATGATGCCCCGCGGCCTCTCGCGGTCGAGCCAAGCGGGCAGGTCGGTGTCTATCGCCGGGTTGAGCGAAGTCTTGGGCACGATTTGGTAGAGGTCGGAGAACGGCAAGCCCTTCAGCTCCTGCACCGTCTCCCATTCATCTGTGCCGCACATGGCATGGGGGCCGTATTGCTCGAACTCGGGCGAATCGGGCGGGTGACAATCCTGCGGCAGGACGAATTTGCGCACGCCGCGCTCGTAGGCGCGCCGGAACAGACGCGCAATGGGCTCGATGAGCGCCGCCACGCGCGGGCTTGCCAGGTTGCCGAACTTGGCGAACGCGTTAGTGAGGTCCACGCACAGCACCGCGATATCGTCAGCGCCGCCGGCTTCGCGCTCGAGGTCATCCCATTTGAGCACCGGCAGTTGACTCAGCGCGTCGTCAATGTAGGCAATGAAGCTTTCGACTTCAGCCATGGACAGGTCGCTCATTCCAACCTCCGCACGGAGCGCCGACCAACGGACGCTGCCGCGTGTTTACAGCCTTTCCCGCGTGTGATACGCTAACAGCCTGAGAGGCTCCTGTCGCAGGGGAGAGACGCGATGGCCCAAACTGGTGCGCGCGAGCAAATCGAACGGCGATTGGACCGCTTCCTGCGGCGGTTCGCCTACGTGCGGCGCGACAACATTCAGACTTTTGCCCGGCGTTTTGCCGAGTTGGTCAAGGCCGGGAATCCGCCGCGCGACCCGCGGTCTCTGCTGCCGCGCGCGGGGATTGCGGTGGAGCGCGGAATGCTGCCGCCGCCGCTGCGGGCGCGATGGGAGCGGCGCGGCGAAGGTTACGTCATCACCGTGTCGGAGCACGAGCAGCCCCAGGCGCAGTCATTCGCAGCCTGGCGGGAGGCGTTCCGACTGCTGGCGGCGCGGCCGGCGTTTCCGACGGCGCTGACGCAGGTCGGACTGGAGCGGCTGGCGAACAAGTTCGCGACAGCGATCCTGATGCCGGCGGAGGCGGTAATCGCCGAAGCGCGGCGCTTCAGCACCAACCCGGAGGCGCTGGTGGAGGTGCTGGGGGCGCGGTTCGGGGTAAGCCTGACCGCGATGCGCAAGCGGCTGTATGAGCTGGAGATATTGCGGCCGCGTTCGCGCAGCATTCACCTGCCGGCGGAGAGCCAGAGGGCCGGCGGCGACTCCGCCGGAGGCGGACGAGTCCTGACGAGGGGGCTGACAGCGGATCATGGCGGAGAAACCCGAGAGCAGTGATCGCGGTTCGCTTCTCGCCCTGCGCCTTGCCTACTACGCCGAGGTGGTGGTCGCGCTGCTGGCACTGCTGAACCCTCGGTTTTTCCGTCCGCACTTTTGGTCCCTGGGCATCGGGCTGGCGCTGATGGCGGCGGGAGTGGTGGTGCGCATCATCGCCGGCAAAGCTCTGGGCAAGTGGTGGTCGCTGCGGGCGGAGATCAAGGAGGGCCATGCCCTGGTGCAGACCGGCCCCTATCGCGTGGTGCGACATCCGGCCTACTTGGGCACGCTCATGGTGTGCCTCGGCATCCCCATCGCCTTTCGCAGCATATGGGCCGCGGTGGTGATGGCGCTGGGGGTATGGCCTGCCGTCGCTTGCCGCGTCCAGGTTGAGGAGCGCCTGCTCGAACGTCACTTCGGAGACGAGTACCGCGCGTACGCGCAGCGCACGGCGCAGCTGATTCCGGGGGTGTTCTAACCGAGATTATGCGTCGGGAGTCTGAAGCATTCACCTGCCGGGTGAACGCTCCAACCGGGCGCGGCCTCGCCTGAGGCCGCGTTTCGCGGGGTCAGCGACCCCGCGCCCAGTGCCAGCGCGACCCCGTACGCATAATTCGGGTCTAAGTCGGAGGCTCAGATGTCCCACACGGCGTCGCGTGAAACGCTGCTGGAAAAGGCCGTGCGCCTGGAGCAGATCCAAGCGCAGGGGCACCTGTTCGAGGGACAGGTGCTGGGCCACGTCGTGCTGCCGCCGGCGGGGCGCGAGGATTGCCTGACCGGCAATTTCGAGGATAACTGCATATCCACCGGGCAGTACCTCGGCGCCGAATCCTTCCGCTACGCGGTCACCGGCGAAGCCGAGGCCAGGCGCCGCGCCGAAGACTCCGCCGCGGCCCTGCGCAAGCTCCAGGTCATAACCGGCACCCGGGGGTTCTTTGGCCGCGGATTCAAGACCGCCGCCAGCGCGAGCTGGGATGAGGAATGCTATTTCTTCCCCCGCGAATGGCACCAGGCCGCTGACTACCGCTGGCTCGGCGACCCCAGCTCGGATTCGTTCAACGGCCGCACTTTCGGCTGGTCATGCTACTTCGACCTGGCCGCAGACGAAGAAGCCAAGCGCCAGGCCGCCGATGACGTGAATCGCGTGGTCTCGCAGTGGGTGGAGAATGATTTTCGCCTGATTGATGTTGACGGGCGCATGACCTTGTGGGGGAACTTCAACCCCTGCATCCTGGAGGAAGATCTCAATGCGCTGCAAGCGCTCAATCACCTCAAGTGCGCCCACCACATCACCGGCGAGGAGAAGTTTGAGCGCGAGCACTGGCGACTGATTCGAGACTTCGGATACGCCGACCGCGCGATGGTGGCCAAGGTCTTGCCCCACGGCTCGACGCCGCCGTGGGATGACAACCTGGGCATGACCGCGCTGTTCCACCTGGCGCAGTACGAGCAGGACCGCGCGCTCACCGGGCTTTACCGCGAGAGCCTGGCGCGCTATTGGAGCGCGTTGAAGGACGACCCCAATCCGTTTTTCCAGTTCGTGCATAAGGTCTTGGAGCCCGACTCAGAGCTGCACCCCGGGACCCTGGATTGGTTCCGCGATTACCAGGTGCGGAGGCAGAAGCGCACCATCAAGCCGCGCTACCCCGAGGACGCGCCGGGGGTTGAGGCCGAAACCGAAAACTCGCCGCACGGGTTCTTGCGCAACTACTGGATGGGGCGATATTACGGGTTCATCAGGGGCGACGACTAGCCCGGGTCATCGGAGGCGCCGCGCCCCAGCACGCGGGGAGAAGTCGTCGGTGACAGCAGCTCGTCTCAGCGTCTCTGCGGTCAGTTCCCTCGCGGCAGATCCGCCCGACAGTGGGCGGGCAGGGATTAGCAATCGCGGCAGCGAAGTTGGCGCGGGACACGTTGCACCGGCCTCGGGGTCGCCCAAGACAAACCTTCGTCTGCGCATGAATCTCCATGGCCTCATCTGACGCGAAGGAAACCGTTCGCCCCCGCGTGCTGATCATCGGCCTCGATGGCGCGTCGCCGGGATTGATCGAACGTCTCGCCGCGGATGGCACGATGCTCCATTGCGCGCGACTGATCCGCGAGGGTGCGTTCGGCATCCTGCGCTCGACCCCGAACTACAACAGCTTCTCGGCCTGGTGCTCGTTCCTGACCGGCGTCAACCCGGGCCAGCACGGCATCTTCAATTTCTTGAATCGCGTGCCCGGGACTTACAACCTGCAGCGCGTCCACAGCAGCCTGCGGCGCGCGCCGACCATGCTTCAGATCCTGGGCGAGGCGGGCAAGACCGTGGTCTCGGTCAACGTGCCCTCCACTTACCCGGCGGAGCAGGTGCGCGGCTTGAACGTCGCCGACTGGATGACGCCGTCGGTGCGCAGCAAGGGGTTCACCTACCCGGAATCGCTGGCCCAAGAGATGCTGGCGGCGGTGGGCGAGGAATACCCCCTTCACACCGAGGTGCGCAAGCCGGCGCTGTCCGGGCGCTACGGCGCGGCCTTTCGCAACCTGGCGGATTCCCTTCGCCGGCGCCTGGCGGCGGCGGACTATTGCCTGGGCAAAGTGGATTGGGATGCGGCGGCAATCGTGTTCACCGAGACCGATGCGGCGAATCACTATTTCAGCCACTTCGACCGCGCTCATCCCCAGCACGACCGGCGCGCCCTCGAGCGCTACGGCGACCTGCTGGCCGCAGCCTATGCGCAGGCTGACCAGGTGGTCGGCCATCTTCTCGAGCGCGCCGACGAAAACACCACGGTCATCATCATATCGGATCACGGAAGCTGCCCGGAATCGCGCGGCAAAGCATTCACGCGCGGGATCCTGGAGGCGATGGGGGCGCTGACACCGCGGCGCATGTCGGCGAGCCCCGGCAAGGCACTGCGCGCGCTTGGCGCCGCCGCGGGCAAGAGCGCGTTCGAAGCCGTCAACCGGATGCTGCCGCGCGACCTCAAGATGCGACTTGACGAACGGTTTCGCGGCCTATCGCAGCGCATGCTTGCGGGATCGTACATTTCCGACGTGGATTGGGCGCGCACCAAGGCGTACTGCTACTACTGGGATACCGACCCGTGGGTGAACCTCAAGGGGCGGGAGCCGGAGGGCATCGTCGAGCCGCAGGAATATGACGCCGTGCGCGAGTGGATCGCGCAGCAGCTGCTCGCCGCGCGCGATGCGGCGACGGGGCGCGCGGTGGTCAAGCGGGTGCTGCGCCGCGAGCAGGCCTATCACGGGCCATGCCTGGAGAGCTCGCCGGACCTGGTCGTGTGGTGGGATGACACGGCGCCGATCAAGCGCATTCGCCTGGGCGCGGGCGACGATTCGCGCGAGGTGCGGCCCTCCACAAAGCTGTGGGATGTCGTCACCGGCGGGCATCATCCCGAGGGCACGGTCATCATGTGGGGGCGAGGCGTTCAACCAGGTTTCCGGCTCGGGCCGGCAAGCATCATGGACATCGCGCCGACCGCGCTGCACCTGCTGGGCGAGCCCGTGCCGGAGCACATGGACGGGAAGGTTCTCGTTGAAGCGCTCGCCGCGGGCCTCGCCGAGGTCAGGCGCCAGGCGGTCGGCTCGTTGTCGTGCCCAGGCCCTCCCGATGACGCGTGCTCGGAGGATGAGCTGGAGCTCATCGAAAACGCGCTGCGGAACCTCGGATATCTGTGAGCATGATGCGCAGTCACAGGTTTTGGTCAATGAGCCTGATGTCATTGCTGGCGCTTGCGGCGCTGGCGGTCGCGCTGGCGCAATCGCTGGTGGCGGCTTCGGAGGGCGATGCGCCGCCACAGTGTGAGCAGTGCAACGCGGAGATCACAGATAAGCTCAAGGTCGTGGTCACCGATTTCGCGAGTCAGCGGGAATACCTGTGCTGCAACATCGCCTGCGCGATCTCGGTGATGATGGATAGGTTCCCGACATCGCGCGCCGTGGCCCGCGATCCGTTTGCGGGCAAGGAAGTCCGGATCATCCGCACCGGCGCGAAGTGGGTGGCATGGCCAAAGACAGCGGTGTTCCTGTTCCTGCCGCAGGCGCAGACGCTAGATCCGTCCGCGCGCTGCCTTGTCTTTCCGCGACAGGTGGAGTACATCCAGTACCTGGCGACCCACCCCGAGGTCGCCGCATTCAAGCCGCGCCCGTTGCGGCTGGCGGAGCTGCTGAAGGCGATTAAAGAGCAGAAGAAAAAAGAGCGGCCAGCGCGTTGAGTCCGTCGCGGACACATCACACATTGTGCGGCGGACAGAGGTCGGACAAAGGGCAGGAGCCCAGCTCCTGCCCTACGGCTTCCAGCAATCTGCGCTCCCGCCACAGGTGGGTAACCATCCGCGTGCATCCGCGGCGAGAAGCCCCTAATCCTCCGGAAACTTATCCATGGCGAAGACGGAGCTGTAGTTGGGGTTTTCCTTGGTGATCCAGACGTCGTGGGGGTGGCTCTCGCGCCACCCGGCAGAGGTCATGCGGACGAACTGCGCGCGTTCGCGCAGTTGCGCGAGGCTTGGGGCGCCGCAGTAGCCCATGCCCGAGCGCAGCCCGCCGACGAGCTGGTGCACGGTCGCCGACAGCGGCCCGCGATGCGGGACGCGCCCTTCAACGCCCTCGGGCACGAGCATGCTCTCATCCATCTGGGCGTAGCGATCGCTCGAGCCCGCCTTCATGGCGCCGATGGAGCCCATGGCGCGATAGACCTTGAAGCTGCGCCCGCGATAGACCTCGATCTCCCCCGGGCTTTCATCGGTGCCCGCGAAGAGGCTGCCGATCATCACTGTATCCGCGCCGGCGGCAAGGGCTTTCACGATATCGCCGCTGTAGCGCACCCCGCCGTCGGCGATCACCGGGATGGCGTGGGCTCGCGCCTCCCGCGCGCAGTCCATGATCGCAGTCAGCTGCGGCACGCCGATCCCGGCCACGATGCGCGTGGTGCAAATGGAGCCCGGGCCGACGCCGACGCGGATGGCGTCCGCGCCCGCCTCGATCAGGCACCGCGTCGCCTCGGCCGTGGCCACGTTGCCGGCGATCACCGGCAGATCCGGGTAAGCGCCCTTGATCTGGCGCACGGCGTTGAGCACGCCGCGCGAATGTCCGTGGGCGCTGTCTATCACGATCGCATCAACCTCGGCCTCGACCAGCGCCGCGACCCGCTGCCGCAGGCCAATCAACGCGCCCACCGCGGCGCCGACGCACAGGCGACCATTGTGGTCCTTGGTCGCGGTCGGGAATTGGCGGATCTTCTCGATGTCCTTGATGGTGATGAGGCCCTTGAGCCGCCCCCGCGCGTCAACGATGGGCAGCTTCTCGATCTTGTGCTTCTGCAGTATCGCCTTGGCCTCATCGAGGGTCGCGCCCTCGCGGGCGGTGATGAGGCGCTGCTTGGTCATGACCTCGGCGATCTTCTTCGAGTAGTCGTCCTCGAAGCGGACGTCGCGGTTGGTGATGATGCCGACCAGCTTGCCGCGGCTGGTGACGGGGACGCCGGAGATGTGGTAGCGCGCCATGGCATCGAGCGCATCGCGCACGGTGTGGGTCGGCGCGAGGGTGATGGGATTGCGGATCATGCCGTGCTCGGAGCGCTTGACGCGATCCACTTCCTCGGCTTGCAGGGCAGGCGGCATGTTGCGGTGGATGATGCCGATGCCGCCCTCGCGCGCGAGGGCGATAGCGAGCCGCGAGGTGGTGACGGTATCCATCGGGGAACTGACCAGCGGAATGCGCAAGGCGATGGTGCGGGTGAGCATGGTGGTGGTGTCAACGTCGGCCGGCAGCACCTCAGTGCGCTGCGGCACCAGCAGCACGTCATCGAAACTCAGCCCCTCGCCATTCACCAGCGATTGTTCCGTCATCGCCCGAGCGCCTCCCTTGAGTTAAGCACATAGTATAACGCACGATAGCGCGCTGCGTCAATCACAAGAACCTCTCGGGTGCGTTCGCGAAACGTTGGTGTGGCGAGCAACCCGTAGGGGCGGAGCGGCTAGGCTTTCAGCTGCTGGCTAGTGCTGTTTTGTATATCTCATGTTGCGCGCGGCTTGTAGGGCGGGCGCTCTGCCGCCCGCCGCGGCGCGGGACGGAGCCCGCGCCCTACAGCAGATGGCACAACAAGAGTTGTGCAAGAAAGCACTAGGCGGCTAAGGGTTTCCGGGTCGGTCAGGCTACTTCGCCCTGCGACTCGTGCTTCGCAGCGAGCCTACTCCGCCGTAGTAGCCTACGGCTACGACGCCTTCGTCCGCCGAAGCGGAACTATGTCGCCCGCGAAGGCGG
>Ga0315296_10000463_pt1 | contig 37141 bp, 32 predicted proteins | sample YL17G14_18_MG_FD_203921 | JGI IMG/M metagenome (GOLD analysis project Ga0315296, IMG submission 203921) | Sediment microbial communities from Yellowstone Lake, YNP, Wyoming, USA - YL17G14_18 | ecosystem: Environmental > Aquatic > Freshwater > Lake > Sediment | place: USA: Wyoming | collected... | reverse complement strand
GGGCGGTTTTGACCAGATGGAACATCATCGCGAACAGGATCCCGGTGACCAGGTTCCACAGGAAAAGCTGGATGAGCCAGCCCGGCATGGGCATCGTCTTCCAGAGGCCCGGGCCGGTCTGAATGTAGAAGCCTTTGGTCGCGAAGTAACCGAGATTGCCCAGCACAAACAGGACTACGCCGGCCAAAAGGCCTGTCAAGCCTACTTTAAAATTCTTCATGGAAACCTCCTTCGATTAAAATCAATCCCACTGAATGTGAGGGAAAGGTCCTATCTACTGCTTTCCTGCCAAGTCCAGCTCTACCTCGGTGGTTTGGCCGGGAACGACGACGAATCCCTTCATGATGAAGGAGGGGTTCCCGTCCGGGTCCCGCTTTCCGGCAACAGCGAGGTATCGTCCCTTGCCCAGCTCGCAGGAGAAGGAGCCTGTGGAATCGGTCTGAAGCTCCCCGTCCTCGAACAGGCTTCCGAGGTCGTCCAGGGGCTTGAAGGCCCCGTCCGTTACGACGCTCACCGAGAAGCCTTTGAATTTCGACAACAGCTCCCCTTTTTCTTTTAAGACCAGCCGCACCTTGCCGGTCTGGGTATATCTCCCGGTCACCAGGATGGGCTTAAACCCGGAGGAGGTCGCGACCAGAGGTATGAATTTCGCTGCCGGGGACTTCCCGAACCGCCCCGGGTCCAGGGGATAGAGCGTGGCCCAGACCCCTGCGGAATAAACCTCCAACCAGGAATAGAGCGGATCGTCCCTGTCCTTTCCGTCCAGGGTGGCCATGCGGCAGGGGAGGCCGACCGAACGCAGGGCCGCCGTGGTCAGGACCGCGATCTCGGCCTGGGTCCCCTTCTTTCTCGTGAGCGTCGCGCGCGGCGACTGCTCCGGGCCGAAGTAGCGGGGCTCGCACCTTTTGATGTTCTTCGCCACCCAGCGGTTCACGAGCTTCGCAGCCTCCAGAGGACCCCGGGCCTTGCTGACTATCGGGGCGAACCGCTCCCTCAACGGCTTCCTCCAGGCCTCGCAGGGCTCCTCGTCCAGGCGGTAGGTCAGGAGGTGCTCCCGGTAAAGGCTTTCTGGAAGCGCCTTGGCGAACATCCCCTTCCTGGCCTCATCCGCCTCCCGGACGTGCTCTATAAGGGTTGCTTTCGTCATCTCCAGCCGGTCCAGGTGCGGCATCTCGTTGATGAGATAAACTACATCGTTTCGCTGGTCTTCGCTAGCCTCTTTGAGGGCCTCGGCGAGCTCCCTCCAGTTACCCCCTGCGTCCACGAGGGCCTCCCCGAGCTTGCCACGCTGGGCCTCGGAAATCAGGGAAAGGTAAGGCAGAAACTCGTTCCTGCCCGTCGCGTCCCGGGACGGCTGCGCAAAGAGAGCAAAGGGAGCAAAGACAAGGAGGGTAAGGAATGCCGCTCTCCGCGTCATTTCTCCTCACCCTTGGGGTAGTTGAGATAAAACCGTTTCTCCGACAGGAGTGCGGCTTCGGCAGGCTCAAGGTCCAGTGTTGCCTCGCTGGCCTTTCCGGCCTCAACTTTCACGACCTTGTAGGCGAACCCTTGCTTGTTTCCGCAGGAGACCACGTAGTCGCCCCGGCCGATCTGAAGACTCATCTCCCCGTTCTCGCCGCACTCCCGCCGGGCGATGGCTCGTAGCCCTCCCCAGTTGTAGACGGAAATCCAGACTTGGGCCTTTCCCTGCGGCTTGCCCCCGGCAATGACCTTGACCCCGAGGGTCCCGGCCCGGGCGTAAATCGCGGTCACGTTGATCCGGGCCTCACCTTGCCCCGCCTTGTAGAGCTGCGGCTCCTTATCCGGGATGCCGAAAGCTTCGGTCAGCACCAATCCCGTGCGTTTGACCACGGGATTGAACCAGGCTTCGCAGAGCCGCTTCCCCGGCTCGCAGGCCCCGGTGTACTGCCAACGGCCGTCGGCCCAGACCTCCACCCAAGCGTGATTGTTGTCCTGTATGGTCCAGTAGGGCGTCCAGGCCAGACGGGCGGGGATGCCCACGCTACGTAGGGCTGAGATGTAAAAGATGGAGAGCTCCTCGCAGCGGCCGTAGCCCCCTTTCAGGGACTCCAAGGGCCCCTGATCCCTTGCCTGGGTGGGCTTGAACACAACCCGCTCCGCGCACCAACGGTTCACCTCCTGGGCCGCCTCTTCCATGGTCTTGCATTCCATGACCACGGAAAAGAGCTGCTCGAAGAAATATCTCCGCCAAGCCTCCAGGGGTTCTTGGCTCACCCTCGGAGGAAGCACATAATGATAGAACACGTGCTCTGGCACCTTGACTCCCCAGGGCAGCTCCTGCCGGGCCGTGTCCGCATAGGCGAGATGCTCCAGGAGCACCTCGGCCTTCGCCTGGACCAGATCGCAGGGCGGCAGGTTCGCGATCAGGAATTCCGCCCAGGCCTTCCTTGCGGGATCCGTCTTTTGAAGAACGGCTTCCAGGACTCCACGATTCTCCCCAGCCTCCTTCAAGGCTTCCTGGACCTGCTTGGAGGGGTCTTTGGCTTCCGCCCCAAAAGGGAAAGCCAGAAACAGGACGAGAGCCCCCAATATGAGCGTTCCTGGCTTCACGCCGTCCCTTTCGGCTTAGGCGGGATCCGCTCGTGCCGGCCCACGAAGTAGTAGATGGCTATGCCGATGAGCCCGGCGAAGATGGAGATCAGGGCCCACATGAGCTTCCAGTTCCCCTCGTTCTGTGCCCTCGCGATGTCCACCAGGGCCAGGATTAAAAAGACGTAGTAGGCGGCCATGATCAGGAAGAAGACGCAATAGAAGAGGATCATGAACCCGAAGAACCATTCATCGGGCCCGCTCGAATGAGAGACGGGTAAGGGATTACCCCAGGCCAGGGATGCTAACGCCACGAGGAGAAGACCCATGGTCAAGATCAACATTCGTCTTTTCATCTGGCGATGACCTCCTTGGGCTTGGGCGGGATGCGCTCGTGGCGGCCAACGAAAAAGTAGACCGCCAGCCCGATAGCCTGTCCGAAGATCGCGACCAGGGCCCATAGGAGCTTCCAGTTCCCCTCGTTCTGCGCCCGGCCGATGTCCACCAGGGCCCAGATCAGAAAGACGTAGTAGGCCGCAATGAACAGAAAGATGGCACCGTAGAAGCAGAAGATGAAAAGGAAGATGAAAATGAAGAACCACCAGGGCGGCTCGTCCCCGGTGTTTCTCACCGGACCGGGGTTGGCCAGGGCCAGGGAGACGAGAGTCAGCGATAGAAGAAGGGCGATGAGTACGAAAGGGAGCGGCTTCATCGAAAACCTCAATGCAAAAAAGATGTTAGACAGCCTTTGGCATTACTTTAGCCGGGCTGGCCAGAACCCTGGCGGCCTCGACCACCAGAAAGAGGCTTAAGACCAACAGGACGATCCCGCAGACCCCGGAGATGACCAGTTCGGGCTTCACCACGGCACATCATCTGCGAGAGCAGCGACGACGACCCTGCTGTCGATATGAGTGACACCTTCGCTGGTCGCGAGTCTCTGCCGTCTCACGAAAAAGCCGGTAGATCGCGCAGCGCCCGGGGTCCGATGACACGAAAGGGCCGATCGACCATGATGCGGACACCGGTGCGTCGTAGAAAATCGCGCACGTCTTCGACTACTTCGTCGGTGTGACCAGACATGGAGGACGTGAGCAGATCGAAGTACGCCACCGGCCCACGAACGCTCTTCGGAAACACAGACGGATCTGACGTGGAGAGCGCGATGAGGATAGTCCCTTCGTCCTGCGGAGCCTCGGCGCGGTCGAGAACGAGCCGATAGGACCTGCCAGCGTAGCGGAAGGAGAGTTCACGCTCCTGATCGAGATCCGCGGCGTGCACATTTTCAAAACCTTTGTAGTCGAGGCCTTCGGCGTACATTCGCAGAATCTCCAGCGCGATGCTCTGCATACGCGCAGCGGAGGGTTTCTGTGGATAGGTCTCGCGAATGATGCGTACAGGGTTTCCAGCGGCCAGGCAGCCTGACGGCAGCGGCTGGTTCACGAGCGAGTTGGCGCCGACGAGCGTGCCATCGCCAATGTGACACCCGGGCAACACGGTAGAGCCGAAATAGACGACGACGTCGCGCCCCACGTTCACCGGCGCGAAAGCGAAGGGATAGCCTTCGAGCACGGGCTGCCAACAACCGTGGGTGAGGATGGCGACGCGTGAGCTCAGCGCGGTGCCAGCGCCCAGGGTTACGTTGTCCGCGAGGTTCACGTAGGTCTCGCTGAATATCGAAACGGCATCCTCGGCCACCAGACGCGCTCGCGGTCCCATGGCCCCACCGCCTCCGGTCGTGACCCGCTCGCCTACATAGAAATGGGCCCCTGCCCGCAGAGAACGACCACGCAACGAGCACTCCCGGTCGACGAAACCGAAGGGCCCGATCTCGAGCGAATCAACGAAGAACCCCGAAGTGTCGGCGCAAATTTGCGTTCCTCGACCGAGGTGAACGCGCCCGGCGCGCAGCCTGACACCCTCGCCGATCACCGCGCCCTCCTCGATGCGTACGCTGTACGCCTGGATCTGCGCTGATTTGGCAATCGCGACGTCTGCAGCGACCGACACGTCCTTGGCAATAATCTGGGCCAGCGGCTCCGCCATCACTTACCCGCCCTTCTGGCGCAGGCGCGCGTCAAGGAGGGGCCGCTGGTCGAGGCAACTCTGGTAGTAGGCCGCGAGGCGCTCTATTTCTCTCTCCAACTCGCCAGCTTCGGCACGAGCGCAGCTCGCAATCCTGTCACGCATCGTGGTGCCGTCGGCACACCACCACAACGGATGCACGAGAACCTGCAGGTCGATCTTCTTCGGCAGAAAACCGCAGACACAGCCCTCGCGCCAGGACATGACGGAGTCGGAGATGTATTTCAGATCCTTCGTGAACGCGTTCGAATACGCATCGAAGCGCGCCAAATCGCTGATCTCTCCGAGCGACGCCGAGTCGAGGGGGTTGTGACGCGAGACGCTCACGACGGGAGCACCCGCCACGTCGCTCAGCATCTCCAGATCCCTCTGAAACGCTCGGCGAACATCCTTTGCGTAACGCGCGTAGTAGCCGGTGTCGTAGTGCAGTCCGACCTCATGCCCCAGGTCCACGAGCTCACGTACACGCGCGACCTGCCCGAGCGATGTCGCACAGTAAGTGTCCGCGTGCAGCTGGACGAAGTACGTCGCTCGAACGCCAGCATCGGCTTCGATCCGTGCCATCTGGACCGCGAGTGCGAGCGAGTGATCCAGATCGTGACGCATGAAGATACGTGGCCGCGCACCGCGGGGACGCTCGCGATGGGAGAAAGGAAGCGACTCGTAGTGCTCAGCGACGAAGGCGAGGATCTCTCGATAGTGAACCAAAGAAAATTCACAGCTCATTGGGAAAAAACCGAGCTCTGAAAGGGAACGTTGTTGATGGTCCCCTTCATGGGAACCCGCGCCTTGCTACCGAAAGGCCTTTCCACGCTGAAGGGCACGATGATGCTTTTAACCTCGGAGCCTCCTTCGTCATCGCCCAAAAGCTGGATTCGGAACCGGTTCAAAGGGGACATCGTTGCTTTCACCTTATTGTCGCCAGGGCTTGGGAATGGCCAAAACCCTTGCGGCCTCGACCACCAGGAGGCCTCGTCATTGCTGGAGGTGGTGCGGGGATTGGCTAGGGCCAGCGTCACCATCGCCAATAGAAAAAGGATGATAAAGAAAAGGTGGGGTTTGTTCATTTTACAAACGACTCCATAGGTTTAAGAGGTGTCCGCTTGCATCGGCCAACGAAATAGTTAACGACGATCCCAATGAACCCCGTGAGGATGGAAACCCGGGCCCAGAGGAACTCCCCGTTTCCCTGCCAGTTTAGTCGTGAGCGTTATTTTTCTCAATCCATGAACGGTTTCTAAAAAGGGCTTCGGCATAAAAGAAGTTTTTGCGTGGAATGAATTTGGGTCAGGGCTATGTGGCACGAGCCTTTATTTCAGAGTTAGGCGAAGCCATTTCTTCAGATGCCGCCTTTTCATATTCTTCAATTAACGTGTGGATGAGTTCTTTAACAGAGACGATTTTATCCACACGATAGGCATTGGCTCCCGCAAAAGCGAATCCCTCTTCGGTCTTTCCTTCTTTGGCATTGGTCAGCGCGAGAGCAATGCAGTAGGGTGCTTTCCTGAATTCACACGTTTTCAAGCATACCCAAGGACATTTAAATGGTTTTCTAAGCCCCAAAGAAACATCTTCAAGAAATCGATTTCTTATCGCTCTCCCCGGCAACCCTACAGGACTGTCAATGATTACAAGATCCTCTTTTTTACAGGCCACATAAATATCTTTGAATTTTATGGAGGCGTCGCACTCGTGAGTTGCAACAAACCGGGTTGCCATCTGCACTCCCTGAGCTCCCAACCGCATGAATTTATAAATATCCGCCCCTGTATATATACCTCCCGCTGCGATAACGGAGATGGGTTTTTGGAATTGCTCCTCAAAGGGTTTTAGTGCGGAAATCACTTCGACCAAGACCTTATCCAATGCATAATCGGGATTCTCAATCTGTCCTTTTTTAAAACCGAGGTGTCCACCCGCTAAGGGCCCCTCCACCACCACCGCATCGGGAACATAGTCGTATTCTTTCGCCCAATATTGAAATATGATGTTAGCCGCTCTCGCAGAAGATACTATGGGAACCACCTTGGGTAAAAACGCCCTCATTCTATCCGGAGGCATTGACTTGGGATTCCGTAGGGGAAGCCCTGCGCCAAGGAAAATCAAGTCTACTCCTTCATCCACAGCAGCCAGCGCAAGTTCATCGCAATCTGTAAGAGCGACCAGGATATTAACCCCGATGATCCCCCCGGTCATTTCCCTGGCTTTTCTTATTTCATTCCTCAGGGCTCTTCGGTTCGCTTCTTTAAAATTGGTGCGGAAATCGGGTTCAAGCATACCGATGCCGGCGGTGCCAATGACTCCGATACCGCCCTCATTGGCTACCGCCGAGGCTAACCCTGACAAAGAAATCCCAACGCTCATCCCCCCCTGAATGATGGGTATTTTGACCTCAAGCTTGCCGATCTTTAAACTTGGCATGATCCTCGAATTCATTTTATTAATCACCTTGAAAAGCTCCCGAGGGGTTTAGAGAGGAACCTTGACCTCCGGCATCGCCCGGCAGCTTGATCCGAAACTTCTTCACGATCGGCATGGCTTCGCCAGGGTTAACCCGTATGGACTCTCGGCACGGAGAGGCTGGCCTGGGGCAGAACCGCCACGCGGGCATCCTTGCCCTTCCACCGGAACGCCTCCTTGAGCGCCGAATCCAGGGAGGGAAACGGTTTCACAAAGAGTTCTTCCGCAACCCCGGACTCCATGTCCGTAACCGCCCAGAGCTCAATTTTCTCGGCCATGTCCAGATGGTGTTTAGCCGTGTGATACCCCAGGGCGTATTCGTTCTCGATCTTCTGCCGGATGAGGTCCGGATCGCGGCTGGAGCGCAGGAGCCCGATGAAGTCCGGATTCCCCAGGCCCATCCTGCACTGGGCGACCAGGATCACAATCCCTCCCGGCTTCACGGCCCGGAACCCGTTGTCGTAGGCCTTCCTGGCCTGGAAGAAGTCCGAGTCCATCGGCGGGGCCGCGACCACGATGGCGATGTCCGCTTTCTCCGGCAGCTCGACGGTATAGACTTCATCCGCCTTTGGGATCGCCGCGAAGAAGGCTTCCTTCAGCGTTCCGGCGTAGACGGCGGCTACTTTTCCATCCGCATCCTGCACGGTCATGACCCCGAAGCACGGCTTGGGGAAAAGGTCCAGGGCCTCCTCCATGTCCTCGTGAACCGGGTTCCCTGTAAGCTTCAGGCTGTCGGACTCCCCCGTCAAGACCCGTTTGTGATTAGCCAGAATGCTTTGCTCTCCGGCGATGGCTGGAAGCAGGGACTTCCGGCCGCCGGTATATCCCGCGAACCAGTGCGGTTCCACCGAGCTGATCGCCAAAACGGCTTCGGCTTCCAAGGCCCGCTTATTGAGGATGACCGGGGTGCCCCGCGTGGTCGTCCCGACTTTGACCAGGAGCCTTTCGTCCCGCCAGTCGTGCGCGAAGGTGACCGGACGGAACTCATCGTAACATCCACCCAAGAGCTTCTGATACTCGCTCTCCGATGGCCTCCGGTGCGCCCCGGTTCCCACCAGGATTTTCACTTCCTTGCGGGCCAGCGCGGGCCTGAGGCCCGTCAGGACCTCCGCGGTGGGCGTGGGCCTCGTGGCATCATTGATGATGAGCGTCACCCGTCGGAACGGACGCAGGAGGCTCTCCACGTCTGCCTTTCTGATCTCCCCTTCCAACGAGCCAATCCCTTTGCTTCGCTTCGGTTCGAGGACGACGACTGGGTGCGTCCCGGGGACCTCGGCCTCGACCCGGGAAACCCCGTAGGGGACCTTGAGGGTCACCTTTTATTAAAAGGCCGGAGCCTCAGCGACCACCGGCCTGCGGCTTCGCCCCCTCAGCCCGAGTCCCACCCGGAAAGCGATCACCACCAGCCCGATGGCGAACGCGAACAGGATGACGTCCGCCGCGAGCAGGATGTAGTTGTGGCTGGATAGGTACTTCTGGAACAGGAAGACCAGGGCCGCGAGCGTGGTTACGGTCATGAACACGGCTGGGAGGAACGTAAAAACCCCGCGCTTATTTCTCTGCACCAGCCAGACCGTGATCGTGATCAGGGTCAGGGCCGCCAGAAGCTGGTTGGATGCCCCGAAGATCGGCCACAGGGCGTTGAACGCATTGGTGAAGGCCAGGAAGAGCATCAGGACCACGCACAGCCCGGCATTGAACCAGGGCTTTCTCAGGATCGCGGGCGGATTCTTGAACACCAGCGTCCAAAGCTCCTCGAAGAGGTAGCGGTTGAGCCGCACCGCCGTATCCAGGGTCGTGGCGATGAACCCCTCCACCATCAGGATCCCGAACACCGTGCCAAAGGCCATGGGGAGCCCCAGGCCCCGGTGCACCATCCCGCTCATCCCCAGTGCGAACGCCAGGATGGGATTGGAACGTCCCTGGACAGGGAACACGATCTGGCGGTAGTCCGCAAACGCGATCCCCGAGCCCACGGCAGCAATCACCCCCACGGCCAGCAGGGATTCCAGAAGCATCCCCCCGTACCCGATCCCCCGGGCAGCCCGCTCGCTCTTCACCTGCTTGGACACCGTGCCCCCGGCCACCAGGGAATGGAACCCCGAGATCGCTCCGCAGGCCACGGTGATGAACAGGAACGGCCAGACCAGCCCCAGGCTGGCGATGGAATTTCCCTGGGCGATGTTGAAGAGCGGAGCCACGGTGAGCGTCCCCTTGATCCCGGAGGCGATACCGCCTACCGCCAGAAGGATGATCCCGGCGTAGAGGATGAACACGTTGGTGTAGTCCCTGGGCTGCAAAAGAAGCCAGACCGGGATCCCGGCGGCGAACAGGGTATAAATGGAAAGAAGGATCATCCAGGTGTTCATGGGCAGGCTGATGGGCAGGGCCAGCCCGACGACGATGGAGATCAGGCAGACCAGGATGGCCGTAGGCGCAGTGACCCACTCCGCCATCTTCCGGCGGTAGTTCAGGTAGCCGATGAGCGGGGCGAACAGGGTGATGACAATGACCGAGGTGGAGGCGATCCCCCCGATCCGGCCCATCACGACCCCGTCCCTGGTCACGGTCTTGAGCAGAGTCTGGCCCTCCGGAAGGTTCATCTTAGCCAGGGGCACGAGCGAGGTGAGCGAGGTCGCGGAGGCCACCAGGAAGGAGGAGGTCACCAGGAGGATCATCATGATGGTGAAGGCGATCATCAGGGCAAACCCGCCTTCCCCCAAAGAGCTTCGGGCGATCTCGGCCACGGATTTTCCCTTCTCCCGAAGGGAGGCGAACAGCGCGGAGTAGTCGTGCACCGCGCCGATCAGGATCCCGCCAAGCACCACCCACAGCCAGACCGGAACGACCCCGTACATCAGGGCGAACGTGGGGCCTAAAATCGGGCCCGCCCCGGCGATGGAGGCGAAGTGGTGGGCGAACACGACCGGGGTCCGGGTGGGGCAGTAGTCCCGGCCATCGTTGATTTCCACGGCCGGCGTGGTGCGCTGGGGGTCCTCCCCGAAGTTCCGGGCCAGGATCCGGCTGTAAATCCTAAAGGCCAGGGGGAACAGGACCGCCGCGCCCAAGATGAGCAAAAGAACGTTCATGGAATCGCCTCAGAGAAAGAATATGCCTGACAGGATGATGCTTCCCAGAAATGTGATATGAATCACAATTATAGCATTGTGCATTCTTTTCTGTCAAGACAGCCACCCCTTCTAACCCATTATTTTTTTAACTGGTAACAAGGAACAAGCGGGCCGGGATTTTATATGCCTTTGTAAGTTATTCAAAGTGCTTTTCTTACTCTCTTCCGCTCGCCTTCCGCCCCGGGCTACTCCCCTGCCCAAAGGCCTCGTGAACACCGCGAGAAATAGGCGAGAACGGGGCGGGAGGATTGCACGCCCACTGATCCCCTGCTGAACGCCCATTGCACGACCACTTCCCTCCCTGATCCCTCCCTGTTACCTCCCTCAGCTACTTGGCAGGTTGTACCCCCTTCTCCCTTCGGGAGAAGGGGGCCATTCGCTGCCCACCCTAACATTGACAGCGCCCTGTTGTAAAACCACCCCCAGAAGAACAGGGCGGCCGCGAGGCCGCCCTGCTACCTGGGAAAAGGGTCAAGATCTTTCTACCTGACCACGACCAACTTCTTCGTCTCCGTGAAGCTTCCCGCTTTCAGGCGGTAGAAGTAGACCCCGCCGGGGACGCGGTGGCCGTTCTCTTTCCTCCCGTCCCAGCGCGAGGAATAACGCCCCGGAGCCTTGGACAGCTCGTTTACCAACCGCTTCACCACCTGGCCGGAGACGTTGTAAACCGTGAGGTCAACGGATGAGGCCTTGGGCAGGGCATAGTCGATCCGAGCCTCGGAGGTCATGGGGTTGGGATAGCCCGCGCCTAGGGAGAACTCCTTGGGCAGAGATAGGTCCGCCAGCCCCGAGGACTGAGGACCGCCCTTGCCCCGAGGCTCAGCCTGGCATAACTCAAGGTAACCCAGGGTGCCCAACGTCCCGCTCTTCTTGCGAATGACGAACTCCACAACACTGTCGGCATAAAGCTCGGCAGGAACCCAGGCCTCTGCTTGACAAACCCAGGCCGGTTGGGATATACTGATTGCATGAGTGATCACCGCCTTGCTTTTTCGGAGAATACCAAGCTGCCCTTGCCGAGCCTTCTTCTCCGTGTTCCGGCACCTGGAAGGGGATAGGGTCTATTCCCCGCCCTCACAGGTGCCTTTGATAAGGCACCTTTTTTATTGCTCTGACCCCTGATCAATACGAGGATGATCCATGAATGAGCGCTATGCTTTCAAAGTCTTAGAGGCCAGGTGGCGGTCGGTGTGGGAGGGGATGAAGCTCTACCGCACCTCTGAGGACCCGGGGAAGCCCAAGTTCTACTGCCTGGATTTCTTCCCTTATCCTTCCGGGGACGGGCTCTCGGTGGGCCACTGTCGGAACTATGTTCCCACCTGCGTGTACTCCCGGTTCAAGAAAGCCCAGGGCTACAACGTCCTGCACCCGATGGGCTGGGACGCCTTCGGGCTTCCGGCCGAGAACTATGCGATCCAGCAGAACGTGCACCCCAGCGTTACCACGAAGCAGAACACGGATACCTACCGCAGGCAGATGAAGCTCGTGGAGTGCTGCTACGACTGGGAGCGGGAGGTGAACTCCACTCACCCAGACTACTACCGCTGGACCCAGTGGTTCTTCCTCTTATTGTTCAAGCGCGGGCTGGCCTATCAGGCCCTGGGCTCGCAGTGGTGGTGCCCGGAGTGCAAGACCATCCTGGCCAACGAGCAGGTGGAGAACGGCCGTTGCTGGCGCTGCGAGTCCGAGGTGACCAAGAAGGACCTCAGGCAGTGGTACTTCAAGATCACGGACTACGCCGACCGCCTGCTGGACGACCTGGAGACGATCCACTGGCCGGAGCCGATCAAGATCATGCAGCGCAACTGGATCGGCAAGAGCTACGGCGCGGACGCCGGCTTCACGGTGGAGATCAACGGGGAAACCCACCCCTTGCCCGTGTTCACCACGCGCATCGATACGATCTGCGGCGTGACCTTCATGGCCATCGCCCCGGAGCATCCCCTGGCCATGCGCCTGACCAGGCCGGAGCGCAAAGCAGAGGTCCAGGACTACATCGAGAAGGCCAAGCGCAAGAGCGAGATAGACCGGATGAGCGCCGAGAAGGAGAAGACCGGAGTCGCGACCGGCTCCTATGCCACGAATCCCTTGAACCATGAGAAGGTGCCGGTCTGGATCGGGGACTACGTGCTTCTCACCTACGGCACCGGGGCCGTGATGGGCGTCCCGGCGCACGACACCCGGGACTTCGCGTTCGCCAAGAAGTACGGCTTGGAAATCAGGGAAGTTATCCATCCCAAAGATGCTTCGGCCAGGCCCGGAGGGGAGATGGCCGAGGCCTTCGTGGACTACGGGCGGATGGTCAACTCCGGGACGTACGACGGGCTCACCTCAGAGGAGGGGATCGAGAAGCTCATCCAGGACATGGAGAAAGCCGGCACCGGCAAGCGCCGGATCACCTACCGCCTCCGGGACTGGCTCATCTCCCGCCAGAGGTACTGGGGCGCGCCCATTCCGATCATCCACTGCGAAAAGTGCGGCCCGGTCGCTGTCCCGGATGAGGAGTTGCCGGTATTACTTCCCGACTTAAAGGACTTCCAGCCCACGGGCACAGGCAAGTCCCCGCTCTCCAAGAGCGACTCCTTTGTCAAGACTACCTGCCCCACTTGCGGCGGGCCCGGGGAGCGCGAGACCGATACCATGGACGGGTTCGCCTGCTCCTCCTGGTACTTCCTCCGGTTCACGAGCCCCTGGGCCAGGGATTTTCCGCACGATCCGGATAAGATGCGCTACTGGATGCCCGTGGACCTGTACGTGGGCGGGGCTGAGCAAGCCGTGATGCACCTTTTGTATGCCCGGTTCTGGACCAAGGTGATGTACGATGCCGGGCTGGTGCCTTTCCAGGAGCCCTTCGCGACCTTGAAGAACCAGGGCATGCTCCTGGGCGAGGACGGGCAGAAGATGAGCAAATCCAAGGGCAACGTGATCACCCCGGATGAGGTCGTGGAGAAATTCGGGGTGGATGCCCTGCGGCTCTACATCCTGTTCATCGGCCCCTTCGAGGCCGAGCTGAAATGGGATGAGCAGGGCATCCGGGGAGTTTACCGGTTTCTGGGCCGGGTCCGGAATCTCGTTCAGTCAGTCCACAGTCCACAGTCCACAGTCCAGGAGCCGGATTTCAGGCGCTGGATGCACAAGACCATCCGCAAGGTGACCCGGGACATCGAGGGCTTTCAGTTCAACACCGCGGTGGCCTTCCTGATGGAATGGCTGAACTACCTCCAGGACCAGCAGGGCAGGGTCCCTGTGGCTCTGTGGAAGGAGGCCATGGAAGCCATGGTCCGGCTGCTTTCCCCGATGGCTCCGTTCATCGCAGAAGAGCTCTGGCAGGAGAGCCTCGGACACCGGGGCAAAAGCGTCCACACCCTGCCCTGGCTGGGCTGGGACGAAGCCGCCATCCAGGAAGCCATGGTCACCATCGTGGTGCAGGTGAACGGCAAGGTGCGCGACCGCCTCCTGCTCCCGGCCGATGCCTCGGAGGGTGAAGTCAGGGAGGCCGCGTTAGCCAGCGAAAGGGTGAAGAAATTCGTTGGGGAAAAGACCATCCGAAATGTGGTCGTCGTGCCCGGAAAGTTAGTGAGCGTGGTGGCGGGATAGAGTTCAGGGTCCCGAGAGAAGAAGGTTTAAAGTCCGTTAGATCATGTTGCTCCAGTTGGGGGCTATCTTCCTGACGTCGCTCCTGGTGGGCTTCTCCGGGGCGCTGATGCCGGGGCCGGTGTTCACGGTCACGGTGAGCGAATCTCCCAGGCGAGGGGCCCGCACAGGGCCCCTCATCGTCTTAGGCCATGCCATCGCCGAGGTCACCCTGGTCGCGCTCCTGGCCCTGGGCCTCTCCCAGGTGTTCCAGAAGCACGCCGTGGTCGGAGTGGTCGGCCTTCTGGGAGGCCTGATGCTTCTCGGGATGGGGGCCGGGATGGGCTACGATGTCTTGAAGAAGAAGATATCCCTCGCCCCGACAGGGGAGAAACCTGCCAAGTTCGGGCCCGTGGTGACAGGGATTCTGACCACGATGGCCGGGCCCTACTGGCTCCTGTGGTGGGCGACCGTGGGCACGGGCTACATCCTGTTCTCCATGAAGTTCGGGCTCGTCGGGCTGGCGGCGTTCTACCTCGGGCACATCCTCTCGGACCTCCTCTGGTACAGCGCCCTGTCGTTCGTGGCGGCCTCGGGGGGGAGGCTGATGAACGACGCCGTCTACCGCGGCATCGTCCTGGCCTGCGGAGGTTTCCTCATCCTGCTCTCCGCGTATTTCTTCGCCAGCGGCCTGCGGATGCTCCGGGGATAAGCGGTCCAGGCTTTTTTTAGCGCCCCGGGACGGGGCGCTTTTTCATCTCCGTGCCCGGGGGCGTTATCCGCCCTCCAGTCCTTGACAGCACCGCGTAAATGCAGTATACTAATAGCTTTCCACAGCAGAACCCTGAGGCCGACCATTGGGAAAGGAAACTAAAGCGATGCCAGAAGCCGACGTCATTCCGGAAAAAACCTTTAAGGCCGGGGAGGTTCTGTTCCGGGAAGGAGAGCCGGGGAACGAGATGTACCTCATCCGCACCGGGCGGATCGAGATCTCGGCCTTCGCCGCCGGAACGAAGAAGACCCTGGCCGTTCTCAAGGAGGGGGACTTCATCGGGGAGATGGCGATCATCGACGAGAAGCCCCGCTCGGCCACGGCCACGGCCCTGGAGGACGCCATCTGCCTGACCCTGGACCGCGAGGCGTTCAAGGCCCAGCTCAAAGAGAATCCGATGATCGAGTACCTGGTCTCGATGCTCATCAAGCGCCTCCGCGAGACCAACAAGCAGATCGAGATCCTGCTGCAGAAGGACGACCTCTGCCGGCTGGTGGCTTCGCTCCTCTCCATGGCCAAGGACAAGGGCGTGAAGCGGCCGGACGGCGTGGTGATCGACGCCGAGGTGACCAACCGCGACCTGTCGCACACCGTGGGCACGACCGAGCCCATGGTAGAGGGGATGATGAAAGACTTGACGGATATGGGGCTGATCAGCGTGAACGAGCATCTGGTCACGGTGCGAAGTCTGCCGGAGCTGGAGGAGTACTGGCAGTTCATCACCCTCAAGGAGAAGTTCAGGAAAAAGGAGTAACGATATGGTAACGTATTGTAATGGTTGATAATATCATTACGACACGTTACGATTCATTACAAATCGTTACGATATAATCTATGAGACTGCCCAAGGGACGGCCCGTTCTCCAGAACGCCAAGCTGGAGTACGTGCACTTCGACAACATCCTGGCCGACTCCAAGAAGGAGCGGGCCAGCAAGATCTCCGGATACCTGGAAGTCATCTACCCGGACTGCACGGAGTTCCTGTTCCTCCGGCGGGGGGAGCCGTTCAACGCTTCGCGGTTCACCCGCGAGGGGCGGGAGGCCAAGACCATCAACGAGGTCGTGGAGAAGGCCAAGATCGCGACCGGCGGGATGGTGAACCTTTACGAGACCTCGGACGAGCTCGTGGCCATGGTGGTGATGACCCTCACGGCCAAGCCCCTTTTCAAGGGCGCGGACCTGGGAAAGATCAACGTGGACGCCCTGTTCGACCGGCTCCAGAAATCCAAGTTCAACGGGTTCCTGGAGCTGCGCAAGGGCGTGGAGCTGTCCTACGTGCGGTTCCGGGAGGGGGAAGCTGTGAAGGGGTTCTTCATCGCCAAGCCCGAGGTGCCCCTCACCACCCCGGCCCTGCGCGACCTGTTCTCGGCCTTGGGGACGGGGGAAACCCTGGTGATCGACGCCTACGAGGAGACCTCGGACACCGCCATCGAGCAGGCCACCCCGGCGATGGTCACCCTGTTCCAGAACACCCTCAACCGCATCGCCCAGGACCTGGCCGGCGTGGTGGGGCCGACTCTCGTGAAGAGGACCCTGGAGGGGTCCAAAACGGCCATCGAGGTACGCTATCCGTTCATGAAGGACTTCACGGTGGAGGGGAACGGGACCGTGAGCGGAAACACCATGACCTCCCCGACGGCCCTGGCCAAAGCCTTTGCGGAATGGACGGACACCTTCGTGGAATCCTTCCGGGCACTCCTGGGAAAGCGCCTGGACCAGCTCATCCAGAACGCCCTGAAGGACTACCGCTTCGCGCTGCGCTCCACCGGGTTCGTGGAAATATCCAAGCTCGCCCGGTTGATGGATTAGGAAAATACAACATAGAGGAACTCCAAGGACCCCGATGCTGTCGGGGTCAAACCATTACCAACCCCATGGCAGGTGGAACGCTCTTTCTCGTGGCTACCCCGATCGGGAACCTGGAGGACATCACGCTTCGGGCGGTCCGCATTCTGAAGGAGGTCTCGCTCATCGCCGCCGAGGATACGCGCCGGACGAAAACGCTCCTGGCCCGCTACGAAGTCCGCACCCCGATGGCAAGCTATCAGGCTTACAGCGAGGAGAGGAAGCTGGAGCCCCTGCTTGCTCGACTCCAGAGGGGAGAGGATATCGCCCTGGTCACGGACGGAGGGACCCCTGGCATCTCTGACCCCGGAGGGGCGCTGGTCCGAGCGGCAATAGCCCAGGGAATAACCATCATCCCTGTACCCGGGCCCACGGCATTCGTCGCCGCGCTCGTGGCCTCAGGGCTTCCCTGCGACCGGTTTACGTTCGCCGGGTTTCTTCCGGTCAAGCCCGGACGGAGGGCGAACAAACTCGCGGCTTTGGCCGAGGAGGAGGCGACGCTTATCTTCTATGAATCCCCTTTCCGCCTGGAGAAAACCTTAAGAGACCTCCTTGCCGTGCTCGGGGACAGGAGGGCAGCAGTGGCCAGGGAGCTGACCAAGATGTACGAAGAAATCAAGCGGGGGAAGCTCTCCGAGCTCATGGCCTGGGCCGAGGAGAGAAAACCGAAGGGGGAGATGGTGATCGTGGTGGAGGGCAGGGGTGTACTCCGAGGGGACTAAAAAGGGATTTGCCAGGGTCCTCGCGCCGATAGCGAGGCTGCTCGTGATCCTCGGGGTCAAGCCCAACTACCTCACGGCGTTCGGGTTCTTCGTGAGCGTGGGCGCGGGATACCTGTTCTGGCAGGGGCATTTCTTCTGGGCGGCGCTGGTGCTCCTGGCCTCGGGGCTCTGCGACGCCCTGGACGGGGCCCTGGCCAGAGGCTCGAACCGCGTGACGACCTTCGGAAAGTTCCTGGACTCCACGCTGGACCGCTATTCCGAGATCGCGGTGTTCCTGGGCATCTTTCTTTTCTACCACGAGCGAACCGGATGGGCCGACCATCCCTGGGGGGAGCTGCTGGCTTTCCTGGGCATGGCGGCCTCGCTGATGGTGAGCTACTCCCGGGCCCGGGCCGAGGGCCTGGGCGAGGAGTGCAAGGTGGGGCTGATGGAGCGGCCGGAGCGAATCACCCTGCTGGTGGCAGGGGCGGTCTTCGGAGCCACCGTCTTCTTCTGGGTGCTTTGGGCCTTGGTCGTCCTGGCCACGTTCACCGCCCTGCAGCGGTTGTTCTATATCCGCAGCAAGACCCGCAAGCCGGAATAGCCTTTAAATACGTAAAGAAAGCCCGGCCATCAGTTCCCAGAGGACCGGATAAGGGAAAACCCCATTTCTGCCCCAAAACCCGCCCCCAGGTCCGAAAGTTACCCTACCCCGAAGGGGTAGGGTAGGGCCCCCAAAACCTAACCATCAAGTCCGAACCAACCAGGCACCAAACAGGCTTTTTACGAGCACCTATGCCCCACTTTGGCACCCCCCTTTTAGCCCTTCTCCCGCACCTCAGCAGCTCCTTCCGAGGGCCTTGAGAGCACACCGGGAGGTATCAGGGAGGAGAGACGGGCTTGTCAGCAACTCATGGATTTCCGATGCCTTAGAGGCTCCCAACAGCCCCGGCCACTTGCATCCTTGACTTTTCAGGGCGAGGGGCCTATAATAAAGGTTGTCGGAGATAACACAGCGCCTAAGATGACTGCCGCACGCCCCTTGCGCACGGGGCGCAAAGCGAAGCAGAAGAGGAGGAACGCGATGGAGAAAAATAGAAAGATCCGGAGGGTCATCCGGAGCAAGCCTACCCTGGAAGGGGCCGGGGTCCACCTGAAGCGGGCCTTCGGGTTCAGCGAAGTCCCAAGGCTGGACCCGTTTCTGCTGCTGGACGATTTCCGCTCGGACGACCCCAAGCATTACCTCAAGGGCTTCCCCTGGCACCCGCACCGGGGATCGAGACCATCACCCATGTCCTTGAGGGGAAGGTCGAGCACGGGGACAGTATGGGAAACGAAGGGATGATCGGCCCCGGAGACGTGCAGTGGATGACCGCGGGCAGCGGGATCATCCATCAGGAGATGCCGAAGGGGGATAAAAGAGGCCATATGGGCGGGTTCCAGCTGTGGGCCAACCTTCCGGCCTCGCACAAGATGATGGACCCCCGCTACCGGGACGTGAAGAGCAAGCAAATCCCGGAGGTCTCCCCGGGCAAGGGCGTTAAAATCAAGATCATCTGCGGCGAAGTCCAGGGGACCCCGGGGCCGGTCCGGGACATCGTCACCGATCCGGCCTACCTGGACGTGGTCGTCCCGGCCAAGACGGAGTTCATCCACCCCACCCCGCCGGGACACACCGTCTTCGCCTACGTCATCGAGGGCAAGGCCGTTTTCTGCCAGGAGAAGAGCCCGTTCGACTACGAGGTCGAAGGCGCCAACTATTTCGACATCCAGAGAAATGCGTTGCTCGGGAACGGGACCCTGGTTCTGTTCGGAGACGGCGGGCAGGTCGTCGTCTCCACCGAAGCAGAGCCCGTCCGCTTCCTGCTCATCTCCGGCAAGCCCATCGGCGAGCCGGTCGCCTGGTACGGCCCGATCGTGATGAACACCCGGCAGGAACTGCAGACCGCCTTCGAAGAGTACGAAAAGGGCACGTTCATCAAGCACAAGAAAGCCTGATTCGCCGTCTCGGAGCCATTAACGACAGTATAGAAATGTTGGATCGCTTCGCTTGATGGCGATGTCCCATCCCGATCGATCGGGATCTGCGACCAGGGATGCCGCTCTATTTCTCAGGGCCTTGGGGGATAATCTTTTAGGGGAGAAGCAGGGAGGCTTGACTTTTTAGCCCGATTATGATATATTCTTAAGATGTCCGATAAAGGCAAACCCCGAGCAATCGGGGGACGCAAAGCCGCGGGACTTGGCTCCTCCTCCCCAAGGCAACCTGGAGGCAGCTCAAGTCAGTCGAGCTGCCGGAAGCGTTTGATCGCATGAACCCGCTTGCCTCGGACGACCAGGCGAGGGGGTCTTGTATTTTGGGGGCACTATAATCAACCGATCCTTGGACGGAGCCTTCAGGCATTAAACCTTTCAGCCGTTTTATGGGTCTAAGTATAGCTGAGTTCCATAGGGTACGAAATCCTTAAAGCTTTGAAATTTACGCTTTCCCCTGAGGAGCATTAGAATGACAGGTACCCTGAAACCTTGGTGCTTTCTTCTCGCGGCGGGGATGATCCTCGCCGTCCTCTCGCCTGCTTGGGCCCAGCTGGACCACTTCCGCATCTTCGACGCCGACAGCGCCTCGAACAAGACCGCCGGGGCCTTTTTTAACATCACGATCTACGCCCTGGACGCGAGCGGGAACATCGTGTCCACCTACAATGGCACGACCATCCTCTCGGAGGTGCCCTGGGGCGTGGCCTATATCACCCCGCAGAGCGCGGCCTTTACCAACGGGGTGTGCAATAATCTGCCCGTAGCCCTGCTTCGGGCCGGGGGGCCGGACAGCATCCGCTGCGACGACGGACTGGGTCACATCGGCTACAGCCACGGGTACACGATCCTGCCCGGGGCGTTCAGGCGGCTCCAGGTCCTGCTTCCGGGACAGAGCCCGGACCCTGGAAACCGAAATGCCCGGGGGCGGAACGGGACCCCTCCCAGCGTGACGGCCGGGGAGAGGTTTCAGGTTAGGATCTGGGCCACGGACAGCCTGTGGAACCCGTTGAGCTCAGGGGACGTGGTGCATTACGCCTCAACGGACATCTTCGCCCGCCTGCCGACCAACCGGGTGATGGTCGGCGGAAGGGACAGCGCCATGCTGTCGCTCCGGACGGCGGGCACGAGCCGGGTCCTGGTCTCGGATGTGACCAACTCAGGCATCTGGGCGGACACGAGCACGTCCCTTACGGTGATGCCCGCGCCGTTCGAAAAGCTGCTGCTGTTTGGGCCCGGAGAGACGGCGCTTCCCGGGGACACCACCACGAGCGTCGCCCTCACCCCGGGCAAGGGGGGACGGGTCCAGCCGCAGCTTTCGGGAGACACCTTCGGGATCACGGCCCAGGCCGTGGACAGCTGCTGGAACCTCGTGGATACGGTCAACGGAGACTACGTGCGGATCAATGCCCTGAACCTGAACCCGGTCATAATGCCCCCGACCGCGCCTCTATCGGGCGGGAGGGCGAGCTACCGAGTGACGGTTTCTGGGGCCGGGGATCTCTTCCTGTACGCCCGGGACGAGAATGTCCCCCGAGGGATCGGCGACTCGTACGCCCTGGATGTCCCGATCGGGGGGCGGACCTTCCGGATCACGGTCTCGCCGGACAGCGTGCTCTCCGGAGACGCCTTCCGGATTGACGCCGCCTACATCACCTCCCAGGGGGATACCCTAAAGCAGGATATCGATGCGAGGGTCTCTGCTGTGCTTAACAGCGATACGGCCCAGGCAGGTTCGGGGGTATTCCTAGACTCGACTATCATTCACTTGAAACTAGGAGTGGGATCCCTATCCCCACCCCCACGTTACTCTGTCTCCCTGCGGGAGGCCATCCGAATCAGGTTGCTTAGCACCGATTCCTTAGCCTCGGGGATCAGCGGGAACTCCATCCTCGTCATCCCGATTCTTCAGACCGGGGAGCAGATCGTGAACTACCCCAACCCCTTCGGATACAACCAGCCCACGACCACGATCCGCTACATCCTGTCAGCGGACGCCACCGTGAACTTGACCATCTACGACCTGTTCGGAAACCCGGTGTGGCACCGGGAGTTCGCACCCGGGATCGAGGGCGGAAAAGGAGGGGTGGTGCCCAACTTCATCACCTGGGACGGCAAGAACGAAAAGGGCCGCGAGGTCGGCAGCGGGACCTATGTCTTGAGGATCGTGGCCTCGACCAGCGCCGAGACCATCGGTAACTACACCCGCCGAATCGCGGTCGTAAGGTAGAGGAGGGATCATGAAAACCACACGGATTTTGACGATTGCTCTCCTCGCGGTCTTGGGTACGGCCTCAGGTCTTTTCGCCATCCAGGGGGACGCGGGCTCGCCGGGGGCCTTCCTGGAATACGGGGCCGGGGCCCGCTCCATCGGGATGGGCAAGGCCATGACCGGGCTGGCCAACGACGTGTCGGCGACCTACTTCAACCCCGCGGGCCTGGTCCAGATGAATCCCCAGATGCTGACCCTGATGCACACGGCGCTGTTCGAGAAGACCTACTACGACTACCTGGGCTACTCCTATCCCACCCGGGCCGCGGGCACGTTCGGCACGTCCTTCGTATCCGTGACCAGCCAGGCCCTCGAGGACCGGACTGCACAGAACCAACTCGTCGGGCGATTCGACGACGCCCAGTACGCCTGGGTCGTGTCCTGGGGCAAGGACCTGAACCGCTGGTCGGCCGTGGGAATGAACTATAAGGCGATCTACCACAAGATCGCCCATTGGGGGGGGCTGGGCCATGGGGCCGACGCGGGGCTGTTCCTCTTCCGGCAGAAGCCCGTGACCGTGGGCCTCTGCTACCAGAATGTGCTCCGGCCCTCGATCAAGATGGCCCGGGGCAAGGACGTCTATCCCTCCACCTGGCGGGCGGGAGCCGCGGTTCACGTCCTGCGGGACCGGCTCGTGGCCACAGGAGACATGGTCCTGACCCAGCACCAGAATGTGAAGGGGATGGGCGGGGTGGAATACAAGGCCTTCAAGAGCCTGGCCCTGCGGGGCGGGATCGACCCGATCCAGGTAAACGGGGGGGCGGGGTTCACGGTGATCAAGGAGAGCTGGACCCTCGCCCTGGACTACGCCGTGGCCGTGCACTACCAGTCCCAGGGCCAGATCCCCCCGGTGCACAACTTCTCGATGTCGTTCACCTTCGGGGGATTCCACACCGGGGTGCGCTCGCGCCCGGGGGTGTTCTCCCCGATGGCCTCGGCCCAGGATAACCTGGTGCGGATCGAGATCAAGGCCGCAACCCGCAAGAAGCCGACCAAATGGCAGTTCCTGGTGAAGAACTCCCTGGGCGAGGTCGTGAGGACCTACGGGACCTGGGGCCCACCGCCCAAGGAAGTCACCTGGGACGGGAGGGACGAGGCAGGCTTGCTGGTTCCCGATGGCCACTACTACTATGATCTTTTGATCGTCCAGGAGGGCGGGGACCTCTACACCGACGATGGCTACCTCACCCAGGTCAAGACCGTGGGCCCCAAGACCGCAATCCAGATCGAAGAGGGCCAGCACGAGGAACAGCCTGCAAAGAAGGAGAAGGGCAAGGCAGAGAAAGGGAAGAAGAAGCCGTAAAAAAATCATTGCAAAATGCAAATTTAGCATTTTTAAAATTAGAAATGGAAAAGCGGAACGAAAAGCTGTATAGAGCGCTCCTCGTCATCGTCCTGGCCGCATTCCTCCTGGATCCTCTGCGGACGGCCTTCGCGGCCAAGGGGGAGAAGAAAATAGAAGACTTGGCCGGGCGCTACCGCGAGGCTCAGGCCCTGTTCGAGCTCCAGAAGTTCCCGGAGGCGGCCGACGCCTACCAGAAGATCCTTTGGGCCAAGCCGCCCCGCGAGATGGCTGCCGAGGCGAGCTACCGGATGGGCGAGTGCTACTACAACATGGAGCAGTTCGAGCGCTCGGTGGAGATATTTAAGAGCATCCTGAAGAAATACAAGGACCTCTATCTCGCTCCGGAAGCTCTGTATGCCCTCGGCCTCTCTTACCTGGCCTTAGGCGACCGGCGGAACGCAGAGGTCATCTTGTCCGGAAAGCTCGCCGAGAGCTTTCCGGGCTACGCCCAGGCCGAGAAGACGATGGATGGGCTGGGCATGATCCGTTACGCGGACGGGGACTACCGGGCCGCGGCGGTCAGGTTCGAGGGACTCAAGAGCAAAGAGTCCCTGTTCTACTTAGCGAAGTGCTGGGGCCACCTGGGAAAGCCTCTGGAGGCGGTGGGCATCTACAAGCAGCTCATCGACGCCTACCCCGGGACGGTCTTGGCCGAGATGTCCCTGTACAGCGAGGGGGACGCTCTGTTCTACAGCGGGGAGTACCAGGGCGCGCTCTACAAGTACGAGTTCTTCCTCACCCGCTATCCCATGACCCGGATCAAGGACTACGCCCGGTACAAGCTGGGCTGCTGCACCTACCACGAGAAACATTACGAGAAGGCCATCGAGCTGTTCATGCCCGAGGTGAAGCATGCGGACGCGGCCCTGGCCGCGCACAACAGCTACATGCTGGGCGAGGCCTGCTATGCCACCAAGCGCATGGACCGGGCCATCGCGGCCTACCAGCGGGTGAGGGCGAACTATCCCACCAGCCGGGTCGCAGCCCTGGCCAGCCTGAAGTTAGGGCGGACCTTCGTGGCCAAGGGGGACACGAACCAGGCTCAGATCGTGTATGAGCAATTGGCCAACCAGTATCCCACCGGGGATTTCGCCGGACTGGGGGATTACCTGGCCGGGGCGAACCTCTTCGACCAGGGGCGGTTTGCCGAGGCCGCGCAGCACTTCGAAATCATCTTAGAGAAATACTCCACCTCGCTGGCCGTGGAGCCGGCCCTGGCGATGGACCTCATGGCCCACAACAAGGAGGCCAACTACGAGAAGACCATCGCGGTGGGCAGCACGTACCTGAAGCGGCTTCCGGAGAGCAAGTCCCCCTGGCGGGGGAGGTCCTATTACTTCCTAGCCGAGGCCTATTTCTACACCCGGGACTACGCCGACGCCCGCAAGCTCTATCTCCGGGTGCGGGACGAGTACGGCGAGTCCGGGCTCACGCCCGAGGCCCTGAACGGGGTGGGCTGGTGTCTGCTCCAGGAGGGCAAGTTCGACGTCGCGATCCAGGAGCTGCAGAAGGTGGAGGCCGGATGGGGCACGGATACCAGCGCCGTGATCTCGGCCAAGTTCGGGAAGGGCATCGCCCAGTACAACCTTGCGGAGTACCTCAAGGCCCTGGATGAGTTGGAGAGTCTGGAGCGGGACTACGCCGGGACCGAGACCGCGGGGGCGGCGGTCTTCTACACCGGGCTGTGCTACTACCGCATGGAATACTACGCCCAGTCCCTGCGCACCTGGGAGAGCGTGCTCAACAACTACAAGAAGAACCACAAAGCCCCGGACGCGGCGATGCAGATGGGCGAAACCTATTTCCGGGCCCTGCAATACGACAAGGCCATCGCCAGCTACCGGACCGTGCTCGACGACTACCCCACCTCGCCCTTAACCAAGGACGCCCAGATGTCCATCGCCAACTGCTACTACAACGCCCGGCAGGACGACGACGCCATCCGGGAGTACCAGAAATTCCGGGACCTGTACCCCCGGGACTCCATGGCCGTGGACGCGCTCAAGGGCATCCAAGCGAGCTACTACCGCAAGGGGCAGAAGCACCCCGAGGTTTTAAGGGAGTTCGTGGAACGGTTCTCCTCCACGGACCTGGCGGCCGAGGCCCAGTACAGCCTGGCCCAGAAGGAGTTCTCGTCCAAGGACTATCCCAAAGCCATCGAGGACTTCCGCAAGGTCGTGGTGGACTTTCCCAAGTCCACCTGGGCGCCACAGTCCCAGGCCGCGATGACGGAGTGCTACCGTCTGCAGGGGGATTACAAAGGCGTGGTGGACGCGTCCCAGAAGTTCATCGAATATTTCCCGGAGGACAAGCAGGCCCCGGAATTGGCTACCGCCCTGGGCGCGGCCTATTACAACTTAGGCGACTACCGTTCGGCAGCCGAGGCCTTCGGGATGATTCCCGAGCGATTTCCCACCAGCGACCGGGTGGGGAACGCGTTCACCAACATGGCGGTCTGCTACCGCAAGCTGGGCCGGCCGGTCGACGCCATAGACGCCCTACAGCGGTTCGTCACCAAGTTCCCGAGCGACCCCAAGGTCGTGCAGGCCGGGATCCAGATCGGCGCGATCTACGAGGAGCAGGGCGACCATCAGAAGGCGATCAGCACGCTCTCCGGAATCACCCCGCCTACGGACGAGGCGGCCTGCGAGCTTTACGCCCGGCTGGGAGATGCCTACCGCAACGCCAGCCGGCCCGAGGACGCGATCGGGGCCTATTCCCGGCTGTTGCGGGTGAACGTCATGGACAATTCCTACAAGCTTGCCGGCCTGGCGCAGTTGGCCCTGCTCTACGAGAAGGCGGGGAGGATCCAGGAGGCTCAGGACGCCTATTCCGCATTGGCGGCCAGCACCGTCCGGGCCGAGGTGAAGTCCGCGGCCCAGCGCAAGATAAACAACCTGAAGGTTCCGACAGGTCGGAGCAAATGAACGGCCTCGACCAGCGCCGCTTCATGGAGAGCATCCGGGAGGCGTTCGAGTTCAAGACCTTCCGGATGATGTTCACGGTCATCTTCCTGGCCTTCATCCTGGCCCTGGCCCTGGGCTACACCTACTTTTTCTGGCACCAGGTGTTCATGTCCTCCCAGAGCCTGCCGCCGGTCTTGGAGAACGCCGGCGTCGTCGGGCGGGTGCTGCTTTTGGTCCTGGCCCTGATTGCGATTCTGATCGGGTGGATCACGGTCGTGATCTCGCTGCGCATCTTGGGCCCCCTGAAGCGCCTGGAGCGGGATCTCACGCGGATGGCCCGGGGGGAGATCCCGGAGCCCATCAAGTTCCGCACCCGCGACGAGATGGAGTTCCACATGATCTCCCTGCCGTTCAACGAGCTCGTGGAGCGGATGCAGCACGAGCGCTCCGAGGTCCACTGGCTCCAGGAGCGGTGCCGGGACATCCGGATCCAGGCCGAGGGGAAAGCCCTCTCCCCGGAGGAGGTCGTGGTCCAGCTCAAGGCCCAGGAGGAGCGGCTGGCGGAGCTTCTGAAAACGTGATAAGCGGACCCTTTAACCTAAAGGAAAGGCACGTATGATCGCAGGCATCCCGATCACCCGAATCTTACAGATCAGCCCGACCTTCGACTTCCTGATGCTCCTCTCCATCCTGGCCTTGGGGGTGATGATCGAGCGCTGGAACAACTACCGCAAGATGAAAGCCGATCCCCAGCGCTTCATGGAGCGGATCAAGATGTCCATCGGCCAGGGCAAAATCCAGGAGGCCCTGTTCTACTGCGAGCAGACCGGCAACAGCCTGTCCAATGTGGTCAAAGTAGGCCTGCAGAACTACAAGCTTTCCAAGGACGCCGTGTTCGAGCTCCTCGATGGAGCCCGGATGCTGGAGCGGTTGCATTTGGAAAAATGGCTCACGGTGCTGGGGACCCTGGGGAACTCGGCGCCGTTCATCGGGCTGTTCGGCACGGTGCTGGGCATCATCCGAGCCTTCGGGGACCTGGCCCGCTCGGGCTCGAGCGACCCCAAGGCGGTGATGCTGGGCATCTCCGAGGCCCTGGTGGCCACGGCCGCCGGGCTGTTCGTGGCCATCCCCTGCGCGGTTATGTACAACTACTTCATGAACCAGGTCAAGCGCTTCGCGGTGGAGATGGAGGTCGCCTCCAAGGAGTTGGTGGTCTTCCTGTCCGAGAGGGAAAGGCTCAGTGAGAAGAAAGAAGCACCTGGATTTTGAGTCTCCGATCACGGATATCAACGTCACGCCCCTGGTGGACGTGTGCCTGGTCCTGGTGATCATCTTCCTGGTCACGGCCCCGGCCATCTACCAGTCCGGGATCACGGTCTCCTCGCCCAAGCTCAAGCAGGCCGAGGAAGGGCACCAGGCTACGGAACTCAAGGTGAGCATCTTTCTGTCCTCGGACGGGAGGGTGTTTCTGAACGAACAGCAGGTCTCAGCCCAGGACCTGCCCCACCAGGTCGGGGAGCTCCTCAAACGAAGCCCGAACAAGCTGGTCATCGTCTCAGCCGAGGACAACGTTCTGCACGACCGGGTGGTCCAGATCCTGGACATGGCCAAGCAGAAGGGGGCCCTCCGGCTCTCGGTCCTGAAACGGGGAGGCGCGCAGGGCGCGGCCCCCGCCCCTTCCGGGACCCCTTAGGGAATAAACCGTTCGGATTTGTGGTATAATTGAGTATAGAACGTTTATCCCGGTCTCACGTCTAAGACAGAGGATACCCCATGGCCATAGGTGGAGGACAGCAGGAAGGCGAACCGATCACCGCGATCAACGTGACGCCCCTGGTGGACGTCTCGCTGGTGCTGGTGATCATCTTCATGGTCACGGCCCCGATCATGCAGGTCACCTCCACTCTGCCGGTCAACCTGCCGGCCGCGGCCACGGTGGAGAAGCGCGAGACACTGAACTCCACGGTGAGCCTCTCGGCGGATGGCAAGATCGAGGTGACCGGGGACAGGCTGGACGTGCTCACGGACTTCAACGGCATGGAGGCCCCGCTCAAGCGGCTGATCGACGCCCATCCCGACCGTCTGGTCATCGTTCGCGCGGATAAGGGCTCCCTGCACGGGGACGTGGTTCGCATTCTCTCCACCGTGCGACGGCTGGGGGCTACGCGCATGGCCGTGGCCACGGTGCAGAGAAGCGTGACGGAGAAGCCCTGATGCTCACCTACCGCAAACTCGCCAACCGCCGGGACCTGACCCTGTTCCTGGTCCTGTCCCTGGGCCTGCACCTGATGCTCCTCTTCCTCCTCAGGCGCAATATCCCGAAGGTCAACCTGGAGCACATCGACGAGATCACGTTCATCGATCCCACGCTCCCGGAGGGGCAGAAGTCCGAGCCCGCCAAGCGCGGCATCCTGGATATGTTCTTCAAGAACGAAGAGGAGGTCACCCAAGAGCCGGGGCCTCCTCCCTCGCCGGATGCCGAGACGCCTAAGGGCATCGACCTGACTCCCAAGGAGATGGACCGCTCTCAGGCCGCGATCGACCTGGACAAGGGCGAGGGCCCGGACGGGATGAGCGAGGTCATCCGGGTGGCCAAGCCCGGGGATTCCAAGAGCACCCAGGACATCCTGGCCCAGGCCCCGATCGCCGTGTCCGGGGGCAAGAGCCTGGACAAGGGGGATTTCGGCGGCCTGTTCTCCTCGCCGGGAGGGGCTTCGGGCCCGGCCTTGGAGATCGACCAGGGCAAGAAGGTGGAGAAAGGGCCTGAGGAGCTGACCAAGGCCATCACCAAGGCGCCCAAGAAGGAGGAGGTCACCGCGGCCCCGGTGGCCAAAGCCTCCTACTTGATCAGCGGCCCCTTGCGCGACCGCAAGATCCTGAGGAAGATCCTGCCGGAGTATCCGGAGTGGGCCCAGCAGAAAGGGGCCACGGCAGTCATCGCCCTGCACCTCTCGGTGGACCCGGACGGAAGCGTCCAGACCAGCGTGTTCGTGGAGCAGACCTCGGGCTCCGGGGAGTGGGACCAGCAGGTGGCAAACGCCCTGCGGAGCTGGCGCTTCGGCCCGCTGGCGGCCGAGGCCGTGCAGGAGATTCAGGACGGGGTCATCACCTTCCGATTCACATTATAGGCAATGAAAAAAGCATTCATCCTCACGCTCATCGTTTGTTTTTCCATTTCCTCGCTCTCCCTCGCCCAGACGGCCAAACGCAGGCGTCGGGCCAAGCCCAAAGCTCCCATTGCGGCCCCGGCGGATACGACCCAAACTAAGCCGAAGGCCCCGGGATTGGGGAACATCCTTCCCGAGCAGGAGGTCAAGGGGACCTACAAGGGAAAGATCAGGGAGGACAAGCCGATCACCAGCCCCCCGGTCGATGCCTACGGCATCATAGATTCCTACGCCGGGACCGGTTACATCTACGACAAGGAGCTTCTGACCCGGGCGGACATCGCCAGCACTCCGCCGCCTTCGCTCTCCTCCACCCAGCTCCGCAGCCCCTGGCTGCGCACCATCCTGAAAGGGAGGATCGCGATCTTCCACCCCCAGTACGGGCAGAACGTGGAGCGCTGGGAGTTCGTGATCTCGGACCCCCGCGGCGAGGTCTTCCGCCGTTTCGAGGGCAAGGGCGCACCGCCCAAGGAGATCGAGTGGGACGGGCGGGGAGACAACGGCTCGATCATGGACGTGGGCGCGACCTACACCTACAGCTCCTATGCCTGGGACAAGGCCAACAACAAATCCCAGGTGGTGGGACAGCCCCTGCGTATCTCGGGGCTGATGTACTTCGAGGGCGGGACCTGGATCATCGCGGTGCGCGGCGAGGACATCTTTCCCACGAGCAGGGCCGCGCTCTTCGAGGGTGGGCTGGACCTCCTGCAGGAGGCCGTGGACCTGGTGCGAAAGAAGTACACGGACCACGTGACCGTACGGGTTTACTCCGACGAGGAGGTTCTGTCCCTGGACCGGGCCCGGATGGTGTCCGCCTACATGAACAAAAACCTCATCCTTCCCTCCAAGGCCCTGTCCTTCGCCGCGGGCTTCGTGCCCGAGGGGACCCTCAAGACCAACCGCGTGGACATCCTGGTCCAGTAGTCGTTTCATGCCTGCGATACGCTGGCTTCTCCTTCTCCTCGTCATCGCTCTGCTCCTCACCCTGAGCTGCTCCCAGGGCACGAACCCCTTCCAGCCCGTGCCCAATGCCAGCCTGACCTTCGACAAGACAGCCAATGCGGAGTATGTGGTGAACATCGGATCGGGCACGGCCTACGACATCCTCATCGCCCAGTTCAATGGCTCCACGATCTTTAACAGCCGGGTTGACTCCTTGGTGTCCACGGCGCGGGCGTCCTTCCAGACGCAAAGTCCGCGCGACAGCGCGGTGGCTAACTGGCGGAACCCCAACGGGACCTACGGACACTTCAAAGGGACTTAACACACAGTAAAATAAGTGCTTCAAGGCTCGGCCGACACAGGCCGGGCTTTTCCTTTTTCTTTTCCCGGCCGTTCACGGTTGACAAACCCTTGCCGACTGTGGTAGAGTTCTGTCCTGTCAGCACCCTGTGCGCACGGCATGCGAAGGAGCGGTAAAGAGAGATGATGGAACGAAGCCAACGTAAAGGCATCCCGGAACTTTGGCTCTGGGGCCTGCTGGTCCTGCTCTGCCTCGGAGCCTTCTGGCCGATGTTTCGAAACGGCTTCGTCTGGGACGACCAGTTCTTCATCGTCCAGAACCCTGCGCTCCGGGGCCTCTGGCCGGCCGCGCGCTTCTTCCAGTCCCAGGGCTCTCCGGCCGAGGGCACGATCTATCCCCTGACCGGCCAGCGGCCGGTGATGGCCTTCTCCCTGGCTCTGGACTTCGCCCTCTTCAAGCTCAATCCCTCCGGCTATCACCTCACGAATTTCCTCCTGCACTTGCTCTGCGTATTCGGGGTGGTCGCCTTGGTCCGGGACTTAAGCCGGAGCCGGGAGGCCGGATTCCTGTCCGGTGTCCTGTTCGCGCTCCATCCGGGACACGCCGAGGGGGTGATCACGTTCCTGGGGCGCTCGGACCTCCTGGCCTCCCTGTTCGTTCTCTTGGGGCTCTTCGGATACCAGAGGCATTGCCATGCCTCTGGTGGGCGGAGGGCCCTTTGGTTTGCCGGGGCTCTCATGAGCTTTCTCATCGCCTGCTTCTCCAAGGAGACAGGTCTGGTGCTGTTCGGTATTTTGGTTGTGTATGAGGTCTGGGTTGTGGGTTTCGGGAAATCCCCTATCCTCCATCTAAAATCTAAAATCCTCCGCCTCCTTCCCTTCCTCCTGATCGCGCTGGCTTACTGGTTCTATCGGGGAAAGGTTCTGGGGGGCCAGGGCGCGGGCTCGGAGTGGTGGGGAGGAAGCCCGGGCAAGAATTTCCTGATGGGGTTCGAGGTCTATGCGCGCTATCTCCGCCTGCTCTCATTTCCCTTGGCCTTGAGTCCCCTTCACTCCGTCCCGGTGCCCGACAGCACTTGGGACTGGAGGGTGCTTTTGGGCGCGGCGCTACTTCTCACCAGCCTCGTGGGGACGGCCTGGGCCTTGTGGAAGCGCCCCCGGGTGGGTTTCCTGGCTTCCTGGTTTCTCCTCGGACTCGTGCCGGTCGCGAACCTCATTCCGATCCCTGGGGTCATGATCCTGGCCGAGCGCTGGCTCTATCTCCCCTCCGTAGGCATCTGCGCGCTGGGGGGCTGGGGGGCATGGGCCCTCCTTCGTCGGGCCCGGTCATGGACCCGGCCAGCCTGGGCAGGGCTTGTGGCCGTGGTCCTCTTGTTGTTCGGGCTGCGAACGTTTCAATGGAATGCCACCTGGAGGAACGAAGAGAGCCTTGCCCGGGCCATGGTGGCCCTGGCTCCCTACAATGCCCTGGGTTACTACAACCTCGGGAACGCGTTCTGGCACGATGGGAAATATGCGGAGGCCGAGGAGGCGTACCGCAAGGCTCTTTCTTTGAAGCCGGGATACCCTGAGGCGCACTTCAATCTCGGCAAGGCGCTCAGGGATCAGGGGAGGTTAGACGAGGCCGAGGAGGAGTACCGCCTGTCCATCAAGCTGAAGCCGGGCTTCGCCGAGGCCCACAACAACCTGGGGAATGCCCTTGCGGGACGGGGGAAATACCAGGAGGCGGAGGCGGAGTATCGCGAGGCCATCCGGCTGAAGCAGGATTTCGCCGAGGGGCACTACAACCTCGGGGACGCGCTCTGGAACCGGGAAGAGGACGGGGAGGCTGAGAAGGAATACCGCGAGGCCATCCGGCTGAAGCCGGACTATGCCGAGGCCCACAACAACCTGGGGGTCCTGTTCTGGAACCAGGCCCGGAACGGGGAGGCGGAAAGGGAGCTGCGCGAGGCGGTCCGGCTGGAGCCAGGCTACCCGGCGGCCCTGGAGAATCTGGCGGAGTTCCTGGACAAGCAGGGAAGGCGAGGCGAGGCGAGGCCCTTCTGGGAGAGGGCCCTCCCGTCCGAGCGCAGACCGGTTTGGGTGATGAAGATCACCGTGCGGCTCAAGGAGAAGGACTGAAGGCGGTCTCCAGGCTTTATTAATCCATAAAGGAGGGTAGGGCGATGAACGTCGGCAAAGTGATCCTTCGGGTGCTCCGGGTGTTCGGGATCATCATCCTGATCCCGGTGGTTCTGGTGCTTCTGGCCCTGCTGATCGGATTCATCACGGACCTCTCCGTGACTCCGCAGTGGAGGCAGGCCCAGCAAGAGTCCCTAGAATATATCACGAAACTCAAGAACCACCGCTACCAGTCAGCGGCACTCGCCTTCGTTACTCGGGACGGGAACGCTTGGGACTACTACCAGCGGGCTTCGCAATTAGTGGATAGTCTCCCGTCCCGTGACAAAAATGCGATTGGGGAAATGTACCGGGCCGGTGGGTCCTTTACCCAGTCTGAGGTTGAACGCCTCGTGACCACGTACGCCCGGGCCCTCGCCCTCTGGGACTCCGGGGCCTCCTGCCAGTACTGTGCTATTCCCGCGGAGTACGAGAAGGGCCAGGAGATGCCCATACTGAAGTTCATTCCCCTCCATTACCTGGCCAAGCTCGCTGTCCTCAAGGGCCGTCTTGAGCTTGCCAAGGAGAATTCCCAAGGGGCGGCTGAGACCTACGCCAGGGTTGTCAAGCTGGGCGCGGACATCAGCGGGGGGGAGGAGATCCTCATCACGTGGATGGTCGGTTCTGTGATCCGGGATATCGGTGTGCAACAGATGGCCTCCGATCTGAGCCGGTTCGACCTCGCCTCCACGAAGTTCCTCAGGGAAGCCGTCGGTCAAATAGAGGGGCGCTGGCCCTCCCTGGACTCGTCCCTTGAGGCGGAGAGCCGGATCTTTATCATCCCCTTGGCCAAGGGCTGGGACGAATCCCGGACCGCTTCCCTGCTCGGGGAGGCCCACCCTAACTTCTCCTCCAACCTCCTCGGCCGGCTCTTCCTATCCTTATGGTCCTGGCGCTCTCAGTTCTCCTTCCGGAAGGGCCTCTTGGAAGCGGTGCGGAGGCAGCGGGGCTTCCTCAGCGCCTACCGCGCCGTCCAGGATAAACCCTGGTCCGGAATCGCGCCCTTACTGCAACAGACCGAAGGCGAGATTGAAAGGGAGAGATCCTCTTTTGGATTTTCCACATCGGCCGTGCTCATCCCTCCCCACATTTTCCAGAGGGATTTTGCCAGCCGCTCCATCATGAGGGTGCTGAAAGCCGCCCTCGCGGTCCGGGAATCCCGCCTGAGCCAAAAAAGAAATCTCGAGCCGTTGGATTCTCTCCTGACGCGGGATCCGGCGGTCTTCGACCTGGTCACTGGCCAGCCCATGCGTTACAAGATAGCTCCTGACGGGGAGACGGTCAGGCTTTACAGTGTAGGCTTGAATCTGAGGGACGATGGAGGCGAGGGGCTCAAGATGCTTTGGAGCAAGGATGAGGTCAAGGACGACATCTGGATTGAAGTGCCGTAACCATTGCCCTTCTTATTTGGCCTTTCTCTGTGTCCTTTCCTTTCCCCCGTTGCTTCCCTTTCCCCGAGGGACCTTGAAAAGAGCCTCTCCTGCTCGTATAATTATATTTCAACGAAATCATGTTGAGCGTTCCCCATGCAAAGAAAAGATAAACCAATAAGTACCGGAAAGGGTGAAACAGAATGCCGGATCCCTGCTCCTTCCCCTCAGCCGAAAAAATGGGAGGCCCTCATAACCTCACCCTGGGTCCACTTGAGCATTCTCATTGTCGCATCCTTCGCTCTCTATGCGAACAGCCTTTCCGGCGGCTTCATTTGGGACGACCGCTCCCTCATCCTTCAGAATCCCATCGTCCAGGATCCCTTCAGGGTTTTCGAGGCTTTCCGCGGGCGGCTTTTCCTGTTCACCCGCGAGTTCGATTATTACCGCCCGGTTGTCATTCTGTCCTTCGCCCTGGATCAGCTGTTTTACGGGGGCCGGGCGTTCGGCTTTCACCTGACCAATGTCCTTCTCCACCTGGCCTGCGTGATTGTCTTATATCTTCTCTTCTCCCGTCTGTGGGGGCGCTGGAAGGCCTTCCTGTCCGTCCTGATTTTTTCGTCCTTCGCCTGCCACACGGAAAATGTCGCTTTCATCGCGGGTCGGATGGATGTGCTTTGCACCCTGTTCATCCTGCTGGGCCTTGTGGTCTATTTCCTTTGGAACCCGAAAGAAAAGGACCTATTTAAATCAGCGCTTTGTTCCCTTTCCTTGCTCTGCGCCTTGCTCTCCAAGGAGTTGGGAGTCGTTTTCCCGCTTCTTTTTGTCCTTTTGGGTGTTAATTTCTTTAAACGGGGACAATGGGTGAAGCATTTCATCCCGGGCTTTCTTTTAGACGCGGCCGCCTTCCTGCTTTACATTATTTTGAGAATCAACGCGACCGGGGCGCTGAGGGGCCGGACCGTTGAGATGTATCCTTTCTGGGACCGTGTCCTCATCATGCCGGGGCTTGTTTTGAAATATCTCCAGCTCCTGGTGTTTCCCGTTTACCTTAACGCCCGTCACCTCACCCCTCCTCCCGAGAGCCTGCTTTCATTGCCCTTTCTTGGACCCCTGATTTTGTGCGGTCTGCTTGGCGTCGTTCTCGTTCTTCTGGCGAGGCGTTCCCGGCTCATCGCCTTCGGTTCTCTCTGGTTTTTGGTAGCCCTTCTCCCCGTCCTTAACCTTGTACCCCTGGAGGGGACGACGATGGCGGACCGTTTTTTGTATCTCCCCTCCGCCGGCTTTGCCTTGCTCCTGATCGGGCTTCCGGATGTTGTGAGCGGATTTAAGGCTCCCCTCAGGGGGTGGGCCTTGCGCGGGGTCTGGCTGATCCTCATTCTGATCGGCGCGAACAACGCCGTGTTTACCGTCCTTCGCAATCCTGTGTGGCATGACGAAATTCGTTTCTTCGCGTTGCTGATTAAGCAAGTGCCAAGTTCCTGCATCGCCCATCACAACCTGGGCTACGCCTATTACCGCGAAGGGGACCTCCGGACTGCGGAGTCGGAATACCGCAAGGCTTTGTCCCTCAATCCCGATTATGCGGAGTCCCACGCCACGCTGGGGGACGTGTTGGTCAAGACCGGACGTTACCGGGAAGCCATCGCGGAATACGAGGCGTATTTGAGGCTCTTCCCGGACGGTCCCAACCGCGAGAAGGCCGAGGAGCGCATCCAGCGCCTGAAATTGCACGTCGGCGCTATGGGAGGTGATGCCCCGGTGCCTATAGGTCCATAACAGGCCGGGACGTAAGGCCTTTCACTTCAACAAGATATTATACTTATCCTGGTTTCTCTTCTTTTAATCCCCATCCTTTCTCCCGCCGCATCCTTCGCAGTAATTCGTTATTTTTGGCTTATTGGCACAAAGCTTGCTTGTGCCTTATCACCTCCCCGAACGGGTCTCCTTCTCCGCACTTTCAATTAAGGTGAAGTTGGCGTGAAGTTAGAGGGAAGTTAGAGAGAAATTAGAGGGAACTTAGAGGGAAATTAGACGGAACTTAGTGGGAACATGGCGAGAAGATGGCGGGAACTGGGTGAGAGATGTTCATACAGTCTGTTGCTATATCGTGGGTTATGTTAAAAGATCGGGGGAGCGAAGGCGGGCTTGAGTTGTAAAATGAAGTGGCAAGGCTTTGGAATGTGAGTAGTTAAGTCTGTTAATCTTTTTGTAGGGATCCTTTCAGGAGCAGGTCTCTCATTTCTCCGACAAGATAAAGCGACCCGGTGATCAGGATGACGTCTTCCTTCCCGGATAGGGAGCGGGCGAGGTCCCAGGCCTCGACCGTGCTCTGGGCCAGCCTCACGTCCTTGTCGCTCTTCCCGATGGCCTGGGCGATGGCTTCCGGAGCCGCTGAGCGAGGATTATCAAAGCGGGTAGCGAGCAATACTCCGGCGCTGGGCGTGAGGGCCTTCAGGATGCCGGGGATGTTCTTGTTGGATGAGATGCCGACGAGGAGGACGACCCGCTTTCCGGGAAACCTCTCCTTCACGGTCCGGGCGAGCCTGCGGGCGGAGTCTTCGTTGTGGGCCCCGTCCAGGACGACGTAGGGTCGTTTAGAAACGACCTCGAACCGACCCGGCCACTCCACGAACGCGAACCCCTGGCGCACGGCCTTGTCCCCGATCTCGATCCCCTGCATCCTCAGGCCGAGCACCGCGGCATAAGCCGTGGCCGCGTTCACCACCTGGTGCTCTCCGAAAAGCGGAAGGCGGAGTCCCTGGAGGGAGCCGAAGGAACCTTCCAGGTGAAAGCGCTCGTAGTTCCCGACCAGGGGCAGCCGCTTATAGCGTACTTCCCTTCCGACCTGAAGGAGGATGCCGTGATGTTCCCGGACAGCTCGCTCGATGACCTTCTGCGCCGCGGACCTCTGCGGGGCATTGGCGACCAGGCTTCCCCGTTTGATGATCCCGGCCTTCTCCGCGGCGATCTTGAACAGGGTGTTTCCCAGTGTCTCGGTGTGGTCGAAGCTGAGGGAGGTGATGACCGAGACCAGGGGATTGACGACGTTGGTGGAATCCAGCCGTCCGCCCATCCCGACCTCCAGCACGGCGAAGTCCGCCTTCTGCCTCTGGAAATAGAGAAAGGCCATCGCGGTCAGGATCTCGAAGACCGTGCGGAAGTTGGTCTCTCCCTGGGTGTGGAGCTTGGGTCTGATCTCCTCGATCAGGTCTGCGAAGGCCTGCTCGGGAATAGGCCGGTGATTCATCCTGATCCGCTCGGTAAAGGAAGAGAGGTGCGGAGAGGTGTAAAGTCCGACCCGGTGACCCTGGGCCTGGAGGCAGGAGGCCAGGATGGCGGCCGTGGAGCCTTTGCCCTTGGTTCCGGCGATGAGGACGGAGGGAAAGGATTCCTGGGGATTTCCCAGGGAGGCGAGGAAGTCCCGGAAGCGGAGGAGGTCTAAGGTCTTGGTGTCGTAAGGGGGGGGCTGGCGTTCGTAGTTGACGAAGGAGAGCAGGTACTCCGTGGCCTCACGGAAAGTCATTG
>Ga0315296_10000461_pt1 | contig 37225 bp, 51 predicted proteins | sample YL17G14_18_MG_FD_203921 | JGI IMG/M metagenome (GOLD analysis project Ga0315296, IMG submission 203921) | Sediment microbial communities from Yellowstone Lake, YNP, Wyoming, USA - YL17G14_18 | ecosystem: Environmental > Aquatic > Freshwater > Lake > Sediment | place: USA: Wyoming | collected... | reverse complement strand
AATAATTTAATTTTTTCTGAACTGACGATTTTATTGTACTTTTCTATGAGTTCTTTAATTTGTTGTTTGACTTCTTCTTTAGGAAGCATAATTATTCTTTATTAATATATACTAAAGTTCTTATTTTTTACATTCTTCGATTAGTTCTTTGAGTTTCATTTAACCAATTAATTTTTAACACTTAACATTTTATTTATATCATCTAAAAAATTATCAATCAAAATTTAACAGATGGGAAAAATTGGCTTTATCAATTATTAACTTACCAGAACCCGTTAGTACGGTTGTAATCAGTAACAAAAAGTATAAATTATTTTTAGGAAAAATAAAAAAGAAAAAGGGGTTTATTTTTCCCTGTAGACCTGGCCATAAAGTGTATAAGCTATCACTCCACTCACAAAAACGGCTATCGCTTTACCTAAGAATGGTATGAACAATAGTATTGCCATAGCAATCGCTGTGATTATTACCACCACCAACCAAACCACAAAATATTCGCCTGTTAATGTTTTTTTCAAGACTAAGCTTAACCTGAATGCTTCACTGAATTTGTTCGTCTTTATGTAGTTCAAAACAGCAATCGGTGTTAAATACAATGCAATTATCACCAAAATTAATGCCAACAACATTATCGGTGCTACAGTCATCAATGCTGGTAAAACCATTGCCCAATTTTGAGAGATAATTTGACCTATTATTTCAGGTGGTAATTGTCCTGTCTTTATTTGACTCATCAACTCTGGTGTCATCATAGAACCAAGAAAACCACTCATAAAGGCCATTATCGTTAACCCTGCTCCAACTACAAACACTAGTATAGCTGGAATCATGTATATTAAGAATATTATGTCTGATAGCAATCCTTTGACTAAAAGATTTCCCCAGTTTTTCCATTCAGGCATTTCTTTTGAAGGTTTTGTTTTGCCGACTCCAGAACATTCCAGTATAAAACCCTTTGCAATCCAATTTACAATCGGAATAATGGACAGTACTATGCCGACCACTAGTTTTGTAAGATCTGTGAAAGGTTTCTTTAAGGCTTCTTCATAATTTACCATTTAATTTTCCCCCTCCTTAATCTTCTTTTTTAAATTTTGCTCTTAATAAGTTTTTACAACTGTCAAAAAGATTCTTTTGTCGTTATCAAGAACATTCCTAATAATCCTTTAATAACTATGACAATTCCTAATATCCCAAATATCTCATAAACACTTCCATAATATATTAAAAGTAGAGAAACAGCACTTATGATATCAATAATTCCTCTCCAGTCGAAGAAGTTTTTTCTCATTATATTAATTGCTAAAGACCATATTCCCAAGCAGAAATAGAAGAATGTTAAAAAAGCGATAACAGAGTTTGAAGTGAGATGCCAACTACTACTGAAGAAGATAATTATTCCAGCGATTATGTCGAGTATTCCTATAAGGACAATAGCAACATGATTGCCTCCTCCTTTGGTGAAATAGTAAGGCATTCTCTCTATGAAATATTTTCTTTTTCCAAGAACAAAAAACTATCTAATTATGAGGTTTTCAACTAAAATATTTCAATGCTTCTTCATTCGACATGTACTTGAAAATGAACGAAGAGTCTTTTGTCAATGCATACTTATCGGCTGCAACTGATGCTAGTTTATCATCCACAAAGTACATCCATGAATAACTGGAATTCTGTTCAAAACCGTCTATGGATGTAACCATCTTTCCCATCCCTGCATATTCTTGATACTTTACAGTTGCAACATTATTCAAGACATCAAAAACAGTCGTCCCATTCTGAACTTCAACTGCCTTTTTCTTTTCTGAAGTACCAAAATTTATTGTCGCGTTTACCTTTATCTTTTCTGGATATTTTTCTGAAGTAAAGGTAAGGTACAAGTTTATTGCCAGACTTGCCAGTACCACTATCAACAGTCCTGAAACCAAGTATCTCTTTTTCAATCAAACCCCCTCTCAATTTTTTAATATGTTCTTTGAACTCATAGAATGAAAGTGAGAATCCTAAGCTGCTTGTCAAATGCACAAAAGAGAATGGAATGCTAGTTATTATGTAAAATAGTAAGAAAGGAAATGCAAAAATAGCTCCCATACCAACAGTCACGATTATCTCATAAACGATTATTCCGATAAAAGTTGATATCAAAAACTTTGTCCTAGATTTCTTTCCCAATTTTCCGATCAAACCGCCGATGAAGCCTGCTAAACCTGCACCTAGACATTGAAATACAGTCCAAGGGCCTTGGAATCCCCAAACGAGAAAATTAGATAAGTAGAAACCAATAACTCCAGAGACGAAGCCTGAAATAGGACCGAATAAAAATCCAGTAAGAATTGATAATGGCGTTAGAGGTTCAACACTTGGAATGAATTGGAATGCTGCTCTACCTAAAATGCCTAATGTAGTCAAAGCAGTTATCAACAACAATTTTCTTTTTAGAGAATATTTTGTTCTTTGGGCTGATAAAATCAAAGTTTTCTGTTCACTCTTTTGTTTTACTTCTTGTTCCATATTATATCCTGGATAAATTATCCAATTTTTAATTTTTAAGTCTTTTGATTATAGAATATACATATGAACAACCTGTTTAAAGATTTGATCGATGTCAGAGCATCTTATTCCCCAATCCACATAGTTAAGGTTCTTTTTTTACTATCTGAAAAACCTATAGGTAGGTTTCAATTGATGAAAGAAATGGGAATGGGGGAAGCTACGATTAAAACACTTGTAAAACGCTTGAAAAAGAACAAATTAATAGAATCTTCTACTAAAGGAAATTTATTGACAAAAAAAGGGAATGAACTATTGAAGAAAATCCTGACAAAAATTTCAAAACCTATAAAAATAGACATGACTGATTTTACTGTCGGAAAGTATAACACTGCAATTCTTGTTAAAAACTCGTCGAAAAAAGTAAGGTTCGGTATTGAACAGAGAGATGAAGCCATAAAAATAGGAGCTGATGGTGCTACAACGTTGATTTGTAGCGACAACAGGTTAGTATTTCCAGGATGTGACAAAAAAATTACAGAATTGGGAAAAACTATTTTAAAGTATTTTAATGTTGAGAATGGAGATGTGATAGTAATAGGTTCAGGTCCTACGAAAAAAATATCAGAAGAAGCTTCCATAAAAGTAGCATTATCTCTCTGGTAACATTAGATAAACAAAAAATACTAAAACGATTATTACAACTATTATACCAATCCCAACAGGAGAAATTATAAAAGTAACAAATCCTGTTAATGGGCTGGGTTTTGATTGTGTGTTTGTGACATTTATAGGGATAGTACCTGTTGTTGTGGAAGTAGATAAAAATACAGTTGTTGTAGTCATTTGAATGGATGTTGTAGTTGTCAGAACTGTACTTTGTGTTGTTGTAGTAGTGGTTGCAATTCCACCACCGCCTCTATATTCAATGGTTGTTGTTGGGCATGAACCACAATCTTGAGGGCAAGAAGAACAAGTTTCATCATCGTTGCATATACCATCATCACAGTAGATGATATTGAGAGGAATGGATTTTTCATTATTACTCTCATCACATTCTTCAACTGTATTATCGGGATCTACAATAAAAGTAACATTGCTATTTTCCGTTACATTAATAGTGAAATTTAGTTTTAATGGAAATTCTGAAAAATTCTCTATAATTCTTTCTTCAATACTTTGATTATTAACGAATATCCCAATTTTAAACTTCGAATTTTTTAATCCGTACGTTATTTCAACAACTCCTGTCACATTTTTATCTTTTCTCACAGGATTTGGTGACAAATTGAACGATTTTATTCCTAAATCAGACTTTGTAGTCGGTGCTCCTTTTCCATAACCTCTATAAGTTAAACCAATCGCATCTTCATTCTTTGCACAATAATGACCATCATAAGATGAGTAGTCTCTATTCCAACACGTTGGATTTTTCGTTCCACCAGGACCTATACCGACTGGCATATAATTCCAATGACATTCATCTTCTTTGATTAGTCTAAAAGACCAATACCAACTCCAGTCAGAAGGAGAACAAACATTTTCTATACAAGTTATCATGAATCCCCAAGCGTAATCATAACTACCGTTAATGTCAAGCCCAGCTAATTCTAAGATTCTTTTTCCAACTTCGTCTTGATTTACACATAAAGTTTTTGTGAACATTGTTCCATTAGGAAATTCAACGAACACATCAACCGTTACTTCTGATGTTTCTCTGTCTAACACATAAAGATAAAAATCTCTAGAACCTATCACTATTTCTAGTAGTCCATCAGAATCCATATCTGCGAAAGCAGGAGAAGACACTATACCATCATCAGTTTCGAATTTCCAATAGAGTTCACCATTCTTTAAAGCGTAGAGGTATCCATCAAGAGAGCCAACAACAACTTCATTGATTCCGTCAAAGTTTATGTCAGCTATGAATGGGGTTGAAAATATTTTGTCTTTAGTTTCAAATGCCCAGAGCAAACTTCCGTTTATTTTCAGAGCATACAAATGATTATCATCAGAACCAAAGACTATTTCTTCCTCCCCATTATCGTCAACATCTCCTATAGCAATTCCCCCTCTTGTAGGTCCACAACTAAAGTTCCATAGAAAGTTCCCATTTCCATCGAAGGAATACAAGCCTTCTTGAGTTCCTATAAAGATTTGATTTTGTGTTACAGCTGGAGTTCCCTCAACAAATACACCTATGCTATAGTTCCATAGTACTTCTCCAGTTGATGGATTTAGACTATAAACGTTCCCATCGTAAGAACCCAGTATTATTTGGTTTCTCCCATTTATCCTTCCGAAGGCTGGGGATGAAAAAACACCGTAGCTTCCAGTAGTAAAGTTCCAAACACTATTACCGTTTTTATCCAGTGCGTATATATTAGGTTTACCGAAACCTCCAAAGATGATTAACGGTTCATTATTGACCCAAATAACTAATGGTGAGGAATCTATGGATTTCCAAGTGCCATTAATTTCATAATTCCACAGTAACTGACCTGTATAATTGAAAACGTAAAGTATGCCTTCGTCAGTTCCAACAATGATTTCCGGATCATTATCACCATTTAAATCAACTATGACTGGAGAGGAAAAAACAGCATTATTGAATTTATGAGTCCAATATTCGATACCATAACCATCGACAACATATAACTTTCCATTTTGAACATTAGTGCCGAAGGCTATGATACTTTTATCCTTAAGTCTAGCAACGGCAGGTGAAGAATCTACTGGTCCGTTAGCGTTAAATTTCCATCTTACAAATGGGAAATTTATATTGCCAGGAAGTTGTGAAGAACTAGTTCTGTTTGGAAAGTGACCAAACATATTCCAATCATAAGCAAAGCTCGGTTTTATTAAAAAGATAAACATTCCAAAAAAGATAATAAATATTAAACTATCTCTGCTTTTCATTTTTAAAACCTGGATAAATTATCCAGATTTAAATTTAAATAATTTTGTACATTTATTCCATTTTTTTTGGAAAAATATACTTAAATTCTGAAGTAAATATATGACACATGGTCATCTCAATAATCATTGGCATATTGATTCTAGCAATAATAGTTTACACGATGTTCAAAATAGTTAAGAACTTGATTGTAGGTTTGATTCTAATATTTTTTGCACTAATAGCCGGTTATCTCATTTTTGGTTCTCTACCAAGTCTTAGATCAATACCGATTATCGGTCCTTTACTCCCACAAGTTCCATCTTCTTCTGATATCTTCACTTATATCAAGAGAATATTCAGAAACGTGCAAGTAGCAGACGTTGATAGAGATGCAGATAATAATCTATTGATAGTTGTTGTCAATGCTGGTAAATTGCAAATCTCTAACTTCACTGTTTATGTTGATAATAGCACAACAAATATAATCAATAAACCAAGAGATCCATTAGGATCAGGGCAAATTACAGTTATTCAGACTGACTGGAAAGAAGATTTCAAAGAAATTCTAGTTCGAACACCTAATGTAAATGCAACTTATTCAAAACCAAGTTAAATTATAATTAAAACTCAGTAGAAAGGCAAACAGATATTCCTAATACCAGCATTTCCTTTCATCAATTCTCTTATCTCTACTTCTATCACATCAAAACCAATCATCTTTAGCTTTTTGTTAATCCCTGAATTTGTGTTAACAATCTTATTGTCGTCTATTTGTAAGAAATTCAACCCCATCTCGTTCACTTGCTTTTTTGATGCTATAATCATATCGTATTCTTTTTCTTTCAATGCAGAAAACAAAGGTCCGTAAGATAATTCTTCATCTATGAGAGCAATATCGTTGATAATGTTGAATTGCGTGCTAGAAAGATTATTCATCTGTATCGGTGTGACATCTATCTTGAAAATTTCCTTCAGATGGTTAATGCCTTCCATATTAGTTCTTGGTCCTATGATTGCAAAGGCATGATTTTTACTCGTGAAGAATAAATCACTTCCTTCCAAAACACCTGGGACAAATATGTGGCCAGCTATTTTTATTCCAAGTTCTTTCAATGTCAATTTAACTAGCTGTTCTTCACCTCTCCTAATCGCTTGGGAAAGATGACATGCAACTGCTCTTCTATCCAATACAACAGCATCATCCCTGAGAACGTACATCTTTGGTTTATAACCTACTATTTTCGTCAAATAATTCACTTTAACCCCTTCACCCTGTAGAACTTTCATAATCTCATTATGTTCCCTCTGCATCGGTATCATGTACGGGGTTTGGGAGAAAGACCATCTGCCAGGCTTTTCTACTATGTTAATTTCTTCGCCTGGCCTGTGAACTAGAACTTCTCTTACTTTCAATCAAATCACATAAAGTAAAAAGGGAGATTAAAAATTTAATCGTATCGGTGATAAGTTCATTAATTCTTTACCTATATACAATTCAAGCGAAATGCTTATATACTACTATTAAGTAATAAATTTCGGTCCAAATGACAGAAAAAGTAGAAACTCAAGATATTGACATAGAAAAAGAGATTAACTGGGAAAGAGAGAAAAACGATGTTGAATTGATAGAACATGCTAAAAAAATAACTGCGATGATGGATGAGGCTTTTCAAGGTAATTATGTCCCCTTAAAAATCGATGAACTTGGAACAATATGGGATAATTATCAGGCTTATAAGACCGTCAATAATTGCTATAATGGACCAAAAGAAAAAATAACTCCAGAATTTTTGGCTGGTTTTGCAGAAAAAACTCATGAAAAATTATATATTCATCCCATATTTCTTTTATGGCTTTTGAAAAGACAATTAAAAGAAGAAATTGATTTCTTGAAAGCTGATAAGGAGTTGACATACATGGCTGATGAAGCCGATTATTTACTAAAAACAATACCAGAAGCCATGAAAAAAGTATCTAGATCAAGAGAAATGTATGGTTAACTTATTTTGTACCTTAAAATCGCTCCGACTCCCCCTATTTCTTTGAACTGTTCTCCCTCTCTGCTGTCGACAGATATTATCTCGACTTCCGACCCCAAACTTTTTGCCTTCTCAGATAGGATTTCAATCAAGTCTTTTTCTTCATCAATAGTCATATCCTTACCACATTGAGAACATTTTTCTATCTTGTCAAGGTTAATATCTTTCTCAATGCTGTATCCACATGAACAAGTTAATTTTGCTCTAACCCAATTTAACCCTTCTGAAATCAAGAGAGTCTTGACGGCCCCATAATCTAAGGCATGATTAACTTCCTCTAAACCATAAATAGACAAACCATCATCTTTCTTAAGATGTTCAAAGAACTCTTCCATTATGTGTCTTTCTTTGGTTGCAGAAGCTTCTTGTATCAAAGATTCTCCTCTTTGAAGCATTTCTTGTAGTCCTTGAATGCCTGTATCGCCTGTATCGATTGAGCCCATGATTTTTTCCTTCAGTTGATAATCTAAAAAATCTCCTTCTTTGAATTCTTCTTTTAAGAAACCAGGTCCACCTATTATTATGCCTTTCAAATCCTTTTCTTCGTTGAAGACCTTGGATGCTATTTCTCCTATCTTTTTCAGATGATCATGTTTAGCTTCATCCCTTATTCTTTGGTATCTTCTTTGTGAAGCCCCACCTTTAATGGTTTTTCCTGGGACTAAAGAGTCTATATGTTTTTCTAAAATCACTTTTTTGCCTTTCAAAAGTCCTATATCAGCAGCAGCAGTATCCATGACGATGAGACCATAGACTTCTTTTTCTCTGACCATGTCTTTGAATGGATCTAAGATAAAAGTTTGGTCACACCAGTAAATCTTCTGAGCTAGTGGTTGAGGTGGTTCTATGGACCAGAGTTTGATATCAGGTTGTCCCTCTGTCTTTGAAATGTTACCGCAGAATATGACTAAGCCGTTTGGCGGTGTTTGTTTGAATAACCGTAAGTGATTCATCGTCTTTTCCAAAGCATCCAAAACGTTATGTCTAGTTGCTCTGGATTTAACGTTTTGTGTCAATGCATATTCTGACTTAAGCATATTCATGATTTCTTGGAGGTTATGACCAGAGGGAATGTAGAGCGATATTAACTCAGTATGCCTTCCTCGAAAAGTCTCAAGTGTTTTCAAGAGTTTCCTCAGTTTGACTAAAGATTCTGTGTTAAATACGATTCACCTTAGTTAATAATTTATAAAAGCATTTTTATCTTTAACTTTTTAATTCTAGAGAACTTTTACTTAAGAAAATAGTTTAATTTTACCTCTTATCGGTTCATCTATAATTTATACCTCTTTAATTATTTTTTCAATATCATCTTCTGTCGGAACTTTGCCTTCGATTTTTATCTTACCATCTACAGCAATCGCTGGTGTCATCATCGCTCCATATTCTGTTATCTTGTCTATATCGTATACATGACCCACTTCTGCCTTTATTTCAAGTTTCTTAACAACCTTTTTTACGATTTCTTCAGTCATTTTACATTTCGGACAACCAGTTCCAAGTATTTCTATTTTCATTTTAATCCCCTCCTGACTATTTTGTGTGGTGAGTTATTGCTTTTTCAGGGCATATCTTCTCGCATCCTTTGCACATGTCAACACACGCCTCTTTATTTTTGACAAAAGGTTTTCCATTCTTTTCAATGTATACACCGTGAGGGCAGAAATTGACGCAGGTAAGACAGCCTACGCATCTGGAATAATCTATTATGGGATACCAGTTTTTCGTCATTTTATACCCTCTTTTCTTGTTTTTTCAATCAGTTCGCTAATCTGCATTTTTACTTCTTCAGTAGTCTTGTTTCTGACATCTGCTCCAACAAGTTTTTTTTCATCAAAACCCACTGCAGCAAACGATTCCTTGAACATCTTCTTCTGCATTACAGGGTCACATCCCGCAACATACAAGACATCAATATCTGTTCCTTTTAGAAGATTTCTCAGGAACCTGTCACCATCGTCAGCACAGAGTTGGGGATGTATTGCTGCGAATTCCACATTGAAATTTTTTCTTACTATATTGGTTATTTCGTATGCGTTTTCCTTGGCAAAGGAAGGGCATGTCCCTTGGCACACACAAAACAAGAATCCTTCTTTCATTCAATCACCTCACAAATGTTCCATGTTACATATTGATAAACGTCAACCTAAAACTTTAATTCATCTTTTCTTTTTTCAAGTTCTGTTTTAACTTTTGATATAGTATCAATCTCTGTGTTTTTTAGAAGAGTCCTGGGAAACCTATCACCATCGTCAGCACATAGCTGTGGGTGGATAACAACGAAATCCACATTGAAGTCTTTTCTCGTCATGTTTGTTATCTCATAAGCGTTTTCTTTGGCAAATGATGGACATGTTCCCTGACAGACACAAAACAAAAACCCCTCTTTCAAATTAATCACTTCAATTAAACGAACATACCATACAAGTAACCTGCTAAAACACCGAACAAGATAAGTAATAAAGCATAAGCTATTGTTCTTTTTGGTTTCATTATTTTGTTGACAACTACAAGTGTTTGAAGGGATATTGCTGGATCTACTATTAAATAAGCCATTGCTGGTCCAGCATGCATACCTAAATCTATGAATGTCTTGGCTACTGGAACCTCAACTAATGTCGGGAAGTAGGCAGTCATTCCAAAAAGAACAGCCAAAAGATTAGCGAGTAATGTATTCTTTCCAACATACGGCACTAATACTTCGGGTGATATTAATGGTTTGATAGCCCCTACTAAAAAAACACTGACTAGTAATAATGGAAATATCATTTTAAAGAATCCAAATGTTTCTTTCATCCATGTAATATTTTCTTCTTTTGAGTAATATTTTAATGCTAAGATTATTGTTATTATGGTTGATACTGTCAGTAAACTGTATTTGATTATGCTCTGTACGTTCGCTGTACCGATAATGACTAATGAAATTAAAAAACCGAAAAAAAGTATCGTCTGATATTTTTCCCTTTCCTTCTTTTTAAGATTTTTTTCAACTTTTTTTGAAAAATTGTCCTTAGTTGTAGTCGAACCGAATATCGCTTCCATTACGATACCGATTAAGATGGCAATAACTATGGAGAGTATCAGTTTAATCACCGCAAAGGAAGGGCTTATAACGGAGGCTGTTAAGGGTGTTGAAAGAAGGGTGATACCTGGCCCAGCGAACAGGAATGTTATAGCAGGGCCGAAACCAGCTCCTTTTTTCCAAATACCAGCAAACAGTGGCAATATTGTACAACTACAAACTTCTAATACTAATCCACTTATTGCTGCGAATGAATAAGCGATAATTTTGTTGGATTTACTGCCCATGAAGTTGAATATTGTTTTTTCAGGGATTAGGGCGTTAAATGCTCCAGCCAAGAAAAATGCTGGGATCAAACAAAACAACACATGAGCAGATAAATAATCAAGCAAATTTTCAAAACCTGCATTAAGCAAACTAATAACAAAATTTTCAATCATTTTCTAATCCCGGTGTTCCTTTACATTCATTGCGTCTACCAGCATAAATTGTGGGGAACAAGGTTGTTTTGTCACTTGTTCATCTCCTTTGCGATTTTAATCAAGTCAAAAATTTTTTTATCAACCACACTATAGAGAATCATCTTACCTTCTTTTCTTGATTTTATTATTCTCGCATTCTCTAGAATTTTTAGATGTTGAGATACTGTAGGCTGGGCTTTTTTTGTAAGTGGAACAAAATTACAAGCACAGATTTCTCCTTGTTTTAATGATTCTACTATTTTTAGTCTAGTTGGATCTGAAAGTGCTTTCAAGATTTTTGTTGACATGAATTATATTGATATATTCAAATATATAAATATATTTTTAGAAAAACCATCGAGGTAATTATAGATAAATGAAAAGCATGAAATAATTATAAAGTGATAGAGTATGAAAATCGAAATTTTATATATTTTAGACTGTCCTTGGTGTGTAAAGACCAAAAGATTAATTAGAGAAAGTTTGAGAGAACTTGAAGTAAAAGCAGATGTTAAGGAAATCTTGATTGATTCAGAAGAAAAATCCAGAAAGTATAAATTTGTAGGTTCGCCAACCGTTAGAATCAATGGAAAAGACATTCAAGAGAAACTTAACAAAGGTAGATGCTTACCTTGTGAAGAACTCACAGAATCTACAAAAGAAACAACAGAATTTGTAAAAAAAGAATGTAAATGTGGGTGCAGAGTTTATATCTATAAAGACAAACAATATCCTTATCCACCAAAAGAAATGCTTAAAGAGGTTATTAAGAAATTGAGTTAATTTATGACTTTCAAAACCATTTTGTGTTAAAAATTTCCTGGTCATAAAATGTGTTAAATACGATTAACCTTAGTTAATAATTTATAAGAACATTTTTATCTTTAATTGTCAAATCTTATCCTGATAGAATAAAGCTTTGTTATTTTAATTTTACAGAGAATCAACCAATTTACGTTTATAATATTTTGAATATTCACGTTTATTATCAATTTTTTTACTTTCATCTTCTTTTAACAAAAATTCAATCGCCTTTCCAAAACTCAAATCTATGAAAAGACGATCTGTCGGAACTATGAAAGATTCCAAGCTTGATGCGAATTCACTAGATATAAGCCTCAAATCGCTCATGAAGATAGAGTAATCAGAAAAATCCTTATGGAATGATACTATAAGTCCTGTTTTTCCTAATCCTTCACCAACACCTCCGAACACTATCTTTGGATGTTTTTCATAGAAGTTTTGGAGTTTTTCTACGGTCTTATAATCAGGATTAACCTTTCCGAACGTAAATGCTATTAAACTTACACCCATTTTATCTAGATGAGGAACAGCGGTGTAAGATTGTATGAATTCTTCCTCGAGTTTATGTCTCATTCTCGTTATAGTTGATTGAGATGTTCCCAGTTTTTTAGCGATTTCCCTATCGCTCAACTTACTGTTCTTTAATAGATGAATTAGAATTTCCTTTTCACGTTTTTTCATGGGTTGAATTATGTTATTCAATTTATTTAAGTTTTCGCATCATTTATTCATAGATTTTCTTAATATACCGTAAAATTAGCTGTATTTTTGCATCATTTATGCTAAAATAATATTTAATTAACATTTATTTATCAGATTTAATTTAATGATTCAAAATTTGGTAATAATTATCTTATTATTGCTTTAAATTTTTAGTATCTGAGAGGTGTTCTTCCAATTCGACCATTTGGATATCCGTTCTTATGTTTACTCATACCTCCAGAGTTTAAATCGCCTTGAGCATTTAACATTCCCATTATCTCTCCATAACGTTGTAAGTAATCCATACCTTTCTCGGTTGACCTGTAGATTTCTTTATCATTTTCCAATATTCTACTTAAAAAGTCTATTTTTAACATAAATTTGAGATAATCATTCAATTGAGTAAAACTTAGATTCCCCCTATACATAAGCTGAGTTTTTAAAGTACCTTCTTTTGCTATTTTCAATATTTCAGCTATTATATACAGCCTATCTCGCCTTTTTCCATTATTGAACATGTTCACTACCTTAGAAACATTAAAATTATCTGTAGCAGAACTTAAATGTCTTTCGATAGAATTCTCGAGAATTTTGGATTAATGAGTTGATTTTAACTCTTATTTTAGATTATGCATTTTAGTCAAGTCTTTTTCAAATTCTTTCAAATCATTAGGTATTTTTACTTCTATTTCAGCCTTCAAGTTCAACCCTTTATCCTTCTTTTTCTTCCAAACTTCCATGTTGAAACTAGTTATATTTTCGGTCAATTTTTCTAATCCAAACATCCACTCAGGTTTGGGTAATAGTTCTAAGTGTATGCTTTTCTTACCATACAGTTCTCTCCAGATATAATCTGTCATGAAAGGTGCTATAGGAGCGAACAGCTTTAGTAATGTTTTTAATACTAAATGCAAAGTGTACCACGCAGCTTCTTGTTCTTTCTTACTGAAATTTCCGCCATAAGCTCTTGTTTTAACCATTTCAACATAATGTGAAGCAAACAAATTCCATGTAAATTCTCTTATTGCATTCGCAGAAATGAAGAAATCAAAGCTATTGTAACCTTCTATACATCTTTTAATCAATTCATTAAGTTCTGATAATATCCACTTGTCTGTTGTTGGCAATTCAGTCTTTTTCGGTTCTGGAAACATGGAAATAAACCTTGAAATATTCCAAAGTTTTGTCAAGAATTTAGCTGAACCTTCTATCCTATCATTAGAATACCTGAAATCTGAGCCCAAGCCAGCTTCAGCAGCATCCCAGAATCTGAATATGTCACCACCATACTTTTCCAAAATCGGGATAGGATCAACAACATTTCCTTTAGACTTGCTCATTCTCTCTCCTTTTTCGTCTACTCCATAACCCATAATCCATGCATTTTCAAACGCCGGTTTCTTTGTCAGTTGATAACATCTAAGTATTGTGTAATGTAACCAAGTTCTGATTATATCTTTTGCTTGAGGTCTTATACTAGCAGGAAAGGTCTTCTTGAAAAATTCATCATCTTTCTGATACTTTGATATGAACAATGGTGAAACACTAGAATCCATCCAAGTATCAAAAGTCCTAGTATCGCCCTCAAACCCTTTATCAGATTTACAATGAGGACATTTTTTGAAAGGTGGTTTTTCTTTCCAAGGCTGATAATATTTTCCAGATTCGGGTAAACATGCTTTTTTGCAATTCTTACAGTACCAAAATGGTATTTCTGTTCCATAATATCTTCGTCTAGATACAGGCCAATCGATCGTTAAAGAAGTAATCCAATCTATTAAAATTTGTCTGTGTCTCTCAGGGAAGAATTTCATTTTTTTTGCAATCTTAAGCAACTCAGGAACAAAATCAAGTTGTTTCAGATAATACTCTTTCATCGGTATTATTTCAATAGGTGTTTTACTTCTGTAGCAGAGGGGAGTTCTATGCATTATCTTTTCTTTTTTTTCTATCAGATCAGATTTTTCTAAATCTTCGATTATTTTTTTTCTCGCTTCTTGGATAGATAATCCATCATACTTACCAGCATTTTTTCCCATCTTACCTTCTGGAGTAATTGCTATAATCTCTTTCAATCTCAACTCTCTGAAAAGTCTGACATCTGAATAATCTCCATAAGAACAGATCATAACTAGTCCAGAACCAAACTCTTCTTTCGCATAAGGATTTGCAAGAATTTTTACTTCTTTACTAAAAATAGGAACTGTGGCATGTTTTCCTTCCAGATTTCTATATCTTTCATCTTTAGGATTGTAAACGACAGCGGTACATGAGCAGAGCAGTTCAGGTCTTGTGGTGGCGATTATTATATCTTTACCAGTTTCTTTAAGTTTGAATTTAATGTAGACTAATTCAGTCGATAATTCTTCATACTCGATTTCTGCATCTGCTATAGTCGTGCCACATTCTATACAATAATTGTTCGGTCTGGTATCTTCGTAGATTAAACCTCTATTCCATAGCTCAATAAACGTGGCTTGTGTTAATGCTCTGTACTCTTTTGAATCAGTTCGATAATAATCATCAAAATCTCCGCTTAATCCCATTGTTTTCATTATTTGAATCATTTCTGCTTCTAAATCATCAAGAGCGTGAGTACACAATTCTATGAATTTTTCTCTCGGTGTTTCGTGTATGCTTATGCCATACTTTTTTTCGGTGTACAATTCAACTGGTAAACCATTCCTATCTATACCAATAGGGAAAAATACTTCAAAACCCATCATTCTCGCAGTTCTTGCGATCATGTCTATCTGTGAATAATGGGCTGCTGCGCCAATATGCCAAGGTCTTCCTGATGGATATGGTGGTGGAGTGTCAATCGTGAAGATTCCCCTTTTTGTATTTATATCGAATGCAAAAATTTTCTCTCTATCCCAAATCTGTCTGATTTTTTTCTCTAACTCAGGGTTCCATCTATTCTCTGTAATCTTCGGTTTAAATTCCATAAAAATACCTTAAACAATTAATAGAATTGGAAATTTAAGACTTAAAAATATGAGATTTATCACTCGAGAAATTTCTCCAACCCAGGCTTCAAATCCTCTTCTGTGTTAATCACAACTATTTTTCTGTTCAACGGAAAAGCGACGTTAAACACAGGAATGGTATCAATCCAAGCTTTTTTTGTCCCCTTGTGCGAATGACCAGCTATGACAAGATTGGGTTTCTGTTCGATGATAACTCTTTCATAAGCTTTAGAACCCAATTCTGGAAATGATTGAGGATTTTCCCCTTCCAATATCTTGTAAGTGGGAGCATAATGAATCAACAATATCTTCATCTCTGTCTTCAAACTTGCCAGCAAATTTTCTACAGTCTCAACTCTCTTCTTGTAGATTTCAGAGATTCCAGGAATGTTATTTCTCTGCCAGAATGTAAGTCTATCTAAGCTTCCAATAGTACCGACAATACCAACAATTTTACCGCCAATCTCGAGAATCAAACTCTCATCATCCAAGAATTTTATATCAGGGTTTTGGTTCTCTATCAGCATTCTTGTTTCTTCTTCATGTTCTTCATTACCGAAACAAGCTACAATAGGACAAGTAATTTTACCGAACAAAACATTATAGACTTTTTGGTATTCTCCAACAGTTCCATGGTAGATGATGTCTCCTAGCAAGAAAAAAATATCTGGTTTTTCTTGCAAGTCCTCAATTGCCTTTACATAATAATTGAAGAATCTAGGGGAATGGATGTCACCAATTGCTGCTATCAACATAGATTCAACCTATTTTAAAAATGTGACAATTAAGAGTTATATTTTTTTCATTCAAGTGTGTATTTCTACAACGTCCAAATCATTCAATTTATAGTCCAAACCTACAGAACTACCAGAAAACTTAGTATTGTTAAAAATTCTGGCGAATTTAAAATTATTAATAAAATCTTTGTGGACATTCTCTGCAACATCTCTAACTGTTGATCCTCTCGGCAAAGTAATTGGTGGAATAACCTTCAGCTTCCCTGGAGATTTCGTATAAACTCTTATTAAGTCAAGATTATTCCATATTTTCTCTTTCAATTCTTCCAACCCTAATCCTTCTTTAGCAGAAATTTTCAGATATTTTGATTTGGAGTTCAGATCAGATTTGTTAACAACGAATAATATTTTTTTATTTAAAAAATTTCTCTCTTTTAGTATTCTTCTTAATTCTTCTTCTTGTTCATCAGGATTTTCAGCATCTAATAAAGCAACTATCTCATCACAAGTATAAAGAATGCTCATAGATTCTGGATCGAAGGTAGATGGGATTTCTATCAACTGTATCTGAACATCGCCAAAATTCATCATCCCAACATTCGGTTCTTTTGTTGCAAAAGGATAATCTGCTATCTCAACATCTTTCCCAGTCAAAGCTTTCAAAAGACTGCTCTTACCGGATTTAGTTAAACCGATTATACAGACTTGAGCTGCACCCAATTTTTTGATTGAAAATCTTGATTTTGATTTTGCCTTAATAAACTTTTGAGATTTTAAATTAGCCAATCTTTTTCTGAGAAGTGCCAGTTGATTCCCTGTCCCTTTATGTTTTGGTAGAGTTCTTATCATTTCTTCTAATCCTGCAATCTTCTCTTCTCTAGTCTTGGCTTCTAAGTATTTTTTCTCAGCAACAAAATATTCTGGTCCTGCATTGATTGGCATAATATTAAATTAAATCAGAAATTTATTTACTATTTTATACCACTACTTAATGATTTACATGTATAAACTCCAAAAAGCAAAGCTTTAAATGCTTTCCTATTCCATTTAATTAAATTCAAAGTACAAAACCGTGACAAATAGCGTTAGTTGATTATGCTAATTCTATTGTTTTTGTGACTTGTAAAAATAAAAGATGATATTATGAAATTCGAAGATATGAATATTGAAAAGACTATATTAGGCTCATTGAATGATATCGGTTTTGAACAGCCGACCAGAATTCAATCTGAAACTATACCTATAATAAAACAAGGCTATGATGTCATTGGCCAGTCTGAAACAGGTTCAGGCAAGACAGCTGCTTTTGGGATACCATTAGTAGAGAAAGTTGTTAAAAATAACAAAATTCAAGCACTCGTCCTGGCACCTACAAGAGAACTGGCATTACAGATAGCAAATGATCTAACAAAGTACTCACGTTTCAAAGGACTTTACATACAAACGGTTTACGGTGGAGTCTCCTTGGGACCTCAAACCTTTGGTTTGAGAAAAGCAGAGATTGTTGTAGGAACACCAGGAAGAATCCTGGACCATATGCAAAGAGGAAATCTGGATTTGAACAACTTGAAAATCTTTGTCTTGGATGAAGCAGACAAGATGATTGACATGGGTTTCATCGATGACATAGAGATGATAGAAAAACACATTCCAAAAAACAGACAGACATTGCTGTTCAGTGCAACTATGCCAGAAAGTTTAATGAGAATCAGAGACAGGTTTACAAAAAATGCAAAGAAAATCAAGACAGAAACCAAAGTCAGAGAGGATATTTTAAGTCAATATTATTGTGACATTGATTATCAAAGAAAATTCTCATTGTTAGTCCATTTAATCAATGAAGAGAAACCTAACCTTGCGATTATTTTCTGCAACTCCAGAAGAGATGTAGATCTTGTCTCCAGAAACCTTCAGTCTAACGGTATAAACGCTACAGCTTTGCATGGGGGTCTATCTCAACAAAGAAGAGAAGATGTGATGGAAAGTTTTCATAAAGGGGTAAAAAGAGTTTTAGTCGCAACAGATGTCGCTGCAAGAGGATTGGACATAAAAAACGTGACACATATTTTCAACTACAGCATACCAAGAGACGCAGAGGAATATACATGCAGAATTGGAAGAACAGCCAGAGCAGGAGAATCGGGAAAAGCGATATCACTTTTGTGCAGGGAAGACCACGATTCGTTTAGAAGAATAATAAACAGTTTTTCTTACGATGTCAAAAAAATGGAAGTCTCAGACTTCAAAATTTTACCGTTCAGCAAACCTCAATTCCATGGAAACAGAAATTTCGAAGGAAGAAGGTTCTTTAGAAGAAGATTTAGATAAATGGATTTACAGGTCCCATATTCAAATGCACTTAAGTCCACTTGAACTTTTAGAAAAACCTATCTGATTGTGGGAGTATGCGACCACAACACCTCACTCCACATTTTTAGATAAATATTTTCCATGAACAATTTTTGTCTTTCCATGATGGTATGATTTCGTAGACTTCCAGTGTTTTTCATGTTTTACCTTATCTTTACTTTTCTTTTTTCCCATTTTTTTCACCATAGTCCTATCTGATTATAGGGTGTATAATTTCCTCTTCATAGTTACAAGATGCACATGTCTTTTTACAAATCTGGTTATCGCATTTGACTTCTCTAGAATAAACTACACTTCTACTACCACAGCTTATACATGGGCATGTATCTTCCATTAAAATAACCTTTCAAATTATAACAGAAAATGATAATCTACTATTAACTTCAAGTTTAAAGCCATTCAATAGATAAAAATTAAGTTTATCTGCATGAATCACTTGGTATTATGAGATTAAATAGGACTGAATTTGTCCTCCAAGAACAAAACTCTATCTGATTCTGGGTTATTTGAAAAGATTTAAATTATTCACCTTCTTCTTCGTAAATATTCTTTTCTTTCAGATATTCTTCCTTTTCTTTACACCATTTTTCAAGGTTTCTCCGTGTATCCTCACTAATTTCTTTGCCAACAGGCACTCTTTTTAGTAAATCCAAACCCGCCCTTATTACTTTAATCACTTCTTCCAAATTATCTTCTGGAACAGCGAGGATTTCTTTTGCCATATTATCACTCATAATTCTCATTTTAATTTTAATATCTATCCAATGTAAGACAATTTGTCTCTTCTTTTCCTTCCATACACCTTCCATGCTTTAAAGTAAATTTTTGTCAGTTTGATAGTTTTCTTCTTCATGCACTCTATTCATTCTTAGAATTCAGACTTAAATCTATCTTATTCGGGTTGATTCTCTTCATCTTTCCCCCTTTGTCCTTTTATAATGAGAAATTAAATTATCAATTAGTGAATCAATGGAAAAGATTGAATTATTTTCAGAATACAAAGTTTTCTGTCCTAAATGCAAAGCAGAGGTCAAGAATTGTCGAAAAACATCGTTTGGAAAGGTTAAGTGCACATGCACTAGTTGTGGGAGTTATTTCATGATCCTCGGTGGTGAAGGAATATTAGTTGTAGATCTGTAACAAAAATCTATCTAAATCTTCTTCGTCTACTTCCTTCACCCAACGCCTCTTTTTTTATCATCTTTTCTAATATGTTCTTTCTCTCCTGTTCATCTTTCTTTTTCTTAACCTTTTTAGCTTTCATTATTGAATTTTCTTTTTCCAATCTATCTACTAGCTTGTTTGTTCTGTTATGTTCAATTGTTTTTTTGTGTTTCTTCATTTTCTTCATCCATAACGGTTCTTTCATAATTATTCTTTCTTTTTTTGAGAACAAAAATCCATCTAATTCTGTTTTTTCGATAAAATTTAAAAATGCGGCCGGCGGGATTTGAACCCGCGTCACGAGCTTGGAGGGCTTACCCCAAATTGTTCGGGTCTTAGCCAGGCTGGACAACAGCCGCATGTTCCTAACACTAAAATCTATCTTATTAAAATTAAAAGTATTGCTTATTGAAATAAATTAAGCTATGTCCATGCTTCTTTTAGCCCAGAATATATCTTCTTCATCTTTAACTTTGGGTTCTTCTTTTTTCTCTTCTTTTGGCTTTTCTTCAATTTTTTCTACTTCTTTTCTTCCTTTCCACTCAACGGGAACACTTCTTATTCTCCTCGCTATATCGTTCAATTCTTCTTCTGATGCTTTTATCGGTTTATTTTCCATCAACGGAATCTGATCTTTGTACACAGGGTAAACACGTATGTGAAAGTGAGGTATTTGTGCCGGCATTATAGAAAAGAAGACTGTTATAGGGTTTAAACCTTTCTTAATCTTTTCAGCCACTATTAAAGCCTTGTCGAAGAGTTTACTTGCAAGTTCCCGATTCTCTTCAAAAGTAGCGAAATGCTGTTTTGGAACGACTATAGCCATACCTTTACTCCTTGGGTTAATGTCTAAGAATGCAACAGAATCTTCGTCTTCGTGGATTAATATTGAGGGTATTTCCCTACTAGCAATCTTGCAAAATATACATTCCCCGTTTGCCATGAATAGGAAATTGAAAAGATGAGTTTAAATTTGTAAGCCAGAGTTAACTATTTAACGTTTACTATCTAGTAGTAAAATCATGAAAAACCCATGGGATTTCATACGTAAAATAATTCTATTTATTCTAGTTGTTTACTTTCTGTCCACTATGAGTTATATAGTTCATGAAACGGTTCATGTTTTTCAAGCCAAAGGCTCAGCTTCAGAAGTATGTTTTTTAGGCTATGGAGAATACTACGAGAATAAAACGATGCATACCAAGTATGGATGGGTGAAATCTTCCAATTTTCCTGATGGCGATCTAGAAATACAGGCTTACTTGATAGAATTGATATTCACTATATCATTTGGGATTGTATTGGGTATATTCTTGAGTCATGAATATTTTTTAAAAAAGACAGTTGCTGAAAATTGAAAACACTAACGACGGGCTCGTGCTTTCCATTTCTGATACAACCAATTATATTTTTTTTCTGATTGAATTCTCATATAAACGAATACTATAACACCAGCTATTGCTACCACGACGATTAGGATGATTATGATTGTATAATCAGGTTTTCTCTCTTTGATCTCTATGTAAGCATTTTCAATATCTGACCTTAAGCTTTCTACATCCAGTTCCAACGATTCATACTGAGTAGCAGCATTTTCATAATCTTCTTGATCGAATGAACTTTTAACTTCATCCAAATCAGTTTTAATTTTCAACGACTTATCTTCGAGTGAAGAGACATCAATAGATTTTTTTAAGGTCGTGATGTTGTTATCCAATTCTTCCAATACTGATAATAGGTCATTCGCTTTTCCATCGACGTCTTCGACAACATTGACATTCAAAGATATTAGCGGATAATAAACGCCTTGATCCGTAGTTATCTTCAGCTGGTTGTTAAACTTTTCAGTTAAACCTCCCATCGATATGTCTGATGTTTTTATCTCAATCTTCAACGATTTGTTCTCACCTGCTTCAACTTTTTCTGGTTTTTGAATAATGCTAATTTTATCCTCTAAATCCCCTGTAATATCTACAGATTTTATTATCACTTCCCCCTTCCCACTGTTAACCAAGAAAAACTGTATTGTTTTACTCTGTCCTTTGATTATCCATCCTTCCCAACTTTCAGGATCAACTGATAATATCCCAGAGTATAACATTTTTATTGTGATTGGAAGTATATACGTCGCTCCATCGATAATAAATTTTAACTCGCCAGTGTAGTTTCCTTCTTCTACATCGGGAACATCTATTTCAAAAGTTAAAGTTTTGCTCTCTTTTGATCCTATATTTCCTAAGGACGTATTTGTTAATATGACCCAATTCTTTATATAACCCAACTTTTCTATTTGAGTGTTTGTTACATTATTCGTAGCATTGTTAAAGATTGTGACACTTTCAGTTATGTTGACTGCTTTGTTTACACTTTCAGTTATGTTCCCAGGTATGAATTTGATGTTTGCTTTGAGAAATACACTGAATGATTTTGTTTTTGAGTCACTCCTGCCATATGCATCAGTAGCTTTAGCGTTGACTGTATATTCCCCACTTTCTAAGGCGTCATAGGTTATTAAAACTGAACCATTATTCTCAAAATAATAATTACTTTTTCCACCTTTTGGAGACGTTATATTAACAGTCAAATTAACGTTTACGATATTGCCACTTGAATCAGTAGTATTAACTCGAACATTCACATTTGCTGTTTGGTTATCTACCTCCAAGTTCAAGTAGAATGCGTTGACTGAAACTTTCTTTGATTTTTTTAAACCATCAGCTAATACTTCAATAGTATAAATTCCGCTAGGGTCGTTTTTTCCTAGCAAATATACAGTGCTTCTTCCATTGCCTGAACCTGTGAAGGACAAAGTGTGATTCTCGTTGTTAGGATAATAAATCGTTCCAGTTATGCTTCCAATATCAATAGGAGCATTAACATTAATTTGTATTCTTTCATCAGGATAATAAACCTCTTTGTCAGTTGTGATTTTAAACCCTATATCACTCGTATTCGAGACCCAATTCAATAACTGGTTGAATAGATTCCAACCCAAACAATCTGAACAATCAGTAAGTTCTGATGTGTTCATTGCCCAGACAGAAATTCTATTAGATATTCCTTCCCATAAAACAAGGAATGGATAATCTCCTGCAGGGAGTGAACTAGAACCATCAGGATCCCCATAAACTGTACCAAGGATAGTCCCACCATTAGGAGACACTATAGGATAAAAAGAATCATTGATTTTAACATTATAAATTTTATTAATAGTATACCCGCTTGTAATTTGGTGGGTCGTGTTTAATTTAACTGAATTATTCTTAAGCTCGGTGTTTTTTGTCGCAGATGCAAGATTAAAATATGTGGTGTATGGACAACCAAAGATAGTGTTATTAAAAATATTAGAATTCCCAGCAAACACTATACCTTTTGTCTTGTTCAGAACTACGCTAAGGTTTCCACAGAATACATCTCTTGATTCCTTTAACATCTCATCGCTTAATGAAATAACGAATATCATATCTGCGTTTGCATAGGCATCAATCCACTTTGTCGAGTTTTTTTTGACTTCGACGTCCTGTGTTATATTCACGTTAGAAAAAATATCATTAATAACATCGTAATAATTCAAGGTGTTTATATCACCGCTGGCTGAATCATATTTGGAGATAAATACTGCATTTCTTGCTTGAGCTAATGGAAAAATAAGGAGTAATATAAGCAGACAGAGAATTTTTTTCATATATAGAAATTGAACTTCCTAATAAAAAAACCTATCATGAAATAGAAAATCTAAAATGAGCGAAAATCGAATAATAATTAAATTCAAATAGATATACTTATTAATGTTTAATCTTCGAGTGATTGAATGGTAAGGCAAAGTAAACCAAGAGCAGGTTCGCTGGCATTTTGGCCAAGAAAAAGGGCAAAAAGAATTTATCCTAGAGTTACGACTTGGCCTGAATCGGACAAGACCAAGATAGATGGATTTGCCGGCTACAAATCTGGAATGGTTCACGTTTCAATAGTAGACAACAGAAAATATTCATTAACAAAGGGTCAGGAAATCATCGTTCCTGCAACAATTCTCGATTGTCCTCCTCTAAAAGTCCTTGGGCTAAGGGCTTATGAAGAAACTTCTTATGGCTATAATATTCTTGGTGAGGTATGGGATGAAAAGATGAAAGATGATAAAGATATCAAAAGAAAAATCATCGTTGGAAAAAATAATTTTGAGAAAAATTTGAAAAAAATAGAAGAGAATATGAAGAAGATTAAGAAATTAAGGTTAATAGTTGGAACTCAGCCCAGAAAATCTGGGTTAAAAAAGAAGACCCCAGAGATATTTGAGATAGAAGTCGCTGGCTCGAATATTGAGGAAAAATGGAAATACTCAAAAGAATTGATTGGAAAACAAATAAAATCAAAAGATGTTTTTAAAGAAGGAGAATACATCGACGTCATAGCTATAACAATAGGTAAGGGAACTCAAGGTCCAGTAAAAAGGTTTGGTATAAAAATTCAGGAAAGAAAAGCCGCTCAAAAAAGAAGACATACAGGAACTCTTGGTCCTGAAACACCTGGCAGAGTCCTCTGGACAGTTCCTTACGGTGGACAGTTGGGATTCCAAAAAAGAACTGAGTATAATAAGAGAATATTGAAGATAGGAGAAAGTGGTAAAGAAATAACTCCTAAATCTGGTTTTGTTAACTATGGCATAATAAAAGGGGATTACATAATTATTGAAGGATCAATACCAGGGTCAAGGAAAAGAATGATTAGACTTAGATCAGCTATTAGACCTCTAAAAGTTCCTCTATTACCGACAGAAGTTAAATATGTATCCACACAAAGTGAGTGAGTATGAAAGTTGATATCTTAGATTTGGAAGGAAAACCTCAAGGCAAAATAGAACTACCAGAAATGTTTAGTGAAGAATTTAGACCTGATATAATCAGAAGAGCAGTTATATCCTTGCAAAGTGAAAGAAGACAACCTTACGGAACTGATGAGTTGGCTGGTTTAAGAACTTCAGCCCATTACCATGGTAGAAGGAGATATAGATGGACGATGATGATGAGGGATATGGCAAGACTACCTCGTCTCCATGGAGCTTCTCCTAATATGAGTTGGAGAGCAAGGAAAGTTCCACAGGCTGTTAAAGGAAGAAAGGCTCATCCTCCAAAAGTTGGAAAGATATGGTATCAGAAGATTAATAAAAAAGAAAAAAATCTTGCTTTGAGGTCTGCAATAGCATCTACAGGTAGCAAAGAAATTGTCAAGAAAAGAGGTCATAGAGTAGATAAGATAAAACAATTTCCTCTGGTTTTGGACGATCGTGTTGAATCTATTAAGAAGACAAAAGATGTTGAAAAATTATTCTTGACATTAGGGTTTGAGGATGAATTAAAGAGATTGGAAAAAAGAAAAGTTAGGGCAGGAAGAGGTAAAATGAGAGGGAGAAAATACAAAGAAAAAGTCGGACCTTTAATAGTTATCAGTGAAGATAAAGGGATAATAAAATCATGTAAAAATTTACTTGGTGTTGATGTTTTAAACGTGAAAAATCTATCAGTCGAGTATCTAGCTCCTGGGGCAGTGCCTGGAAGGTTAACAGTCTGGTCAAAATCATCGATTGAAAAATTGAGTGGTTAAGATGGATCCATACGAAGTGTTGAAATATCCCCACATAACAGAAAAGAGTATAAGCTTAGTCGAGAAAGAGAACAAGTTGGTCTTTATCGTGGACAGAAGGATAAAGAAAGAAGATATTAAAAAAGCGTTTGAAGAGGTGTTTAAGGTTAAAGTGGATAAAATCAACACGATAATCACTAGAGAAGGAAAGAAGAAAGCTTTCATAAAACTAAAGAAAGAGTATCATGCTGCCGATGTTGCTGTTAAACTGGGAATGATATGATTCTTTTTAAAGTTTTAAATAGTATATCAACATAATCTCTTAGGTGTAAAAATGGGAAAGCGAATAGTTGCAAGAGCGAGAGGAAAAGGAGGACCGAGATATCGTGCTCCTTCCCATAGGTATGTGGGAAAAGTAGAGTATAATCTATCTAGAGAAAATTCCGTCGGTTTGGTTGTTGATATAATCCATGATCCTGGCCGAAATGCTCCTCTTGCTTTGATAGAATTCCCTGACAAAACAAGAAAATTCCACGTTGCTCCTGAAGGTTTGAAGGTGGGTGATGTCATCAGTTATTGGTCTGGTTTTGATACGGGAAGTGTTCTTCCTTTAAGTAGTGTTCCAGAAGGGACTAAAGTGTTCGGCATCGAGACTTATCCCGGTTCTGGACCAAAGATTTGCAGGAGTTCAGGCAGTTTTGCGACTGTCATGGGAAAGGTTAAAGATAGAGTTAAAGTCATGTTCTCATCTGGAAAGATTAAGGAAGTAAATGAAAAATGTCTCGCTACTGTTGGCGTGCCGGCTGGTGGCGGTAGGAAAGAAAAACCATGGGTTAAAGCTGGAATAAAATTCCATGCGATGACTGCACGCGGTAGACTCTTCCCAAGGACACAAGGTGTGGCCATGAATCCAGTAGATCATCCTTTCGGTGGTAAGACTGGACCTGGTGGTCCAAAGTCTGTTTCAAGAAATGCACCACCTGGAAGAAAAGTTGGTGCGATATCGCCTAGAAGAATGGGTATAAGGAAGAAGTGATGCGTATGGTTAGAATTTTTAAATACAGGGGTAAAACATTGGAAGAATTACAGAAGATGAGTTTAGAAGAATTCTCGAAGATTTTAACGAGTCGTGAAAGAAGAGCCCTTTTAAGAGGTCTGACAGAAAGGCAAAAAAAACTCTTGGAGCAAATCAGAAAAAAACCAACAAAATTCCATAAGACTCACGAGAGAGATATGGTTATTCTACCAGAAATGGTGGACATAAAATTAGGTATCTACAGTGGGAAAGAATACAAGACTGTTGAGATAAATCCTGAGATGATTGGTCATAGACTCGGTGAATTTGCCTTGACAAGAGAAAGAGTCATGCATTCTGCTCCTGGTGTTGGTGCTACTAGAGGATCTAAACACATTCCACTCAAATGATCGTGACTTCAATGACAGAGACAGCAACTGCATCTAACCCCACAGCAAGAGTTTCAATCAAAGATTCTGTAAAAATAATGAAGAATGTGAGGAACAAACCATTAGAAAAGGCGAAGGCATTCTTGAACGATTTAATCAATGAAAAAAGAGATATAGATGGAAAACACTATACTGGTGCATCTAAGGCTATTCTAGATCTTGTAGAAGAAGCAGAAAACAATGCAGAATCTCTTAATTTGGATAAGGAAAAATTATTCATAAAAGATGCTGTAGTAAATCAGGCTTTTAGGTATATGTTACCCAAGAGCAGATATAGTCATAGAGGCAGAAAAGCTAAGATATGCCAACTCAAGATAATTTTGGAGGAAAGATAGTGGCTGTTGAAAAACATTTCGTGAAAGAGGGGATAAAAGAAGCTGAGATAGAGGAATATTTCAGAGACAAATTTGATAAAGCTGGTTATAGTCATATCGAAATTCAAAGGACACCTCTTGGAACGAGAATAATAATTTATGCTGATAGGCCTGGGTTGGTCATCGGTAAATCAGGCTCTAAGATAAAAGAGATAACTGATGATGTACAACAAAGATTCAATCTTGAAAACCCGATGATAGATGTTAAAGAAATTGAAAATCCTTTTTTAGATGCGCAGGTAGTAGCTGGAAAGATATCAAAATCCTTAGAAAGAGGTGCGTTCTATAAAAAAGTCATTAACTGGTATATTTCTGAAATCATAAAATCAGGAGCCGTAGGAGTGGAGATAAGGGTTGGTGGAAAATTGGGCGGAGAAAGGAGTAGGTTCCAAAAATTCAGGGAAGGTTACATGGAACATGCCGGTTATTATGCTGATAATGTAGTCGATAAAGGAAAGGCTGTTGCTATATTAAAACCTGGGGTAGTGGGAATACAGGTCAAGATTTTGAGATACTCTCCTAAGATAGCAACAAGAATAAAAGAAGAGGGCGAAGCAGTTGAGGATAAAGGAAATGAGAAAACTGAAGGATGAAGACATAGAAAAAAAGTTAAATGAATTAAAGTTAGGATTATTAAAGGAAAGAGGAAACGTTGAGATGGGAGGAAACGTTAAAAACCCTGGAAGGATAAAAGTAATTAGGAGAGATATCGCTAGAATATTAACTTTGAAGAGGGAAAAGGAAAAAAGAAATGAGTGAAGAAATCTGCCCTATTTGTGGATTACCCAAGCCTCTTTGTGTGTGTGAAGTAATCGAGAGAGAAGCAAAGGTCATAAAGATATACACGACTTTAAGAAAATTTAGAAAGCCAACGACCATCATTGAAGGCATAGATGAAAAATCTGCTAGGTCTGTTTCTAAGCAGTTGAAAACAAAATTAGCCTGTGGCGGAACTTACAAGAATGGAAAGATTGAACTTCAAGGGAATCATAAACTCAGAGCAAAAGAACTGCTAAAAGAAATGGGATACGACGAAAATCAGATAGAGATAAGTTAATCAATTACGTTAAATTTAGTATGCCGATTACACCACAAAACTTGGTTAGACATGAATTGATAGGTTTAGAAGTAGAAATAAAAGAGAGTAAGAATCCCTCACAAGTTGGTCTGAAAGGAAAAGTCATAAGCGAAACTTATTCCACACTTGAGATAGAAACTAAGAAAGGAGAAAAGGTTATACCTAAGGACATAACAATATTTATATTTAAGTTACCAAATGGAACGAAAGTTCAGGTTGATGGAAAAGTATTGATAAGCAGACCTGAAGACAGGATAAAGAAAAAATTGCCAAGATGGTGAAATGAAAAATAAAGTAAAAGATATTGGTTATGATGTAAAACCTCCGGAGAAGGAATGCGACGATAAGAAATGTCCGTTCCATGGAACTTTACCTGTTAGAGGTAAGATTCTAGAAGGAATCGTGGTTTCAGATAAAATGTTTGAGACAGCCATCGTGGAGAGCAATTATTTACATTATATTCCAAAGTATGAAAGATATGAGAGGAGAAGGAGTAAAATAGCCGTTCACATTCCTGGATGTATAGATGCCAAAAAAGGAGACAAGGTAAAGATAGCTGAATGCCGACCTTTGAGCAAGACTAAACATTTTGTTGTGATAGAGAAGATGAGTTAAGATAGATATGAAACCGATAAAAGCTAGAATAACAAAAGGAATTCCAGTAGGGGCATTTTTAGAGTGCGCAGACAACAGTGGAGCTAAATTGTTGCAGTTAATATCAGTCCATGGTTATAAGGGTAGATGGAGGAGAAAACCATCTGCAGGTTTAGCTGACTTAATCAAATGTACGGTTAAAGAAGGAACGGTTAAGTGGAGAAAACAAGTTGTGGACGCTGTGATTATCAGGCAGAAAAAGGAATTCAGAAGGCCTGAAGGCTTAAGAGTCGAGTTCGAGGACAATGCTGCTATTTTAGTCAACGAGAAAGGCGAACCCATCGGTACTCAAATAAAGGGACCTATCGCAAAAGAAGTCATCGATAGGTTTATGGTTATAGGTAAGATTGCGAGCATCGTGGTTTAAATGAAATTTTGGTCAAAACATTGGAAATCTTCTAAACAACCTAGAAAACAGAGAAAGTATATTTATAATGCGCCTCTACATGTGAGGTATAATTTCATCGCTGCTCATCTTTCAAAAGAGTTAAGAGAGAAATACAAGAGAAGATCCTTCCCTGTAAGGAAGGGTGATGAAGTCGTAGTAATGAAAGGTAAATACAAGAAAAAAACTGGAAAAATTGGCAGGGTTGACTTGAAGAAAATAAGAGTTTACATCGATGGAATAACAAGAAAGAAAGTTGACGGCTCAGAAATTCCAGTTCCAATACATCCGAGTAAATTGAAAATAATGAATTTAAACCTCGAAGATAAAAAGAGGTTAGAAGCTTTAATAAGAAATTTAAAGAAGGAGGAAAAGCATGGTACGTCTAAAGAGACTGTCGGCACCAAAGTTTTGGAAAATGCCAAAAAAGGATAAAAAATGGATAGTAACACCAAGGCCAGGTCCACATAAGAAGTTTGAATCTATTCCACTCCTTATCATAATTAGAGATCAGTTGAAGTTAGCTGATAATGTAAAAGAAGTAAATAGGATTATCAAAACCAAAGAAGTCTTAGTCGACGGAAAACCAAGGATGGATAGAAAATATCCTGTCGGTTTATTCGATGTTATCAACATTCCTAAAATAGATAAACAGTATCGTGTTGTTCCTAGTCGTGCTGGTTTGAAGTTGATTGAGATTCCGAAGAAAGAAGCGAACTTGAAACTTTCTCGAATCAAGAATAAGACGATGACAAAAGGTGGAATACTTCAGTTGAATTTGCATGACGGAAAAAATATACTAATTGATAAAAAAGAAGAAAAGAAAGTTTACAATACTGGAGATTCTTTACTCTTAGAATTACCTAGTCAAAAAATAGTTGAGCATATTAAGATGGAAAAAGAAACAACAGCCATACTCACTGCTGGTCAAAACATGGGCAATATTGCTAAGATTAAAGAAATTATCATGACAAGAAGTAGAGAACCGAATAAAGTTTTATGCATAAAGGATGAAAGAGAGTTTGAGGCTATAATTGATTACGTTTTTGTCGTCGGGAAAACCAAGCCAGTGATAAAGATTGAGTGATTAGATGGAAGAAAATCCAATGCGAGAGATAAGAGTTGAGAAAGTGACCTTGAACATAGGTTGTGGAAGCGATGCAGATAAACTAAAAAGAGCTGAAAAACTATTGCAAACTATAACAGGACAAAAACCACTCATCACTAAGACTAAAGATAGAACGACATTCGGGATGACAGCAAAAAAACCCATAGGAGTGAAAGTAACTCTGAGAAAGGAGAAAGCAAAAAAGTTTTTGATTGATGCTTTAACAGCTATTGAAAAAGAGTTGAAGGAAAAACAGATAAATGATGGAAATTTTTCATTCGGGATAAAAGAATACATCGATTTACCAAACGTTAATTATGATCCCGATGTTGGAATTTTAGGTATGGATGTATGTGTGACTTTGGAAAGACCAGGATTCAGAGTTAAGAGAAAATTGAAAAGTTCAAATATAGGGAAAAAGCATTTAATAACAAAAGATGAAACTATTGAATGGTTGAAGAAATTTGAGGTGAATATTGTTGGATGATGTTTGGGTTTTTGAAATAACTTCTAAATTATCTGGAGTTATTCTGAGGAAGGCATTGATGGAAAAAAGTTTTGAAAAAGTTTATAAAAAAGTACTCGATCAAATGGTGAACACAAACTGCGAGGATGATGTTCATATACTTGAAATATTGGGAGATGTAGGTGGCTGAGAAAAAAATCAGAAAATTTGGTAGAGGAGCTTACCGATGCAGGAAATGTGGAAGGTATGGTGGAATCATCAGAAAGTATGGTTTGAATTATTGTAGACAATGTTTTCGTGAAGAAGCTAAAAAGTTAGGGTTTAAGAAATATAACTAATTCTTAGATAATTTTATTGGAAATAAAGACAAAGTTAAAAGATTTAAACCTTTATTGCGAGCATTTTTCAATTTTGCCCAATAATATTTTAATTTATAATCCAAAAAAAATAATATGCTTGAGATATTACTCTTTGTCGTTGCATTGATCGGTTCAATCGCAGCTGGACTCTATGATTTGAAGACGACTGAAATCCCAGACGAAATTCCCTATGTCATGATGGCTATCGGCATCATAGGAAATCTAATAAAATCTTATCTTGTTTGGAGTTATTGGCCCTTTCTGCTTTCCATGATAGTTGGTCTGGCATTCCTCGGTTTCGGTTTTCTCATGTATTACTTGGGTCAATGGGGCGGGGGAGATGCTAAAATACTTTCTGGTATAGGATTTTTAGTTCCAGTCCTTCCACCACAAATAAGCATAAATTTAATGTTTCCGTTCCCAATAGGTTTCTTCTTTAATGTATTTTTAGTCGGCGCATTCTACATGATAGTGTATGCCGTAATCTTGTCCTTTATCAACAGAGATATCTGGTCTGCTTTCTTACAAGACTTAAAAGCAAATGCAAAAATCTTCACGACGTTCAACCTGTCATTATTGGCTCTTTTAATTTTTTCTGTAACATTACTAACGAAGTATTATGAATTGATTCCTTTGAACGAGATGATTATGTTCAGCGTGATGATACTCTTGATTAGTATAGGCTTCTTCATCCTTTGGAAGTTTGTAAAGACTGTTGAAGAAGTTGGGTTCAAGAAAAAAATACCCATATCTCAATTGAAGGTAGGTGACGTTCCTATGGATTACAAGATATGGGAAGGAATAACAGAAAAAGAATTGAAAAAAATAAAGAGTTCTGGTAAGAAATATATTTGGATTAAAGAGGGAGTTAGATTTGCTCCTGCTTTCCCTTTGGCTTTAATCTTCACGATTCTAGTCGGAGATGGGATTGTTTGGTTGTTTAGACTGTATATTTAACTTCTCCATACAGTTTTTTTTCAAAAACATAAAAAATGCCTCTTAGTTCCTTTAGAGAAGGATAAAAAGTATTTGCTGTCTTTTCAAATTTACTTGATAATGTTTTTTGATCATAATTTCTTTTAGCCCAATCATCGGCATCTTTTTTCATTTTTTCGACTGGTTTCATATGAACCCTTACCCAACCCATATATTCTTTACAGGGTTTTTCAAGAGCTGGATTTTGTTTGCATACATCGATCAAAAAGTTCATCCAACTATAAAGAAGATTGAGACATTCCCTATATTGTTCTAGATTCAGCGATTCGGTTTTAGTCATTAGTATTTCATCAAGGGCTCCTAAGGGAGTCTTCTCAGATTCTAATAATTTTCTTGGGATTGATTGACGAATCCTGGGATAATAAGCGGATAATTCAGTATCTCTAACTCTAGGAATTAATTCAAAAACATTTCCTAATTTCACTTTTAGTCACAGGCGTTCCTTTATTAGTCTTAATTTAATGATTAAGAATTTAAACTTTATATGATTAATAAAAAAGTATTTTAATGAAAATTGCATCAATGTTTCTCTAATCTTTCAATTCCATTCATAAATGGTCTCAATACTTTAGGAATAATGACAGAACCATCTTTCTGTTGAAATTGTTCTAGGATTGCCATCATCGTTCTACTAGTTGCTAATGCTGTGTTATTCAAAGTATGAACAAACCCAACAGGAGCTTGACCTTCTTTTTCTCGGAATCTTATATTCAGTCTTCTCGCTTGATAATCCGTACAGTTAGAATTAGAACCAACTTCTCTGAACTCACCATCAGCCATCCAGACTAAAATATCGTATTTCTTTGCAGCAATTATCCCGATGTCTCCAGTACAAACATTAACGACTCGATAATGTAATCCTAAGTTTTGGTAAAGTTCTTCAGCATTCTTTTGCAACTCTTCATGCAATTTCCAGGATTGTTCTGGTAGACAGAAAATGAACTGTTCTACTTTATTAAATTGATGCATTCTGAACAAACCTTTTGTATATTTTCCATGTGCACCGACTTCTTTCCTGAAACAAGGACTGATACCAATGAATTTTATCGGTAAATCTTTCTTATCTAGAATTTCGTCCATGAACATCGCAGCCATGGGATGCTCTGACGTTGCTATCAAGTATAAGTCTTCATTCTCTATCTTGTATAATTGATCTCCAAAGAATTCTAAATCTGTTACACCTAAGTAGGGCTCTCTGTGCATCATGAAAGGTGGTTCTATCAGTGTATAACCCTTTTTCATCAAAAAGTGGACTGTGTACATTTGAATCGCATAGTCTAGCAAAGCCAGTTCGCCCTTTAAGTAGAAGAAACCACGCCCAGCAATCTTAGCAGCTCTTTCTGTGTCTATCAATCCCAAGTCAATAGCAATGTCTAAATGATTCTTCGGCTTAAAATCAAATTTTGGAGGTTTTCCCCAAGTTCTGACGACAACATTATCATTCTCATCTTTGCCATAAGGAACAGATTCGTGAAGGATATTTGGTAGTTTCATCAGTATAGAATTAGCTTTATTCTTGTAATCTTCGGCTTGTGTCTCTAACTTCTTTATCTTGTCTGGAATCTCTTTTACTTCTTTTACTTTAGTTTTAACATCTTTTCCTTTTTTCTTTAATTCAGCTATCTCTTGTGTGACGATGTTCCTTCTTTCCCTAAGTTTGTTTGCTTCTTGAATTAGTTCTCGCCATTTTTTATCGTAGTTGAGTAAATCATCTATCCATTTTATCTTTTCTTCATCCCTTCTTTTCTTCAGGTCATTCTTAATAATTTCTGGATGTTCTCTTATGAGTTTTATGTCCAACATTCCAACACTAATAATAATTTCTTTTATGCGTTTAAATTCACCTAAAATAAACCTTTTAAATATTATTTCACAAAGATAATTTTCTTATTTAACCACACCCAAATTATATTTAAGGTGTTCAATTGAACGAGAAAAAAGCCCTCATAGAAGCAGCATTGTTTGTATCAGAAAATCCTTTAACTCTCGATAAAATATCAAAAATTTCAGGTATATCGATGAAAGATTTGAGGGAGATAATAGATGAAATAAAGAGAGAGTTTGACACAGATTCTCATGGAATGGAGTTATCTTTAACACCAGAAGGTTACCAATTTCAAGTCAAGGATAAATTCTTGGATAAAGTTTCTAGTCTGACTAGTTATTCTGATATTTCCAAAGGAGGGTTAAGGACTCTAAGTATAGTTGCTTTGCGTCAACCAATCACTCAATCAGAGATAATCAAAATCCAGGGTAACAAAGCCTACAACTATATCAAAAGTCTGGAGAAGAAGGGTTTGATAAGGACAGAAAAAGCAGGTAGAACGAGATTGGTAAACACGACAAAAGAATTTGAAAGATATTTCGGTAAAAGTGTAAAAGAAATACAAGAGAAATTAAAAACTACACCAATTAGTGATATTGAAAGTGAAGAAAAATGAAATCTTTTTTAACAAAAGAAGAGGAAGAAATTCTTAAATCGATAAAAATAGGCTCTTTTAATGATCCTTCAAGACCAGAATTTCCACCTGAAAACCCTAAATTTCCAGCTACTCCTACTAAAAAAATAAATGTTCCAGGGTTCAAAAAAGTTTTTGTTAAGGATGAAAGCATAAACCCGACAAGAACTCATAAAGACAGGATGGCTTGGGAAATCGTATGTCAATACAGGAATTTTTTAATCGCTAAAAAAATTGGTTTGGTTAAAAGCCCATTGCCACAATTCCCAATTATCAGTTCTGGAAATGCTGCGATAGCTTTGGCTTATTTTCTTGAAAAGTATAACCTACCAAAACCAAAAATCCTTATAGACAATGACACTCCGATTAAGATTCGAAATTATTTGAAGAAAATCTATTGTGAAGTTTATGTAACAGACCTGGCTAGAAAACCGCTGAACTTTCATGAAATATTAGAGTTGACAGAAAATCCTAACGGTTTCGATATAACTTCTAACGAGGCGTTAGACCCACACACTATTTTTTACGACTGGATGTCTTTTGAGATTATAAATCAAGTTCCAGATTATATACTTGTACCTTTTGGGACTGGCTCTCTTTATGAGAACATATGCAATATCATCAAAGAAGAGTTATGGAAAGTTGGTAAGAATGACCCTAGATTGAAGGTAGACATAAATATACTAAGAAAGTGTAACATCATCGGTGTTACAGTAAACCGACCTAAGAGTAAAGCTTATATGTTGTATTCACCTCATCTACCCTTCACACAGCTCAATGAACAATGGCTCAACTTTTACAAAAAATTTGGATACGTTGGGAAAGATTCTAATATTTACATACTTGGTGAAGAATCGATTGAAGAAGCTTTTGAGTTATTAAATTCTCAAAGAATTAACTGTGAACATTCTGGTGCAGCTGGACTTGCATATTTGTTAGAAAATAAAAGTTATTTACCGAGAGACAAGAAATACCTAATCGTTAACACTGGGAAAGGAAAATGGGCTGGTTAATGGTTTTCTTAACAGTCACAGTATCCATTTAAATATTTTAATGTATCTTTAGAGTCTATGAAAAATGAACATTATACTATTAATTTAGTGAACATAGTTGCTTCAGGAAACTATCATAGAACGTTCGAATTAAACAAAATAATCGAAAAGAATTCAACGGCAGAATATAGACCAGAACAATTTCCAGGACTTGTATACAGAACAAATAATCCTAAAACAGCTATGTTGATTTTTTCATCTGGTAAGATTGTTTGTACAGGTGCGAAAAAAGTTAAAGATGTTTATAAAGCAGTCGATAAAGTAACTAAAGATTGTATTGAGAAAATTTTTGGTAAACAACCTCAAAAACCAGTTATTAATATTCAAAATATAGTTGCCTCTGGTAATTTTTATGGCGATATTTTACTTGAAGAATTATATCATCTACCTAGTTCAAGATATAGTGTAATGTATGAACCTGAGCAATTTCCCGGAGCTGTTGTTAGAGATAAACTACCAATTCATACAACTGATGACAATAAGAAAAAACTCACAGAAAGATCTTCTGTATTTCTTTTATTTGCCTCAGGTAAGATTGTTTGTACTGGATGTAAAACTGAAGAAGCCGTAATGACTAGAACTGGTGATTTGTATAAAACTTTAGAAGGTTTAAAATTTCTTGAAAAAGAGATTTCAATTACTTCATGAGAATTAGCTTTTTAAACATACGATTAAAAAAATATTGTATGCCAGAGCAAAAAATGGCCAATCCAGCTCCTTTAGGTTTGTTAGGTTTTGGAGTAACGACAATCCTATTAAATCTACACAACGCTGGTTTTTTCGGGTTAGACAGTATGATACTATCGATGGGCATTTTCTACGGAGGAATCGCTCAGATAATCGCAGGTATTTTAGAATTTAAGAAAGGCAATACATTCGGCGTCACTGCATTCACATCTTATGGATTGTTCTGGTTAACTTTGGTCTTTCTTTTGATCTTCCCACAAATCGGTATATGGGGAACGAAACCTTCTGATATTGCTATGGCTTCTTATCTTTTCATGTGGGGGTTGTTTACATTGTTAATGTACTTTGGCGCTTCTAAGAAAAATACTGCCTTACAATTTGTTTTCGGCAGTCTAGCAATATTGTTCTTCTTGTTATCTTTGTCTGATGTGACTGGTAATGCTATGATAAAGACGATTGCAGGTTTTGAAGGAATCGTTTGTGGTTTTAGTGCTTTCTATCTGGCGATAGCAGAAGTGTTGAATGAAGTTTATGGAAAAACTGTTTTGCCTATTTGTCCGAAGAAGAAATGATTTAAATCTTAATATAAAATTTTAAACTCTTTGTAATTCTTATTTTAATTGAGGAAGCATCAAAATGAAAGAGATTAACAGCCTAGAAATTTCATTCTTAGTTAAAAAACTGAAAAAAGATTTAGTTAATTCAAAGATTCAAAAAGTAAAACAACTCTCTGAAAACACTTTTTGTTTTGAGTTGTATAAGCAAAAAAGATGTAATTATTTAGTTGTATCAACTCAAACAATTTTTCTATCCAGCAAGAATTATGAAGGGCAACAATTAACAAATCTGGGTCAAATCTTAAGAAAACGATTGACAGGTCAAATCATTCAAGATATAAGACAAAATGAA
>Ga0315296_10000460_pt1 | contig 37359 bp, 35 predicted proteins | sample YL17G14_18_MG_FD_203921 | JGI IMG/M metagenome (GOLD analysis project Ga0315296, IMG submission 203921) | Sediment microbial communities from Yellowstone Lake, YNP, Wyoming, USA - YL17G14_18 | ecosystem: Environmental > Aquatic > Freshwater > Lake > Sediment | place: USA: Wyoming | collected... | reverse complement strand
TCAGGAGGTTTTGAAGAAGACATTTTTTGAAACTTTTGGCCATAGCCGTAAAAATCGAAAAATCGCACGTCAGTTTTATAAGCTATTGAAACTGGCCGCCTGATAATCTATTTTTTGGAAAGTGCAAATAATAAGCAAATTCATGGAAAAGAATGCCACATATCAAAACTGTCTGACATTTTTAGAAAAAGTGTTCGGTGGTACGGCGTTGCTGCAGCGCTGTATTTCGTCATTATAACCCCGGTTGGACTTTATATACTCTCTGAAAAAGGGTCTGCAATCAGTTGGGAGAATCCCTGGATAGTTTTGATAATATTGAGTTCAATTTTGGTGTTCTTGCAGCCGTTATATTCGATTCTTGAGGGCTGCGGAATGATTGAGCAAGTTATTAAGTTTCGTTTTTATGAAACATTATCGTCTTCTGTGGTATTGCTGGTTGCTATATATTCAGGTATAGGTTTGTGGGCTATCTGTGCTCAGTACGTGGTAAGATTAATTGTTCAAGTATATTTTATATTCAGAGATAAATGGCCATTTTTCGGATACTTATTAAGAACTGCCGTAACAGAAAAAGTTAACTGGAAAAGAGAGATATTCCCTATGCAGTATAAACTTGCTGCACATGCAATAATGGCCTATTTGACATTTTCAGCAACTACTCTGTTAATATTTAAATATATTGGGCCTGTTGAGGCTGGAAAAATAGGGATGTCATTTCAGATAATTGGAGTAGTGGGTTCGATTGGCGTCATCTGGGTACAAATAATAGGGCCTAGGTTTGCTATACTTGCCGCAGCAAAGAGATTTGAGGACCTTGATAATTCATATAAACAAATAATGAAAAGCTCTGTTTTTTTGTTATTCGCATTATGCTGCGCTGCAGTTATACTTTTACGATTGGCGGAATTCATTCATTTAGCGTTTAGTGAAAGACTTTTGGGGATGCATGATTTTAGTATTCTTTTTCTTTCTATTGTTGCGGGGCAGATAATTCAAGTTCAAGCAGCTTATATAAGAGCTCACAAGAAAGATGAGATGCTGCGCATACACATAATCTTAGGAGTACTGTGCACTGTTTTGGTCGCATACTTTTCATTCATTAAGAGCATCAGTTTTGTAGTTATAGTATATTCGTTTACGAGAATAGTTATGGTTATTTGGCATTTTATTCTCATCGAGCGTAGAAAGGGTGTATGGAGAAGAGATGTGTCTCTTCAACAGGTTTACGCTTATACAGGGACTATGATGGAGAAGAAGGCTGGATGGGTGAACAAGACTTGACCGTACCAAAGTCCCAAAAGATTCTCCTTACCGGTGCAACGGGCTTTCTTGGCAGTCATCTGCTTCGTGCATTTATTGAAAATGGTTATCAAGTTTTTATCCTAAAGCGTAGTTTCTCCGACACATGGCGCATAAGGGATTATCTTGACAAGGTCAAAAGTTTTGATATCGATCTCGTCCCGCTCGAAAAGCCCTTCGAAGAGGGCGGGCAATTTGACTGCGTGGTTCACACGGCCGTAAATTACGGAAGGAATGGTGAAACATCGATAGAAGTATTTAAGACAAACCTGGAATTACCTTTGCGTCTGATTCAGACGGCGACTAAATTTAATGCGGCGACTTTTTTTAATACGGCGACTATATTAAATCAGTATCTTAGTTTTTACACCTTGAGTAAACGTCAGTTTGAAGATTGGGGCAGGATATATGCAAATCAGGGGAAGATTCGATTTGTCAATATCAGACTGGAACACATGTATGGTCCAGGCGACGATCCATCAAAATTTACAACCTTTGTGGTTCAAAGCTGTCTAAAGAATATCCCTGAACTTGCTTTAACGCCTGGAGATCAAAAAAGGGACTTTATTTATATTGATGATGTAGTAGATACGTACTTGAAATTGCTAAAAAATTGCACAACAGGACGCACCCGGTTTCAGGAATATGAAGTGGGAAGTGGGAAAGCAATCAGTATCAGGGAATATGTGGAAACGGTTCATGCATTAACGAAGTCAAGCACTATGCTGAAGTTTGGGGCACTTCCCTACAGAGATAATGAGACCATGCACTCTGAGGCGGATATTTCGAAACTTTTGAATCTCGGATGGAAACTAAAACACGATTTGGTTTCAGGTCTGAGAAAGATGATTGAGGGGGAAAGTAAATCATCCCCAAAAGAAAGGAATGTATGCGTTATTTAATCACCGGCGGCTGTGGATTTCTTGGCTCGAACCTGGCGTCTGAGGTTTTAATGCGGGGAGAAGAAATGACTGTGTTTGACAATTTATCCAAATCGGGTTCAGAGAAAAATCTTTTCTGGTTGAAAAAGCAGGGAGATGTCCATTTTATTCATGGAGATATCCGAGATCCGTTTGCATTAGAGTATATAGTATCAGACTTTAGACCTGACTGTGTTTTTCACCTTGCCGGCCAGGTAGCCATGACCACATCCATTACCAATCCCCGGCTCGATTTTGAAATAAATGCCTTGGGGACACTCAATGTGCTGGAGACCGTTCGAAAACACGTGCCTGAATGCATAGTAATTTATTCATCCACAAACAAGGTCTATGGCGATCTTGAGTGGGTAATGTATGAAGGAACCGATACCAGATATATTGTTCCTGATTATCCGGATGGGTTTGATGAAAATATCCCCTTAAACTTCCATTCTTCCTATGGTTGCTCAAAAGGCGCAGCAGATCAATATATGCTCGATTATGCCCGCATCTTTGGCCTGAAAACTGTTGTCTTCCGCCATTCTTCCATGTATGGGGGCAGGCAATATGCAACATGCGACCAGGGCTGGATCGGGTGGTTTTGTCAGAAAGCTTTGGAGGCTAAAAAAGGGGTATCAAAAGGACCTTTTACTATCTCCGGAGACGGCAAACAGGTAAGAGACGTTCTTCATGCCGAGGATATAAAGAGACTCTATTTTGCAGTGATTGAGCATATTGAACAGGTCAAGGGCGAGGCATTTAATATTGGCGGTGAAATAAAAAACTCTCTTTCGCTGCTTGAGTTGTTTGATTTTCTTGAAAAGGAGATGGATGTAAAACTGGACTATACGAAACTACCATGGCGAAAGAGCGATCAGAAAGTATTTGTGGCAAACACTAATAAAGCGAAGCAAATGGCTGGCTGGGAGCCCTATATTAATAAGGATCGCGGCATCAGGATGATGCTGGAATGGCTGGTTGAAAGCGGATTTTAATGTTGTTTGCAGCCTCACTGCGGCGAGGTGAACGCGAGAATTGATGTTGGTTTTTCGATACCTGAATGGCATACCCCGGTGTTTGATGACAGCTACCGTCATAGCTGTATTGGTTCGCTTCCTTGTTTTCACGCTCACAGCCCTCTACCCCATCACTGCAGACTAAGGCTCTTTCCGTCCATCGCCAACGTCACGGACATCCATATTTTATTAGAATCAAAAGCACGAGATGTTTTCCGGGAATGTAACCTATTTCTTCAGTAAGTTAAGAGGTTCGTTTCGAGATGAAACTGAAATTGCTTGATATACTGGCATGCCCAAAATGCCAGGAGGCCCTGATCTGCTTACCCACGGAAACAAATGCCGACCAGGAAGTGGTTTCCGGCAACCTGGAATGCAAATCCTGTAAAAGTGTTTTTCCGATACGTGCATCCATTCCCCGTTTCGTCCCAGAAGACAATTACGCTTCGTCTTTCGGATTTCAATGGAACTGTTTCAAGTTTGAACAAATCGACACGAACACTAGTCAAAAGTCTTCGGAAGACAGATTCTACGCAGAGACGGGCTGGAACAACGAATGGATGAATGGAAAGTTGATTCTCGATGCCGGCTGCGGCGCCGGAAGGTTTTTGGACATCGCTTCAAGGAGCTCCTGCGATGTGGTTGGGATCGATATGAGTAATGCGGTTGACGCCGCGGCGGTCACCATGCGAGGACGTCCGAATGTCCATCTGGTTCAGGCGAGCATCTATGAACTTCCTTTTAAATCCGCGGCGTTCGACGCATGTTACTCTATCGGCGTTATACAACATACCCCCGATCCTCCCAAAGCCATTCAGTCCTTGCCGCGATTATTGAAAAAAGACGGGAAAATAGCGCTGACCATTTATGAACGGAAGCCATGGACCCTATTGAATGCGAAATATCTTATCAGACCGTTGACAAAAAGGCTGAACAAGCAAGTGCTCCTGTTGCTCATCAAAATGGTGATGCCCGTTTTTTATCCAATTACCTCATTGTTATTCAGGATTCCTTTCATTGGGCGTGTATTTATGTTTGTCATCCCGATCGCGAACTATGCCCGCCTACCCGGGCTTTCGCTTAAACAGCATTACCGTTGTATTGTTTTAGATACGTTTGATATGCTTTCACCTCAATTTGATTTTCCCCAGACCCAGCAAGAAGTTGGGGCGACGCTTTCCAGTTTGGGAATAACAAAAATCGGTCGGCTTGATGCAGACGGGCTCAATCTCGTGGGGCAAAAAGGTTAAAATGTCAGTACTATATCTCAGCTATGACGGTCTTATGGAGCCACTGGGCCAATCCCAGGTTTTTCAATATCTTCAGAAATTAGCAAAAGATCATGAAATCACTTTGGTTACGTACGAAAAGAAGCACGATTGGGCTGAAAAAAACCGCCGCAAAGCTATTTCGAGGGCTGTACAAAAAGTGGGAATTCACTGGATTCCACTTTACTATCACAAACGTCCTACGACACTATCTACCACCTATGATTTGGCTATTGGATTTACCGTTTGCATTTACCTGTGTATACGCCACCGTATCCGCATTGTTCATACCAGAGGTTTCGTCATCTCCGTGTTAGGGCTTGGGCTTAAACGGATATTGGGAGTGCGGTTTATTTTTGATATGAGGAGCTTTTGGCCAGATGAACGGGTTGAACTTGGCATATGGAAGAAAGAATCTCTCATCTATCGGATTGCTAAGTGGTTTGAACGCCGGTTCCTGATTGAGGCGGATGTTGTTGTTGCGCTGATCCCAAAGGCGGTTGACCTGATGCGGGGATATCCTTTTCTGCAAGGTCAATCGAAGCATTTTGAAGTCATACCGACCTGCACCGATCTTGACTTGTTCCGACCTGTGTTAGATCGCAAAGATCATACAGGTAATGTGAGTAACCGGCCATTTACGTTAGGTTATGTCGGCAATGCGGGTTCCTGCTACCTATTTGATCTGATGCTCGAATGTTTTAAGATGTTAAAGAGGCGGCGCCCAGATGCCCGTCTGTTGATTATCAATCGACACGACCACGTTCATATACATGAACGCCTGCAGGCATGTGGGATAGGGATGGATTCTGTTGAAATCAAAGCTGTGGATCATCAGGATGTCCCTTGCGAAATAGGGCGGATGGATGCAGGTATTTATTTGATTGCCCCTCATTTTTCGAGAATTTCAGCCGTTCCTACTAAGATGGGCGAATTTTTAGCCTGTGGTGTTCCTTGCTTGGCCAATGCGGGAGTGGGGAATGTCAAGGAAATCCTTGAAAACGATAGAGTTGGGATTGTCATAGACGAGTTATATCAACATTCTATGGAGAAGGCCGTGGATCGGTTGTTGGAGCTGAAGAGTGACCCTGATGTGCAGGGACGGTGCGTTTCTGTTGCTCAACGCTATTTTTCATTAGAAAGTGGTGTGCGTGCTTACGACAGCATTTATCGTGAGTTGTTGGAAAAAAGTGTATGAACGAAGTATTATCTATTTGCATACCAACCTATAATCGGTCCCAATACTTGCTCCAGACTTTAGAGGCATTTCTGTCGCAAGTTATGCCGCAGCAAATACCGATGTATGTTTCTGATAACGGCTCAATCGATAACACAGCCGAAATGTTGTCTGAATTTAAAAAAAATCGTTACCCACTTCTTTTTTTCAAAACAAACACCAGTAATTTAGGCATTGACAGAAATATTGCCAGTGCTATTTCCATGGCTTCGAGTCGCCACGTGTGGTTATTCGGAGACGATGATGTCCCACGCCCTGGTGCCATAGACCGCATACTAAGCCATCTCGGCGATGACTATAAATTACTGGTGGTGAATGCCTCTTCATACAATCTTGATTTCTCCGTCCGGATAGAGGAAAGGAGAGTGAAGTTATTGCATGACAGGATTTATGAGCCATCGGAGCATGAGCGGCTTTTAATCGATACAGTACGCTACACCGCATTCATCGGCGGATTGGTGGTTGAAAGAAACCTCTGGCATTCTATTCCGCAAGAAGAATTTATGGGCAGCGATTATATCCATGTGGCTGTCGCATACAGATATATTGTGGGCTATAAGGCCCTATTCCTGGCTGAACCTTTGATCAATATCAGACTCGGAGGCACCAGTTGGGCGAACAGATATTTTGAGGTCGAGTTGATTAACTGGCCGGAAACGGTATGGGCTCTGCCCTCGAAGCATTATTCTGACCGGACCAAAAGCAGGGTTTGCAAAGAGAAACCGGTTCATTCCATCAAAAAGTTACTGGCAACAAGAGCGTATGGCTACTACGGTAAAGCCGAGTATGAAAGATATATACAGCCAGACAGTACAATACAGACTTGGAAAAAAAGATTATTTTATGCCGTAACCTTTTTGCCACAAAAAATGATGAAATTCATGTTAATCTGTTTAAAATGCCTGCAGTGCATTTGGGGAAAACCAAATCTCAAACTAACGCTTTATAGATTGTCAGCGTGATTCTCAACGTGAAGAAAAGAAATGATTTTTTGTTCGTATAGTGAATCGGCATTGCCAGAACACAAAACAGGCAGCATGATCATGCCTTATTCAGTGTCCAATCAATTGTGGATGATACAATGGATAATTTTCTGAAGGTACATTTAAGATGCCCTGATTGTTACGGTAATTTTGACCTGAGTTCAGTAAGCTGTTCAATTCGGTGTGTGCAATGTGGTACAGAGTACCCAATAATTGGCAATAGGCCGATATTACTGAGTAGTCGTAATGCATTGTTTTCCCAGCAGGAGCTTTACGATGCTATAGGTAACGGGGGAAACAATGCGAAGGGATGGGTGCGGAGGATGATACCGGGAATTTCTGTGAATCTTGCCAGCAACAGGATGCTGGAGAAGTTTGGGAGCCTGTTATCATACAAATCGAATACTTCCCATGTATTAGTAGTGGGAAGTGGAACTCAAAGAAATTGGTTGGATGAGAGATTTTCCAACTTTACTAATGTTAAATTGGTCTACTGTGATATAGACCCTAAAAGCCTTGTGGACTGTTACTGTGACGTACATGAGCTGCCGTTTGTAGATGCATCATTCGATGGTGTAATCGCAACGGCGGTTCTTGAACATGTGTTGTATCCGGAAAGAGTTTCCACAGAGATTTTCCGGGTTTTGAAATCAGGCGGCTTGTTTTATTCTGAATTGCCGTTTATGCAACAAGTTCATGAAGGGGCCTATGATTTTACACGCTATACACTTTCAGGGCATCGCAGGCTTTTTAATTCCTTTACTGAGATCGAATCGGGCCTGGTCGCCGGGCCGGGTACTGCCTTGGCATGGTCGCTTGAAAATTTTTTCCTGTCTTTTTTCACAGATGCACGGCTTCACAAGATTGTAAAGGCGGCCGGACGTTTGTCTTTCTTCTGGATTAAATACTTCGATTATGTTTTTAAAGATAAGCCTCAGGCTATGGACGGCGCAAGTTGCACTTTTTTTCTCGGGAAAAAAGATAAGAATGTCAAAGTGTCAGATAAACAAATCATGAATAAATACTTTGGAGCAAAATACATTCAACATATATAAGAGACAGACATATGGGCATCTCTAAAAATTGAAAGCGGTCATGTATAATGCGAACTGATAGATGGTTAGGCGGAGGCGTTGATGAGTCAGCTTGGATTTTACGATTTATCGGATCGTTATGCGGGATTGAGCAAGCAGGGCGATCCGCTTGATCTGCTGGGGAGGAAGATAAAGCCGAGTATGAAAGATTTATAAAGCCAGATGGAACAATACCGGCTTGGAAAAAAAGACTGCTTTATGCCATAACCTTTTTACCGCAAAAGCTGGTGAAGTTCAATTTAATTTGTTCCAAATATCTGCAGTATATTTGGGGGAAACCCAATCTCAAACTGACGCTTTATAGATTGTCGGCGTGATTCAGACATAAACGAGAAGTAGTTAATCCAGCTTGTCGTAAGGTGGTCTAAATAAGATTATCATGAGGAACCTGAAGGCTCATTTGCTATATGTTTTTTCAAACGATTTTCGGATAGCTTTAGGAATAGCCATTGTTATTCGTCTGGCTGTTTTTTTGATCACTGCAGCAGTTCCAATCACTGCTGACAGCCGAAGTCTTGTGTCTCCGACCATTGCTTATGGCACGGATTTGACATTCTACCAGGATAGAAAGAATGTGCTTATTTCTAAGTCTATGGGTGATTTGGTCAAGGAATATTTCAGTTTTCCAACAAAGATTAGAGGTATGGTTGCGGGTCCATTGTTTCCTATCCTCTTGCATTTTTTTGGATATAGAAGCGGGAACTCGTTGCCGATGGCCATTCTTTTTTTAGTGGGAAGTTTTGTATTGGTCGCTTTATGGTTAAGGTGGCTTTATTGGCAACAGATCCCATTATGGGGATTGACGGTGTTTGCCGTTCTTCCACATCCTCTATTTTTTATGATTTGCGTTGGAACAGAACTCCCTTTTTCATTGTTGTTCAGTGGTTTTTTCATTTTCTATTTTAAGGATGAATGGAAGAGGGCTGATATTATGATTTGGGGATCATTTCTTTTTCTGTTGCTTTTAACTCGCCCCAACGCTTTGGCCGTGCTTTTATTTGTGATTGTTGATCTTTTTGTCAGTAGTCGGGGTCGTGTGTTGACGAATCTTCCTTATCTTATTGGATCGGTTTTTTCCATCAGCATATTTGGAATATTCTTCTTGCCTTACTTCTTGTTGGTTAATGAAAACTCATTGGCGTTGACGTTTTTTGGTGTTCCCGCCCATGGATATTTAGAGGGATTGTTTCATAGTCTGCCGGGATGGTTGGATAGATTCTTATCACTAACCGTTCTCCTTATTGCTAAGATATTTTATTTAATGGGATTGCGGCCTTCATATTCTAACGTTCCATTGACGTATGTATTCATGAGGGCGCTTCCAGGATTGATTTTGTTACCCGGGACTATCTACCTTTTTCTAAGAGGTGAATCGAGACACAAGCTTCTTGTTTTTTTCTTCATCGTTCCAATTTTAATGGTAGCGGCTCAAGATCGATATAATCTTCCCATCCAGCCTCTGCTTTTTTATTATGGTTATAGAGCTTTCGAATCCATATCTTCCCTTTGTCAGCGAGGTAGTGTCCTTTGGGTCGAATCGGCGTAGATTGTATTATTCCCGTATTCAATGAGAAGGCGATTCTTGATGTAATCAAAGAGATCATCGCAGTTCGTCTTTTGAAGTATGAATTATACATAACTATAGTAGACGATGGATCGGATCCGCCTGTCGTTTTACCTTTTGATGGAGGGGAGCGTGTTAAAATAATCCGCAATGAACTTAATTTGGGTAATAGCTCGGCAGTTAAAACGGGATTGTTCTCAACTAAAAGGGAGTTTGTGGTGCTTATGGATGGTGATGGTCAACATGATCCGCTTTATATAGAAGCTTTATTGGACAGGCTCCAAACTCATGATTTGGTGATAGCTAATCGGCAGGGGTGGAAGAATTGTAACTATCTCCGGTCGTTGGCGAACAGGTTTTACTGTTGGTTATCTAGCTTTCTCCTTTCTACCGAAGTGAAGGATATTACCAGTGGATTTCGAGCCCTTAGGAGATCTTCTTTCCATAAAGTATTTCCTCTTTTTCCAATGAAATTTTCCTCTGAGGTTACTCTTGCGCTCCTGGCTTATATGTCTGGTCGCAGAGTTGATTATTTTCCAATACTGGTTCGACTAAGGAACGGAAGCGCAAAAAGTAAAATTCGACCGTTGCAAGACGGCCATCGTATTATGCAAATTATATTAAAGATCGGAATGTTAGCTAATCCAGTTAGATTTTTTGGGATCCAAGCGGTCATTTTATGTCTTGTAGCAGTAGTATATTTTATATGGAGTAGTTTGAAGATAGGCAGACTTTTTTTGCCAAACGGAGCAGTGGTATTGATGGTAGTATCGTTCTTGCTTGTGGTGTTGGCTCGCGTGGTCGATTATGCCAAGATGATTTTGATTCTTTTGATTCGAGGTGATCCACATATTGACGCTAATTTCAGTGATATAGGTGAGCTCACTGTTGCTGACAAAACCAATTCCATTTAAACTTTGTCATCCCGACTTAATGAAAAGACACCACAGCCGTAATATGGATACCCCGACAGCGTATTTCCATCCATCAAGAATCATACGGTGGCTGTTTCATGAGCGATTACGTCAGGCTCTTCTGCTGACACGGTATCTTGAGAAAAGGGAATCATGTCTTGACGTCGGTTGTGGAGGTGGCGCTCTTTTTCCCAGTTTATCATCAGGTTTTCAAAAAGTTGTGGCTTTGGATCGTGATATCGAAACGGCGGTGAGGATTCGTGACGAATTGAATCTTACAAACATTCAGCTTGTGAAAGGAGACCTCTTCACAGTGGATATGCACAGAGAATTCTTTGATGCCATTTTCGCTTTGGACGTCGTAGAACATTTAGATAACGTTGGTGAAGCTATTTGTCGGTTTGCTCAGTGGCTCAATCATGGTGGATTGTTAATAATTTGCATTCCTACGGAAAATTATATTTATAGGGTTGGTCGTAAGGTTTTTGGATTCATTCGGCCGAGTGACCATCATTTTGTTCAACCGATGCGGTCTTTGCTGGAACGATACTTTCGTTGGGTCTTATGTAGGTATTGGCCGCTGCCGTTCTCTGCTCTTGCACAGTTTCATTTGATATGCGGCCGAAAGTAATGAGATATCGTTATACATAGAGGACTAACTGTCTGGCAATATTTAGAAATTAAACAAAAAGGAGGTTTTATGAATAACAAGCAAAAGTATAATCAGGTTTTCATAGAAAGCTTTTCGATTGACGAAAGTGCATTGGGCGACAATCTTGAATATAATACAATCCCTACATGGGATTCTATCGGTCACATGGCAATGACTGCGGCGCTCGAAGAAGCATTTAATATCGCGATGGAAACCGACGACATTATTGACTTCAGCTCTTATAAAAAGGGATTTGAGATACTTGCGAAATATGGGGTTGAGTTTTAGTATAGAAAACAATAAACCATAAGTGTTACCTATTGAGCTCCCTGTCGTAAAACATCCTTCAAAACGTTCCGTGAGCTAATTAGCACAATGTTGTTGTTTGCCATATCCTTTTGTATGTGGCGAGTCCTTTCTTTTAAAGAAACAATTAATTATTATCACAAGGATACGCCGGTCTCTTTTAAACGTCTATCCACAGCCTTTTATCATATCTTCTTCAATGTGGTCTTTTCGAAAATGAAAAGTTGATGCGTATGAATTTTTATGATGATTTAGAAAAGTATTCATGCAATTTAGCCATAATAACAGAGCAATCTGAGCAGATAAGCTATAAGGATTTATTAACTGCAGCGGACAGTATTGGAAAACAAATTAGAAAACGTTGTCTCGTATTTGCAGTTTGCAAAAACTGCTTTGAATCTGTTGCGGGATACATAGGTTTTATGCGGGCTGGAGCTGTACCAGTTCTGATTAACAAGACAATTGATAATGTTCTTTTTGCAAAACAGCTTGAAGCTTATGAACCTGAATATATCTATCTTCCGACGGAAAAATCCGGGTTAAAAATCAATTGTACAACAGTCAACACTTTTGGCAGCTATACGTTGCTTAAAACCGACTATAACATAGATTACACTTTTCATGAGGCTCTTGCTCTTCTTTTGACTACATCGGGCAGCACGGGCAGTCCTAAACTTGTGCGACAATCATATAAAAATGTGAACAGTAATGCAAAGGTTATAGCGCAGTATCTTGAAATCACAAGCGCCGATCGTCCCATTACCACAATGCCGATGAGTTACACCTATGGACTTTCCATAATCAACAGCCATTTGCTCAAAGGTGCTTCGATAATCCTTACCGAGGCAACGCTTATGGACAAGCGTTTTTGGGAAGCAATTAAAGACCACAATGCCACGACGTTTGGTGGCGTACCGTATATATATGAGATGTTAAAGAAATTGCGTTTTGAGCAGATGAACCTGCCGAGCCTTAAATATATCACACAGGCAGGTGGAAAATTGAGTGGGGAACTGTCTGCTGAGTTTGCGAATATTTGCGTGCAGAAGGGCATTAAGTTTTACGTAATGTACGGTCAGACTGAGGCTACTGCTCGTATGTCCTATTTGCCATGCGAGTATGCGCAAACAAAGGTAGGCAGTATGGGTATTGCCATTCCCGGAGGACGATTCTGGCTTGAGGATGAAAACGGCAATGTTATTGAGGAAAGCGACACGCCGGGTGAGCTTGTTTATCAGGGAGACAACGTGACAATGGGTTATGCTGAGAGCTATCTTGACCTGGGCAAGGGTGATGAAAACAAAGGCGTTCTGCACACCGGCGATGTGGCAAAACGGGATGCGGACGGCTTTTATTATATAGTAGGGAGAAAGAAACGCTTTTTGAAAGTGTTTGGCAACCGAGTCAACCTTGACGAAGTCGAACAACTTATCAGAGCAGCAGGATACGACTGTGCCTGCGACGGTACTGATGACAAGTTGAAATTGTATGTGACGAAGCCAGGTGGTAAAGACCGGGTAAGGTGTTACATTGCTGATCGAACAGGAATCAATCAAGCAGGATTTACTATTGTAAGTGTCGACCGAATCCCACGCAATGAGTCGGGTAAGGTGCTGTATTCAGCGCTTGGCTAATAGGAAATGTTTGATATAAACAGTATCATTGACCTACCTCCGTTTTCATTAGCAAAACGAGAAAAAGCTGCGCTTTATACGGATGCTTTGTATGAGCTCACGAAACACCATTACGCAAATTGCCTGCAATACCATAAAATACTTGATACGCTGGGTTTTGACCCAACCATCAAGCACACCATAGAGGAGATACCGTTTATACCGGTGCGGCTGTTCAAGGATTACGAACTTTTGAGTGTTGAAAAATCTCAAATTATCAAGACTATGACCTCATCTGGGACTACAGGGCAAAATGTCTCCAGGATATTTCTTGACCGGATAACGTCAACCAATCAGACAAAGGTTCTTACTAAAATTGTATCAAGCTTCACTGGCACAAAGCGGCTTCCCATGCTTATTATCGATACAAAGTCGGTGGTAAAGGATCGTAACCTGTTCTCCGCAAGGGGGGCAGGAATATTAGGCTTTTCCATGCTCGGATACGACGTAACATATGCACTTGACGAGGATATGCAGTTTGATTTTGATGCGGTGGAGGCGTTTTGTAATAAATACAAAGATGAAAACATCCTGCTTTTCGGCTTTACATATATGGTATGGGAATATTTTTATAAGAAAGTGGCTAAACAGGGCAAACAGCTTGCACTCGAAAACGGTATCATGCTCCACGGTGGAGGATGGAAGAAGCTGAGCGAGCAGGCCGTAGATAACGACACATTTAAACGTCATCTTGAAAACGTATGTGGGATTAAGAAAGTATATAACTACTATGGAATGGTGGAGCAGACCGGATCGATTTTTATTGAATGTGAAGCTGGTTTCCTGCACAGTTCCATCTTTTCTGATGTAATTATAAGGCACAATGATTTTTCGGCGAGGGACATGAATGAAACGGGACTGGTACAGCTTATGTCGCTTTTACCTTTAAGTTACCCTGGACACATCATATTATCTGAAGATACTGGCGAGATTATTGGTGAGGACAACTGTTCGTGTGGTAGACTTGGCAAGTTTTTTAAAATTAACGGTCGCATTAAGAACGCCGAAATAAGGGGATGCAGTGACACATATACTTCAAAATGATAATGTCACTTATCTAATTGGGGACGAAACTGTATCAACCCGTCCACTTGCACCATATGATGCGCTCTTGTGCGAATTCTTAAATAACCTTTCGTCTGAATTGCGTTTATGGGGGGAAGCGGCAGCGTATCCCGATATTATGACGTTCGCATTCTGGTGTAGGAAAGCAAACATCGCTAAACTTAAAGCAGATTTTAATGATGGAAAAGCTCGCTTAGGACTTGGGCTTGTGTTTCACATAACACCGTCCAATGTGCCGGTTAATTTCGCTTTCTCATTTGCCTTAGGACTGCTCTCTGGCAATGCAAATATCGTAAGAGTACCTTCGAAGCCGTTTCCGCAAATCGACATTATTTGCGCTGCTATAGACCGGCTGTTTCGTTCTGATAAGTATAGCGAGATAAAAGCAATGACAGCCTTTATCAAATATGAGCAAAGCGACGAAATTACCGGTCTATTTTCAGCAAACTGCAACGCTCGCATAATATGGGGTGGGGATGTAGCGATAAGAAATATTCGTACACTACCCATACCGGAACGCTGTGTCGAGATAGCATTTTCCGACAGGTATTCATTCTGCGTGATAGACGCACCATCTGTGATTAAACTTGATGAGGCCCAACTGAAGCGGCTTGCGGAAAGATTTTACAATGACACATATTTAATGGATCAGAATGCCTGTTCATCGCCCCACCTGATAGTGTGGCAGGGCGAAGAAAAGCACGTGGCAAAGGAAATTTTCTGGACAGCGGTACATCGCACTGTAGCTGAGAAATATCAGCTTACGACTGTCAATGCATTGGAAAAATACACTTTGCTTTGTCACAATGCTATTGATCTTAGGAACATTACCAACTATAGGAAACACAACAACTATGTGTACCGTGTAGCTATCGACAGCCTGCCTGATAATATGGACGCTTTACGCGGAAAGTTCGGATATTTCTACGAATACGATACGAATGATATTAACAGCATAACGCATATCATTAACACTAAGTATCAGACTTTGACTTATTTCGGATTGGATAAATCGCAGCTCCTCGACTTTGTCGTTACGAACCGCTTGTCAGGCATAGACCGCATAGTGCCGGTGGGCAAGGCGCTTGACATTGATGTTGTATGGGATGGGTATGATATTGTGAGAAGTTTATCAAGGATTATCGATGTCAGGTGAGTACACAATATCCGACCAGGGAGGAATCATACATGGAAGTGTTAAGACTTGATATCAAAGGGATACATGAATACCAGCAGAACCGACATCCATATCTCTTTATTGATGTTGCTGAGGAAGTAATTCCTGGTGTCAGTGCTAAAGGATATAAAGATTTACCAGGAGATTATTGGTTTTTTGATTGTCATTTTCCGGGAGACCCTAATATGCCAGGTATGCTTCAAATAGAGGCACTTGTACAAATGTGTGCATTAGCTGTTTTAACCTTACCTGGCAACAAAGGTAAAGTTGCTTATTTGATTTCTGCAAATAATATTAAACTGTCTAAGAAGATTGTACCGGGCGATCGATTAGATATTGAGACAAAGTTACTTTCCTGGAAACGTGGTGTAGGTAATTGTACTGGAACAGGTTCGGTTAGTGGAGAAATTGCCTGTCAGGCAGATTTTACTATTGTGATACCGGATATATTGAATAAGTATAAAGTGTTACCTAAAAAACAAGATGATGTAAAATGACACTATTTGACAAACCTCGTGTAATGGAAAAATTTAGAAGTTTCCATGCCTATGTTAGTAAGAATAATGGGCAGATGGGAACGAAGGTTAGAGGTATTGATTTAAACTATAACAATAGATGTAATTTTAAATGTAAACACTGTTTTACGAAATCTCCCTTAGGTGATCATGTGACAGAAGAGTTACCCGTTGATGTAGTTGCTGATATTTCCAATCAGGCGGATGAGTTAGGAATATTTGAATTTGATTTGCAGGGAGGAGAATTGCTTTTAAGACCTGATAAATTGTTTGAAGTTATTAAGGCAATTCAACCAGAGCGGTTTTACCTGTATTTAACAACAAATGGCTATTTTTTGGATGAAACGATGGCAAAACGCCTGGCAGAAGCAAAGGTGAGCAGAGTTTCGGTCAGCATCGACAGCCTTGATGAAAAGGTCCACGATGATTTTAGGGGTCGTCCAGGGGCTTGTAAGCGCGCAATGGAGGCATTAGTACATGTGAAAAATGCCGGGATGTCACCTTATTTGAATATTACTGTTGGACATTATAATGCATTTTCTGAAGATATTAAAAAATTATGCCAGCACTCAAAAGATCAGGGGTATACAACCTTGATAAACGTAGCTGTCCCTTCTGGATGTTGGCAAAATATGTCAGAAATAATGTGTGATGACGACGATAGAGCACATCTTATTGAGCTGAGAAAGGAATACAAAAATATTTTGCGAGATATTTGGAATCCCTTTGACAGGAATTATGAAGGATTATTAGGCTGTAATGTAGTTAATAGAACATATGTCACTCCTATAGGAGACGTCCTCGTTTGTCCGTATTTGCACATCAAAATTGGAAATGTTTATGAGCAGTCATTGAAAGAGATAATAGATTATGGTTTTAGTATTAAATATTTCCGCAATCATAGCAAGTTGTGTCTTTCAGGTGAAGATAAGGAATTTGTTAGTAAATACATGCAGCTTGATGGTCAGTCAATTTTTAATCCCGTTCATGCTAAAGATATATTTACAGAAGAAGATTTCGTGTAATTATCAGCGTTGTAATTTTATTTACATGTCGTTTGCATTTATTGAGAAAAACGTTTGCTGCAAAAGATGGAGGAGATGCAAGTGCTGCTAAAAGGAAAGACTGCAGTTGTGACCGGCTGTAACCGCGGTATTGGCAAAGCTATATTGGAGGTATTCGCACAAAATGGTGCAAATGTCTGGGCTTGTGTCCGAAAGCAGGATGATAGATTTGAAGGCTATATAAAAAACCTTGCGGAAGAAACAGGTGCGACCATCTCGCCGGTGTACTTTGACCTTGCAAATGTTGAGCAGGTCAAAGCAGGATTAAAAACTATAATGTCAGCAAAGCAGCCCGTCGATGTCCTGGTCAATAATGCAGGCATTATTTACACGGCACTGTTTCAGCTGACATCAATAAATAAATTGAAAGAGGTTTTTGAAATAAACCTGTTTTCCCAAATGCAGCTGACACAATATATTACCAAAATAATGATCCGTCAGAAGAGCGGCAGTATTATCAATATATCATCCAGTGCAGCGATTGAATGCAACGAAGGAAGAACAGCCTATGCGGCTAGTAAAGCGGCAATGATATGTTCTACAAAAGTAATGGCAAAAGAATTGGCAGAATACAATATCAGGGTAAACGCAATTGCCCCAGGACTTACGCAGACTGATATGATGACAGGGAGCACCCCGGAAGATGCTATAGAAAGTACATTGCAAAGAACGTGCATGAAGAGAGTTGGAAGACCTGAGGAAATTGCAAATGCGGTATTGTTTTTATCATCCGATTTGTCATCTTACATAACAGGTCAAGTTCTACGCGTGGATGGAGGCATGTAAAATGGAAAGCCGGGAACAGATTATTCGGGAAATAGAGCACATGTCAAAACGTATGAGAAAAAATGCACTTGATATGGCCTTGGCAGCAGGAGGAAACAGTTCGCATTTTGGTGCAGGGTTTTCGATCATTGAAATTACAGCAACTCTCTATGGTGCGATTATGAGATATGACCGAAATAATCCTGAATGGAGTGAACGCGACAGGTTTATCCTTAGTAAAGGTCATGGAGTGCTCGGATACTATACTGCACTTGCGGAAGTTGGGTTTGTACCTGTAGAGGATTTGCAAACATTTGAAAAAACAGAAAGTTATCTTGTTGGGCATCCAGTTATCAACAGAGAAATGGGAATAGAATTTTCAAATGGTAGTCTAGGCATGGGACTTTCTGTTGGTATAGGTGTCGCCCTTGCTGGGAAACGAAGGAACAGCAAATACAAAGTATATGTACTTTTGGGAGACGGCGAATGTAATGAAGGTTCTGTTTGGGAAGCATCCATGGCTGCTTCACAGTTTAAACTCGATAACTTAGTTGCAATCATTGATAAAAACAATTTTCAATTAGGTGGATCCAATAGCGATGTGATGAGTGTTGGTGATTTGGCAGCAAAATGGGTCAGCTTCGGATGGGATGTTGTGGATGTTGACGGTCATAATATTGGTGAATTGTATGATGCTTTCAATAGAGTAAATATACCCGAAAAGCCAGTGGCCATAGTCGCAAATTCTATCAAGGGTAAAGGTGTTTCTTTCGCTGAAAACAACAATGCATGGCATCATGCAGTACTAACTAAATCCCAATATGAGCAGGCCCTGGATGAGTTAAACAAAGAGTTAGCGGTAAAATGAAAATAAATGAAGCGAGCATAAAGATGTGGTCAAGAATAGGTTCACGTGCTGCTTTTGGAATGGCCGTATTAGAGCTCGGAAATACAATTGATGATTTTATGGTATTAACAGCAGATGTTTCAACATCTGCAGGTTTAGAACGGTTTAAAAAAACATTTCCTGATAAATTCTTAGATGTTGGAATTGCAGAGCAAAACATGATGGGAATTGCAGCAGGTCTTGCAAGCGAGGGGATTAAGGTTATCACGACTACATTTGCTCCATTTCAAACTATGCGTTGCTGCGAGCAAATTAGAGTTAATCTTGGATATATGAGCCAGAACGTTTGCATGGTTGGACTTGCCAGCGGTATAGTGCTTGGGACGCTTGGATATACTCACTGTTGTATTGAAGATGTTGCTATTATGCGATCAATACCTGGAATAACTGTAATTTCTCCGGCTGACTGCGGCGAGACGGTTAAAGCCACCTTCGCGGCAATCAATCACGGAGAATCGGTGTATATTCGTTTGACCGGCGGTGCGAATAACCCTATTGTCTACAAAGATGACTACGATTTTGAGATAGGAAAGGCAATTACATTACGCCAGGGCAGTGATATCACAATAATTGCAGTGGGAACCATGGTCTACGAGTCCCTTAAAGCCGTCGAAATATTGGATGACAGAGGCATATCTGCATCAGTTGTAAATATGCACACGTTAAAACCACTTGACACTTTGGTCATTGAAAAGGCCTGTGAATTGTCAAAGCTTATTGTAACAGTTGAAGAGCACAGTATCATTGGTGGACTTGGAAGTGCTGTAGCTGAATATAAAGCGACGCTGAGAAAATCTCCCCCTCAGATATTCATAGGCCTGCCAGACAAGTTTGGCAAAGCGGGTGAGTACAGGTATCTGTTAGAAAAGTATGGACTTACAGCTAACCAAATAGCAGACAGGATAATGAATCAATATGAAAGATTTTAATAATTACAGAGAAAAAAATTCATTTATGTGTTAATATGAGGACTGGGACATTGAAATGTAGAGTTTTAAGAGAAGAAGATTTTGAGGATGCTGCTGACTTTCTGGCAAATGAGCCGTTTCCCGGCAGCCGGGATGGCTGGTTGCGCCGCTTCAATCATTGGTGGATTCAAAATCCTGTTTTCAATGAGAGTTTTATTCGAGGATGGGTTCTTGAGAATGAGAAAAAAGAAATAGTCGGATTTATTGGGAATATACCCCAATCCTTTAAGTTGGGTGAAAATAACGTATTGGCTAACATAAGTACTTCATGGTGTGTAAAAAAGGAGTATAGACATCATAGTTTAAAACTGTTCCAAGCTTTTTTATCACAGAATAAAACTTCTCTTTGCATATCTACAACAGTCGCGAAACAATTGCATTCGATGCACTTTCGTTGGGGCTATAAGCAAATTCCTTTGCACTCGTTCAATCATGTTTTGTTTTGGATACTGAATCCAAAAGATTGTTTAAAGTACGCGTTTATGTACAAAGGGTATTCAGCAATTGTATCGAATTTGGCTGGATGGCTTGGCTTTTTGCCTTTAGGTATAGTAAATCAGGTGCGATGTAAGTGGAAAATAATAAAGAATACTGAGTTACAGATCGAAGAAGTCACTAAATGTGGATCTGCTTTTGATGAGTTGTGGAAGCGGATATCCAAGCACCATTCAGCAATCAGTGTTAGAACAGCGGATATCCTCAACTGGCATTACAATTTTATGAAAAAAAGTACAATAAAATATCATATGCTTGCTTGTACGGAATGTGGTTCGATTCCTGGATATGCAGTTTATCAGGTAATTGAAAATCCAAGATTCCATTCAAGACGTCTGCGTATAGTGGATCTTTTCGTTGAATACAAAAGAGAAGATGTTGTTCTAGCACTACTAAATTCCGTTATTAATGCTGGTTGCAGGCTAAATGCTGTTGCAGTTGAAATTACAGGTGGGATTGAATGGATTTGTCAGACATTAAGTTCTACAAGGCCATTTGTAAGGAAGAATCCTACTGTTCCTCCTTTTTATTGTGCAAGTGATGCGATGGTAAGTAAGAAGCTTGAGGATACGAATGTCTGGTATGCTACGGAATATGACGGTGATTCTAGTCTTTAAAATATTAGAAGCGTTATGAAGTTATTATTTCGTAGTGGAATTACTGTTCTAAGAGGTGGGATTGATTTGCTAAAATCAATTTCATCGAAGAGTGATATATTCCCTACGATAATAACCTATCATGGGGTAGTGGCGAAATACACAGATAGACAGGTACAAAATAATCAAATCGAAATTCATGAGTTTTTAAAACAAATAGATTATATTACAAAGAGATTCAACGTTGTGTCATTGCCTGAGTTGCAGGATACACTCACAAATAATAAGTCCTATCAGAAAAACATCCTTGCCATTACTTTAGACGATGGATACGCCAATAATATTGACATCGTATACCCTGAATTAAGGGCGAGGGGGCTTGCGTCAACTTTATTCATACCTACCGATTTAATTGGAACAAGTAAAAGGATACCAACCTATTATGTCCGTGCACTAATATGGGCCGGCCATAAGAACAAAATAAAAATACCATCGATAAGCTTCGAACATCAATTGGATACCTTTTCAAATAAAAAGAAGGTGGAAATATACCTGATAAAGTATTTAAAAGCACTGCCATATGAAAAGATGAAAAGATTCATAGGTGAAATTATGGGGCAAATATCTGAGGAAAAATGGCAGGAAATTAATCAAAGTTTCCATTCCGAAGCGTTAATGGATTGGAATGGCGTGAGGTATCTTTATGATGAGGGAGTGGTTATCGGTTCACATGGCGCTAATCATGTATCACTTCATAATAGGCAAAGTTCGAGTATCATAAATAATGAATTAAAAAACAGCAAAAAACGAATCGAAGATAAACTGGGTGAATGCAAGTATTTTTCATTCCCCAGCGGTTCTATGATAGATATGTCTATTGATGCAATAAAGCAAGTTTCAAATGCAGGATATGAACTTGCCTTCTCAACTGAAAAAAGCATCAAGATGACAATAAATAACCGTTTGACATTACCCAGAATATGTGATGTCAAAAGCTTTCCGAGGTTACTTGTCGGCATGGCAAGGTATAAAATTTTGCAAAAAGGGTGATAACAGTCCAACTTAATAAAAGATATACATGGGAACACCTACTCCCCGTAAAAATATAAAAGTGCTAATTTTATGCCCTTACCCCAAGGGGACCGCTGCAGGACAGAGATTCAGGTACGAACAATATCTTGATATTTTAAAGAACGCTCACATTGAAACAGTCATTGAACCATTTTTGTCTGACAGCGCAATGGAAGTGCTCTACGAACCTGGACATTATCTTTTGAAAATACGGAATGTCGTTGCAGGATTTTTCTCAAGATTTCTACTTATGTTCCATGTCTTTGGTTATGATTATATATTTATTTTTCGTGAAGCAAGTCCCCTTGGGCCTCCCATCTTTGAATTCCTGTTGTTTTTGCTTAAAAGGCGGATCATCTACGATTACGATGATGCAATTTTTATCCGAAAAAAATCGAGCGTAAATCCATTAGTTTGGATGCTGAAATGGACTTCAAAGGTTAAGTACATAACCAGACACAGTTACAAGGTAGTGGTCTGTAATCGGTTTTTGCTCGATTGGGCATCCAGGTATAATCAAAATCCGGTATTGATACCCACTACAATTGATCCCTCATATCATAAGCCGTTGAATAAAAAACAGGTTGTTCGGGTTCTTCCGGTGATCGGTTGGACCGGATCATTTTCAAACCTGAGCTATCTTGAAATCGTCCGGCCGGTGCTAAAGGCTTTGCAAGAGAAATATGATTTTGAATTCAGGGTTATCTGTGATGTTGATCCGGGTTTCCCGGAACTGAGGAACTACCGTTTTGTGAAATGGCGCTTAGAGACAGAAATCACCGACCTCGGTGCCTTCGACATTGGATTAATGCCGGTGCCGGAGGGGGTCTGGGAAAAAGGGAAGGTAGGTTTCAAGGGAATCCAGTATTCCGCCCTTGAAATTGTCCCTGTGGTTTCCTCCGTTGGATCGGGGTATGAAGTGGTTGAACATGGGAAGACCGGAATTGTGGTTGATAACACCGAATCGGACTGGTATGAAGCTTTGGAAAGATTATTGAAAAGCCCGAATATGATTGTCACGTTCGGAAAGGCTGCGAGGGCTAAAATACTGGAAGAATACTCAGTCCCGTCTCAGGCGAGCGCATATATTTCACTATTTCAATAGAAGGAGAATAGTACATGGAATTCTCGAAGGATACAAAAATATACATAGCAGGGTGCGGCGGTATGCTTGGTGAAGCAGTTTATAATAAATTTAACACTATTGCTAATGTGTGTGCAACGGATATAGATGTTAGTGCCAATTGGCTTAGTTATGCCGATGTGCGGGAGTACAAGGCGATTAAAAAATCTGTTTTTGATTTTGGACCAGATATTATTGTTAATTTGGCAGCTCTTACCGATATGGAATATTGTGAAAAGAATCAGGAAAATGCTTGGCTCACTAATGCTCTGGGAGCGGAGAATCTTGCTTTACTTGCGGCTAATTTAGACATCCCTTATGTTTATATATCAACCGCTGGTATTTTCGGGGGAGAGAAAGAATTCTATAACGACTTTGATACGCCCAATCCACTGTCTTACTATGCCAAATCAAAATATCATGGGGAGTTGGTTACGAAGCAATTTGTAAAAAAGCACTTTGTGGTAAGAGCAGGATGGATGATGGGAGGAGGGCCAAACAAGGACAAGAAATTTGTAAATAAGATATACAGACAGATAATTAGTGGTGCTAAACAACTCAATGTTGTAGATGATAAACTTGGTACACCTACATATACTGTTGATTTTGCCGAAGGTTTATACAGGCTTGTAGAGAGTGAATTGTATGGGACATACAACCAAGTATGTGAAGGTTCATGCAGCCGCTATGATGTTGCGCTTGAGTTTATAAAACTGCTTGGTTTGGAGAAAGATGTTTTTGTAAAAAAAGTTCCTTCTGATTTCTTTGCTGAAGAGTATTTTGCACCGCGACCTCCCAGCGAAAAACTCGTATGTATGAAGTTGAAAGCGAGAGATATTTATGTAATGCGTGACTGGAAAACCTGTCTTCGTGACTATAGCGTCATGTTCATCGAAGATTTGAAGTTTAGGAAGCGATCGGTACGCAGGGAATACGTTACCCATGCAGTGAATATGTTCGATTGAAAGAATTGATACCTTCAGATGGATGTACTGACTCATCCAAAACCAGAAGCACGCAATTATAAAGGGCTTGTTGTATTCATTTTCTTAAGCATTTCATGCTTTTTAATTATTGTCCTCTACCTTCTTGATATAGTAGTATTGGCAGGAAATCACTTTAGCCCATATCCGGGCAAAGACCTGGTGACCGATTATATTTTAGGAGTATTATGGGCTGCGATCTTAGGTATCAGCATCTTATTTTGGCCTGTTCCCTCGCGGGATAGGAAAGCTCTGATAGGGATCTGGTTGATTAAGGCTATCGTCGCATTGGTTTTAATGCTCGGTTATGAATACATATATGCATTCGATGCGGATGGCTATTTTCACAATGCTATAGCGCCTGATTTTATTTGGAAAGGCTTTAGCTTCGATAACGGTACATATACGACGCAGCAATTGACTTGGTTACATCTCAAAATAGTTCCCGGCTCTTACCACGCGGCAAAAGTTGGTTTTGCAATGATCGGTTTGGCCGGAGTTTATTTAATTTATCGAGCAGCGGTAATTTTCCTCCGCCGCGAGGACATCCGCATTCTTTATGTTTTTGCCCTTTTCCCGTCCATCCTGTTTTGGTCATCGATATTAGGCAAGGATCCGATTACATTTTTAGGTGGGGCACTTTATGTCTATGGCGTTGTTGCGTGGCACCATCTTAAGCAACTACGGCATCTCATAACGCTTTCACTTGGAATACTCATAGTTGCTCTAATCAGGCTTTGGGTTGCGCCTATTTTGGTTGCGCCTTTAATGGTTTTCATTATCATAAGCAGGCGTAGTTTTATATGGCGTATGGCATTAATGGTAATTTGTGGGTCGGTGTTTATGCTCGCTTTACCGAAGATTCAGGATATGTGGAGCATGTCAACCGTCGAAGATTTATTTGAATTTCGGTCTTATGTCTTGGGAGCGTCTATCGGCGGAGGAAGCAGTTTTAGAGCACGGGAAATTACGGGCTTCAATATTTCGATGAAATATTTACCGCTGGGTATATTTACCGCACTATTCCGTCCATTGCCTTTGGATGTTCCTAATATCTTTGGAACCCTGCAGAGTTTGGATAATTTAATCCTGCTCCTTCTACTATGTATGGCGGTGAAACGAACACGATTGAAGGAGCTGAAGGAACCTTTGGTGCTCTGGGCGATTTTTTTGGTTCTAACATGGGCTGCATTATATGGTAATGTTATATACAATTTGGGGACCTTGGTTCGTTATAAACTGCAAATTTTACCGGTCTTACTTGGATTATTGTTATATCTGAGCAGACGCAGAACAAGGAACAAGCTTAGTACACAATTATGTTAACAGTACCCATGATGAGGTGTACATCGAAAAATTATCGAAGTATTTTAGAGGCAAGGCAAGGGACAAGAAATTATATGAACTTTTAAAATGTGGAAAGACTACATCAATCATAGGAAGATTAAATATGAAAACATTACTTCTTCGTCCTTTTACTGACGCATCACAGGGCAACAGCCCTCCTCTTTCGCTGATGTACCTTTCCTCTTATCTGAAGTCGAAACGGAGTGATGTAAAAATTGTCGATAACTGTGTTCATAAAAGACATTTAGGAAACTATAAAACATCTAATGCTTATGTTCAGAACATAGTTCAAGAGATTGAGGATTACAATCCGGATATAATCGGCATGACTCTTTTCAGTCGCGAATTAGAAGAAATTGCTGCTATGTGCAAACTGATAAAGAACGAGTTTAAATCTAAGATGATTGTTTTAGGCGGTCCACATCCTACTGCAATGCCAGATGCAAGTTTGCTGCAAATTCCAGAATGTGATTTTGTTATACGCGGTGAAGGAGAAATAGCCCTTTATGACCTTGTTACTGGTTTAAGCAGTAATAGAGACTTAAGTAAAATTAAAGGTGTTTCATTTCGATCTAATGGCAATGTCTTCCATGGTGAGGATGCGGATATTATTCGTGACTTAGATGAGCTTCCCTTTCCAGACAGAGAAAGCCTCATGCATCACTACCAAAATGACATATACGGTCATGTTCATATTGGTATACCTTCAGATATTATAATGACTTCCAGAGGATGTCCATTTCAATGCAAATTCTGCTTTAAAGTCTGTTCAAAATATAGGAGTAGATCTGCCGAAAATGTTTTGAAGGAAATTGACTGGATTGTTAACAATATTAAACCCGAGAATATTCAGATAATGGATGATTCTTTTACAGTTCAAAGGAAGAGATGTGTCGAAATATTGGAAGCATTAGTTGAAAAATCATACCCGTGTAAATTTAAAATCCGAAGCAGGGTTAATGCTGTTGATGAGGAATTACTCAAAAAAATGAAAAAGGCTGGCGTTACTACAATTGTTTATGGATTTGAATCCGGTTCTCAAACAATGCTAAATGCTTTCGATAAAAGAACAACAGTTGGACAGAATATCAGAGCCTGTAAATTAACGAAAAAAGCCGGGTTAAATTGTTTTGGTGACATGCTCTTATTCTATCCTGGAGAGACAAAAGAAACATTAAAAGAGACCGAAAGGTTCATCAAAAATGCTAGACCACATGCTGTAAAGTTTTATGTTTTATCACCATTGCCGAGAACAAGAATATATGAAGAAGCAATAGAAAATAAACAGCTTGTAGGGGGTTGGGAGATTGGCCAGCAATCTCCCTGGATTAAACTTGCTGATTTTGACGATATTGGAGAAATGGAACGGATCGCAAAAAGGCTTTTTCTTAAGCAATTCTTAAATCCATGGCGGTTTTTTTGGTTCTTCAGATCTCAAGGCCGGTCATTTCTAAAGAGACCAATCTTTTTTGTTAAAATGTTTCTTAATACTTTTTTTGCGCGGGTCAAGTACTAAAAGTTTGTTGTGACACCTTAGAAGTGTGAGAGCTGACAAGGTCGTCAGGAAACCATTTGACCGGGTAAAGTAAGATAAGGATTAAAACAAACAAATGAAAAGAAACATCGATCTTAGCACGGTTAAGGGATTCGGCGATGAGTGGAGCCGCTTCGATCAAGCCTCATTGAGTTCCCATGAATTACAGGAGCAGTTCAATCAGTTTTTTAAGGTATTCCCTTTGGATTCTCTTCCGAGGGATGCTGTAGGATTTGACCTTGGCTGTGGAAGCGGCCGTTGGGTCAAATGTCTGGCTCCCAGGGTCGGCTGTGTCCATTGCATCGATGCCAGCGATGCAGCCTTGGCGATTGCAAGAAGGAATCTTAAAGACATCCCCAACTGCATATTTCATCTGGCTTCTGTCGATAATATCCCCTTGCCCGAAAATTCAATGGATTTTGGGTACTCAATAGGTGTTCTTCATCATGTGCCGGACACTGCCGCCGGGATTCAATCGTGTGTCAACAAACTGAAACCAGGAGCTCCCTTTGGTCTTTACATCTACTATGCTTTGGATAATCGCCCGGCCTGGTATCGAATTATCTGGCACACGAGTGGTCTTCTTCGGAGGATTATTTCCAGGACTCCCCATCCGCTCAGGTATGGCTTCAGTCAGGTGATTGCGGCACTTGTCTATTTTCCGTTGGCGCGGTTATCGAGGTTAATGGAGATTGCCGGTTTTAATGTAGAGGGTGTACCGCTGGCGGGGTATCGTCGTCGCAGTTTTTATACCATGAGGACCGATGCCCTCGACCGATTCGGCACAGGGCTCGAGCAAAGATTTACGGCCGCCCAGATACGGGAGATGATGGAGAATTCTGGACTGGAGAGGATTGTTTTCAGCGATACTGCTCCCTACTGGTGTGCAGTCGGATACAAAAAAAACTGATGTGCGGCGTAGCAGGATTTTTAAGCAGTGAAAGAGACGGTGGCGGAATTATTATTCGCCAAATGGTCAGAACGCTTCGCCACCGCGGTCCTGACGATTCCGGTATCTGGGCCGATGAATCTGCTGGTGTAGCTTTGGGGCATGCCCGCCTGTCCATCCTGGATTTATCTCCGTTAGGCCACCAGCCTATGGTCTCTCTATGTGGACGATATGTGATATCGTTCAATGGAGAGATTTATAACTACAAATCCTTGCGCAAAGATGTAGAAGGACTGGGTGCTACTTTCCGCGGGCGTTCGGACACGGAGGTGATGCTGGCATGCATCAGCCGGTGGGGCCTGGAAAAGGCAATCCAGCGCTTTAATGGCATGTTTGCTTTTGCCCTCTGGGATAAGAAGGATCGCGTATTGTACCTGGCACGTGACCGCTTGGGCGAGAAACCCATGTATTATGGTTGGATGGGGAAGACCTTTTTATTTGGTTCGGAATTGAAAGCCCTGCGTGCCCATCCTGAATTCAAGCCTCAGATTAATCGCGATGCCCTCGCCCTCTACCTGCGCTATAATTATGTCCCGACCCCATATTCCATTTACCAGGATATCTACAAGCTACCACAGGGAACGTTCCTAACTGTTCCCGATCCTGTGAAGCGCCTCCTGATGCCTATACCCTACTGGTCCGCAAAAGATACTGTTGAAGCGGGGTATGCGAATCCTTTTGACGGTACGGAAGATCAGGCCGTAGCTCACCTTGAGGCCCTTCTGCGGGACGCGGTGGCGTTGCGGATGGAGGCGGATGTCCCCCTGGGGGTTTTTCTCTCTGGCGGTGTCGATTCCTCGACGATAACGGCATTGATGCAGGCGCAAAGCGTGCGTCCGGTGAAGACTTTTACAATTGGTTTTAATGAGAATCAGTATAACGAAGCGGTACATGCCAAAACCGTAGCCCGTCACCTGGGAACGGCGCATACCGAGTTGTACGTGACGTCCAAGGAGGCGATGTCCGTTATACCGTGCCTCCCAACGTTATACGATGAACCCTTTGCTGATACATCTCAGATCCCTACTTTTCTGGTCTCCCAAATGGCGCGCAAGCACGTAACCGTCTCTCTGTCCGGTGATGGCGGCGATGAGAGTTTTGGGGGATATAGCCGGTATTTCATCGGACCCGATATTTGGCGGAATGTCGCGTGGCTCCCGGTGCCTTTTCGACGGCTTGCCGCCAGGACGCTTCGTTTCCCGAGCCCCGACCAATGGGACCGGTTGACATTTATGCTTTCCCCCTTTTTAAAGCAGTATGGGACATACGGTACCTTCGGAGATAAATTTTACAAGATTGCGGATGTCCTGACAATGGAAAATCCTGATGCGCTTTATCATCGTTTGGTAAGCCAATGGGAACACCCCGAACAGGTATTGTTGGCAGGCAGAGAGGCTGATACCATTCTCACAAACAAAAACCAGTGGGCAAATCTACCGGAATTTGCAGAACGCATGATGTACCTGGATACGGTCACTTGGTTACCCGACGACATTCTGGTCAAAGTGGATAGGGCCAGTATGGGGGTTGGCCTTGAGGCTCGTGCTCCATTGCTGGACCATCGTGTAGTGGAGTTCTCATGGCAGATACCACTGTCCATGAAGATACGCCGCCGTTCGGGGAAATGGCTGCTGCGACAGGTCCTGTACAAGTATGTGCCCAAGGAGTTAATCGAGCGCCCCAAGGCCGGTTTTGGTGTACCCATACATGATTGGCTGCGCGGTCCGCTACAGGAATGGGCTGAGTCGCTGTTAGATGAGGCGCGATTAAGGGGGGAAGGCTTTTTTCATCCGGAGACGATCCGGGAGAAATGGGTCGAACACCTCTCGGGAAAACGAAATTGGCTGAATTACTTATGGAATATTTTGATGTTCCAGGCGTGGCTGTCCTGTGAGAACAAATAAGTCTAAAATTCTTTTCTTGATTACCGGGGATTGGTATTTCTTTTCACATCGCTTGCACATAGCGCTTCTAAAGCGGCCGGCTTTGATGTGCTCGTGGCAACAAAAGTTAATCGACACGGTAATTTAATCGAATAGGAAGGTTTTCGTTTAATTCCGATTAAGTTAAAGCGGAAAAGTTACGATCCTTTCATAGAAATATCAGCTATTTGTGAGTTAATTTCAATTTATAGAAGAGAACGGCCAACCGGAAACTTTGTCATTCGAATGTGTACATGACAGATTTCCAAGCCACCGATATTTGGGTGGGATGTTATTCGATGCATATGTGTCAGGACATGCCGTAACTTCACTGTTTTGTTCTCCATAACCATACTCTTTCAAAATCACATTTTGGATTTGATTATCGAGTTCTTATCAAAAAGTTTTTGCATTTCTTCAATATCGTTCATATCGCCTCGACTCCTTTTAGACGATGGCTTTTGTCACTAAGTTTTACTGTTGGCATCGTTGGAAAAGTAAAACATTAGAACACGTGTGTGAGTCTAATAATAATTCGTTCATGAATGGTCGTAAGCAATGAAAATAATCATATTTGCCAACACATCTTGGTATGTTTACAATTTCCGAAAGAATCTTATTCGGACTCTCCAAGAAAATGGTCATGAGGTTTCTGTTATAGCTCCGTTTGATGATTACGTGGAACGGCTAACTGAAATGGGAGTCAAACATTATGGATTGCCTCTGAGTCAGCGGAGTATGAATCCTTTTCGAGAAGTGGTTTCTTGTGTTTGGCTATTCCGCCTGCTTCGAGCTATAGGGCCCGACATAGTCCTAACCTTCACTGTAAAGTGCAATCTATATACAGGCATATGTAGACGCTTACTTAAATTTGAACAGATAGCGAACATATCAGGTCTTGGTGAAGTATTCGAAAAGAATGGATTAATCAACCTTTTGGTTTCTCGTCTGTATAAATTTGCCTTAGCCGGTTCGAAGAGGGTGTTTTTCCAGAATAACGAAGACATGCAAATGATAGTCCAGCATCACCTGCTGCCTGGGAATCTTTGCAAGCGTATTCCTGGCTCAGGTGTCGATCTTGAAACTTTTCACCCCTTATCATCTTTATCGAACAATAAACCACGAATATTTTTTATGTTTGGTCGTCTGGTTCCCAAAAAGGGATACGATCTTTTTATGAAAGCAGCCGAAAATATTTGCCTCGGGGGAAACTACAATGCCGAGTTTTGGATTATGGGTATAGTCGATAACGGCAGGAAAGAATCCAAAGAGCTTTTAGAGCGTATTATGGCTCTGCAAAGAAAAGGAATTATTAGGTACCTGCCGCCATCTGATGATGTGGCAATAGTGCTGCAGCAGGTTGACGTGGTTGTTTTGCCCTCAGAATATAACGAGGGTGTCCCTCGCTCTCTTCTCGAAGCAATGGCTTGTGGTAAACCCATTATAACAACCGATTGGAAGGGATGCAAAGATACAGTTGAACATGGTAAAAACGGATATCTCGTTAAAGTTGGTGATAGGGCAGATTTAAGTCGTTATATCCTACAATTCTTAGAAACGCGTACTGAGAAATTGCATCAAATGGGAATAGAAAGCAGGAAAAAAGCGGAAGAAGAGTTTGATGACAGAAAAGTCCTGAAGGCTTACTTAAGTGAGATTGAGGATTCCTTCTGTGGTAATCAGCATGCAATCGCAGCCACTTTGCAAAGTTCATCAATTGCACCTTAGTAGTCACGCTTTGAAACACAGCGCGCCGCCCGTTCTCGGTCAGGGTGACTTTCTATCGCAGAATGGCCTGTGTGTTTCCGGTTTAGTAATAGGCGCTCATAACGACAAAATGCTTCCGCTTACAAGGTATGCCTGTATAGCTTCGATTCCAATTATTCAGCTTTTGACAGAACATCAAATACGACAGGTCGTAAACAAAACGCGCACAGCTGGTCACTTTGTAGTAAACAGATTAAAGACTAAGGGCAGTTTTGTTGCGGCTTCGGTAGTAATAGCTGATATTATCAAAGCTATACTACAAGATCTAAATTTACTATTCTCGTTAAGCGTATATTGTCAGGGTCAATACGGCATTGAAGATTGTTGTGTATCACTTCCAGTCGTTGTCGGCTATGGAGGAGTTAAAAGAATTTTAGAAATAAACTTAAATGATAAAGAAAAAAAGATTTAGCTTTAGCTTTTGAAACAATAGATACTGTTGCTAACCGGTACACACTTCTTAAGACATAAAAGCACTGGATTTGTGATGTGATAAGCCGAGCTTGCTATATTTTAAAAGACAAAAGCTGAAAAAATAAGTTAACTGAACCTTAATGGCCAGAATTTTACTGCTATGGCCTTATGCCTTCCTGCTAATGTTGACAGCCCAGTCATTATTTTTCTGGAAAGACATTTTTGAAATATCCAATTAGGAAAAATTCAGATGAAAGACTCAATGCCGATATTACTTGTGGATGATGACCGCATCGATGTAATGATGTTTAAACGTGCGCTTGAGGATTTGAAGATAACAAATCCTTTGATTCATTTAACAGATTGCAAGGAGGCCCTGGAGTATTTACAAAATGAGGACGACGAGAAGACGTGGATTGTCCTTGCAGATTTGAATACGCCCCAGATGAATGGCCTTGAATTTCTGACGGCTGTAAAGGCTAACGACGCATTAAAGCAAATCATTGTCATCGTCCTAAGCGGCTCCGATGATGAAGAAGATATAGCTGAAAGTTTCAGACTTGGTGCTGCCGGTTACATAGTCAAACCTCCTGATTATAACAAGCTCGTAGAAATGCTCAGAACAATCCACGAGTACTGGACTTTGAGCAAATTACCGCACTCAGGTGCAAGACCTCAATCGGATTGTCCTGCCCCCTCTTTAATGAGGAAGAAGGATTCAGAGTTGAGCGTTCAAAGGCCGTAATACCTTCATCCTCAGCAGAGCACACCACTTTTCTATCCTACCTGTCGCGACGTGTCTGCGACATGGTGGGCATTCCATATTCGGTTTACTCACAGCCACTTTCTTGATTTAATGTCCCATTCGGGGAATGGGAGAAAATTCATCGTCTTCGGGCAAAGACTTCAGTATTATAAACTCGAAATTCGAAACAAATTCGAAATCCGAATTACGAAAATTCAAAACAGCATCTCATCCGCTGAGGTGTTTTTGTTTTGAGAATTTGTATTTTGAACATTCGATATTGTTTCCACCGCAAGGTGTCCTGCGGAAAGTTCCGGATTTAGTGCTTCGAATTTTCTTGGCTTTAGCGGGCTTACAGCCCGCCTTATAAACTACCACCTTCAGGCGGTAGTAGTTTACTTCCGTTCATATTAAGTATACTTTCGCGCTTTTGGCAATATGTTAATTGTAAAGGGCTGAACAAAATCGCGACGGTTGTCGGACTAAAATCGCGGCACCCTTGACCTACTTGCCCTATTCCAGATGGGTGGTCAATTCTTTTTATTCACTTTTTCAAATATACACAGACCCCTGTTAGTTGGGCTCTGCTTGTCCGTCATCTTGTTTCTGGTTGTGCGGATTATTTGAGTTCTGGCAATTTTGCTTGAGTTGTCTTTTCAATTCTCGAAGTCTGTAGCTGGGACCATTGGCTTCTATGATGTGAACCCGATGTATAAGACGGTACAGCAAGACTTAGGTAAGCCTTTCACAGCCCAATACCTCAGTCCATGACTCAAACAGCAGTCTGTAGATGACACTCTGCTTTTATGACAGCGAGTCGCAAAGATTTGAGCAGTATATTCGTTTTCAGTTTATTATGACAGTTTTGATAGGCCTCAGAAAAAATATGTCACTCAAAATACGTGCGAATTTGCCACAAGAACTGCCACGAGCAAAACTTCAACATGAATAACAAACCAGGCCAAGAAAACCTTAGGTGTTGGTAGAGAAGCGACTTAAACAATGGGCGGTACTGGACTTGAACCAGTGACCTCCTGCGTGTCGAGCAGGCGCTCTATCCAGCTGAGCTAACCGCCCTCTTGCAAAATGCCCCGCTGTCTTGCTTTACGAAGTAAAGCGATAAGAAGCATTCGCTTATAGTATGGTTAAGAAAAATTAAAAATCAAGGATTTTTGTGTAAAACCATTGAGTAAATGAAAGATGATACTCCGCACGTCGATGTAAGATTAGATATTAACACATCTTATGGCATATTGATTACCAGCTCAAATTTCTTCTGACGACCGCGGCAGCCGAAATCTTTCGTTGTACATTGCCACGCGCAACCGTTATGGAAATCTGAACACTTTTACAATCAGTTCCATCATCGGTGAGAGTCTTTGTGAAAGTCATAGCAGTAACGTTGTCACAAAGAACGTAATCAGGGTCAGACAAATCATCATTCGTAATCAGATAAAGTTTGTTGTCTCCATTGTTATATCGATAAGTTATAGCATCTCCATTGGAGGTAATCAGAGTGCATTCATTGGCTGGCGAGATAGGTTCAACTGCATCTGCCGTACGCAGTTGTGTTGTTATCCGGAACAGGGCTTGTCTGGCACTGTTGATTACCTTAAACATATCTTCGTTTTGCCGATAATTTATAATCGAGCCGTTAATGGCAACAGCCACTGCTGCCAGGAGTATGCTTGATATTGCCAGAGCAAGCAGCAGTTCCGCAATGGTAAAACCACACCCCCATGCTCTCTTGCGAAAGCAGGAACGGGGGCTTGTTGGTTGCGACTGACAGCTCGTATTTTGTATGTCGTATTTGGTATGTCGCATTATGTACCCCCCTTAGTATTTTTAGTATCGGGCTCTGAGCCATCTGGCTGAGCTGATTTCACTTGAGTTCAAAAAAACCTTTACAGTTACTCGAACAAAGTAGCTGCCGTGGTCGCTTACAACCTGCTCAAAATTCGAAGCGTTGACATTTTCAACCGTAACCTGCTGGCTAAACGCAGCAAGGTCGTTCAGAGGGTTTCTGTCGGCACTGATGGGCGGAGAAAAGCTCGCACCATCGAAATCGTCCAAATCGTCATAGTTAGCGAGGGTCTCTGCCGTCTCCGGACCAAATGTGGAGACGCCGGTTTGCGGGTCAATTACCGGCAGCAGGACGGTAAGCTCCCTTATCTGTTCAATCAGAAACTCTGCGGTTGACAGCTCTGTTCCCGCACCATTGGCTTTTGTGAATGCGCTATTGGCTGTTACAAGAGAGGCAATTGCAAGACCGACCAGCAGTATTGCAATTAGCACCTCGATAAGTGAAAAGCCGTCCTCGTATCTGGTATCTCGCATCTCTCACCCCCTATAATTGACAATTGACTATTGAGAAAAATAGAAAATAGTCAATCAGATTTATTTGCCTATAACAACACTGGACATCTTGAATATCGGCAGAATAATGCTCATCGCAATAAAGCCAACCAAAACACCCATCAAAACTATCATTGCAGGTTCTATCATTGAGGTTACTGTTTTGATAATAGTTTTGAGCTCCCTTGCGTAGTAATCGGAAACGTCTCTTAGAACATCGCTCATAGTACCTGAATCTTCACCGCTTCTTACCATTTGCACTACATTGCTTGGCATCAGGCTATACTGGCTCAGACTGGATGCAATCTTTCTACCCTGACGAACTTCCTCATAGACGCCGAGCCACATATCCTTATAAAGAACGTTTCCCGCTATTTGTGCTGTTATCGAAATGGTGTTGAGTATCGGCACACCGGCTCTTGTCAGTACCCCCATTGTGTGCAGGCTTCTTGTTATATAAAGATTTCGGCACAGCGTTTTTATAAGAGGCAGTGTCAATTTGGTTTTGTCCCACCATCGCCCTCCGCCTTCAGTGCCGATAAAATACCAGAATCCCCAGAATGAAGCACCAATAACCGGTATAATAAAATACCAGTATCCCCTCACAAACGCACTCGTGGCCATTAAGGCTTTCGTGGGTCTTGGCAGCAGATGCTCCTTGCCCGCAAAGATGGCCGTAAACCGAGGCAAAACAAAACACAGCAGGAAAATAGTTACCGACACAGCCATAAATGCTATGATAATCGGATAAACCATTGCGCCTTTAACCTGTGAGCGGGTTTCGGCTTCGGCGTCCAGATACTCCGCTAATTTTTGCAGCATTCCACTGAGAGAGCCGCTGACTTCTGCTGCTGCCACCATATTTATGTAGAGATCGCTGAATACGTCCGAATGCTCCGAAAGCGCCTGTGAAAAACTCTGTCCGGATTCGATTTGATTTTTCAAATCAAAAATGACCACCTTAAATTTTTCTTTATCGTTTTGCTCGGCTATTGCCTCGAGCGAATCCTGAAGACTTATGCCCGCCCGTATCATAATGGCAAGCTGTTTCGTAAAATTCAAAATATCCTTTCTGTTCGGCCCGCACTCAACTCTGAAGTTTTTTATCTTTTGAAAGGTGAGTCGCTGACGGTTCCCGTGATTTGTGAGTGTAGATGACTGTCTCGGCGTGGCCGAGCCGCGACGGGCAGACTCCTGACCCTGCTCCGGCGGCATCTGCGTTGGCTGCTGAGCTTCGGAAACCGCCCCCGCTGCTTCGCGTTTGCGAAGCAAACCGGCGGGGGAGCCTTTATAATTTTGCGAAAATTCTTCGAACATCTGTATATACCTTATCTTTATCTTTTTCTTCTTGATTTTACCACTTCAGGCGCCTGCACAATGTCAACATTCTCCGCTTGCACAAGGGTCCTTTCCATCTTTGCAGGATTGTTTGACCGTATAACCGCCTCGTCTCTGTCGATGTAACCCTTGGAATACATCTCGGCAATGCTGTAATCCAGATTTTGCATACCCAGTCTTCTGGAAGTCTCAATAATATTCGGTATCTCGTAGATTCTGTTCTCACGAATACAGTTCCTTACGGCGGAGGTGCAAAGCAATATTTCCGTACAGGGAACCATTCCCGGCTCATCTACTCGCTTAAATAATGTCTGCGAGATAACTGCCTGGAGTGTATTAGCTAACATTGTTTGAATCTGGTTCTGCTGAGCCGCGGGATAAATATCTATAATACGTTCAATAGTTTGTGCAGAATTAATCGTGTGCAGAGTGCTGAACACAAGGTGTCCCGTTTCAGCAGCCGTAACTGTGAAACTGGTCGTTTCCAGGTCTCTCATCTCGCCGACCATAATGATATCGGGGTCCTGTCGCAAGACATGCCTGAGACCTGACGCAAAATTCGGACAGTCGGAACCGACTTCGCGTTGTTCTACCATGCTCTCCTTGTTCTCTATGGCGTATTCGATAGGGTCTTCCAGGGTCATTATGCGTTTTCTGTACTTTGTATTTATCAATCCTATCATCGCTGCAAGTGTCGTGCTTTTACCAGAGCCGGTATGACCCGTTACAAGCACCAAACCTCTTGGCAGGTCTGTCAGCTCTTTAACTATCGGCGGCAGGTGCAAATCATCTATCAAAGGAATCTCATTAGGAATCACTCTAAAGGAAATTGCCATTGTTTCCCGCTGATAATGAGTATTAACACGGAACCGATGCCCGTCATCGAGGCTTGTTGAGAAATCAAGGTCTCTTTTTTGTATGAATTCTTTGAATCTGTCCGGCTCAATCATTGAATTAATAATTTCTTCCACATCTTTTTCGCTGACGATAGGGAAATCCATATCTACCAGCTCGGTATTCCTTCGCAATATCGGCGGTATTCCAACGTTGATATGCACGTCACTTGCCTGGTTTTCTATGGCAGTCGTTAATATAGTTTTTATATTTATCATATCACAATTTCTTTCAAATAATTCGCATCACACTTCAGGTTTTTACTCGGCATTTTCAACAAAAGCTTCATTTTCGTTTTTGCCGTACACTTCAGTTACTCTCAGCACCTCTTCTATTGTTGTCAGGCCCTGCTTTACTTTCAAAATTCCGTCGTCAAACAAAGTCCGCTGTCCGCTTTCACGAAACATCCGACGCATATTATTAACCGATGAGTCACTGT
>Ga0315296_10000459_pt1 | contig 37369 bp, 33 predicted proteins | sample YL17G14_18_MG_FD_203921 | JGI IMG/M metagenome (GOLD analysis project Ga0315296, IMG submission 203921) | Sediment microbial communities from Yellowstone Lake, YNP, Wyoming, USA - YL17G14_18 | ecosystem: Environmental > Aquatic > Freshwater > Lake > Sediment | place: USA: Wyoming | collected... | reverse complement strand
ACACCAGGTCAAACGCCGCCATCAGGAGGGCCGAAGCCAGCGGATACCCGCCGATGTCGTGTCGTGGGAGGTCGGCGTAGATCGCGAACAGCAGGCCGATGCCGGCGACGAACAGTACGCGCCGCGAGTACTGGGCTGTGCGGCCCGGGCCGATCCAGAGCAGCCACGCGGCAATCATGGCGGAGAGCACCGCAATCGTCAGGTGCACGAATGTCAGTCGGCCTGCAGCCTCGTGCCCGAGCCCGCTGTAGCGAATGCTGAACACCGGTTCGCCGCCTGGAAAGCCCGCTCCAGGCTCCAGCGGCGGGTTCGATACATACCCTCCCGGCTCGACGATGCTCTCCTTCAGGACCTGGTAGACCAGGCGCTCGTTCGGAACCGCCTTCATGTCAATCCGGCTTCTGAAGCCGAAGATGCCGTTGGCGATGAAGACCCACAACATAAGGACGAGTCCGCCAAGAAGCCCTGCCACGATCACCCGTTTCATCATGATTGCCCTCCAGAAGCCGGTATCCAGGTGCCGGCACCCTCGTCTCGAGTGAACCTAGCATAGAATCCATCATCCGCGCCCTGCGGCAGGACCCGCTCGCTCTTGCCGGTCGCCAACACAAGTGGGCTCAGGTGTAGGGAGTGCTCATGCTACGCAGCATCATCGCCATCGCCTCGTCGTTCGTCCTGATCATGGCCGGCGTGATGATCGCGACCGTGATCGCGACAAGGCTCATGCTGGGCAGCTTTATCCCCGCCGCGGGAACGCAGCCCACGGAGGCGTTCCTGGCGGTCAATCTTGCCTACAGCGGCGTTTTCGCCGTGGCGGGCGGCTTTCTCGCGGCGCGTTTCTCCCCGCGCGCGCCGTTTCTTCACGCGATCATTCTGGCCGGGCTGCTGCTCGCGCTGGCTGCTCCGTCCATGGCGCAGCCAGAACCCGGCATCCCCTCGTGGTATCCGCCGGTCATCGCCTTCCTCGGGCCTGGCGGCGTGCTCCTGGGCGGCGCTGTGGCCGCGTCCGTGTTTCGTCCGCAACGGAAGCCGTGAAGCGGCTGCATGGATGAGGACATGATGAAGCGCATCTGCGTCTTCTGCGGATCGAGCCCTGGCGCGAGACCGGAGTATGTTCAGGCGGCAAGAGCGCTGGGCGAGGCTCTCGTGAGGAGGCAGATCGGCCTCGTCTACGGTGGCGCCCGCGTAGGCACGATGGGGGCGCTCGCGTCCGCCGTCATTGGCAGCAGCGGCGAGGTCATCGGCGTCATGCCGCGGAATCTCGTCGAGCGGGAGATCGCCGACACGAAGCTGCCAGATCTCAGGATCGTCGGCTCGATGCACGAGCGGAAGGCGCTCATGGCCGATCTGGCCGACGCGTTCATCGCGCTGCCAGGCGGGCTTGGCACGCTCGACGAGCTGTTCCAGGTCCTCTCCTGGGCCGAGCTCGGCCGGCACTCGAAGCCAATCGGCCTGCTGAATGTCTGCGGGTACTACGACGCCCTCGTCGCCTTCCTGGACCACGCCGTGGCCCAACGGTTCATCGGCGCCGAGGACCTCTCCCTGTTGCTCGTGGACCAGCACCCGGACGCGCTGCTCGACCGACTGGTGGCTCTCAGCCTTGGCTCTACCACGTGACACCACCAGAAGGTGGCGGCCAGGCACCAAGCATCTGCCTCAGCATGACCACCTGCCCGGCGTGATAGCTGTTGTGCGACCCGATGATCTGGAGCATCTCCAGGCGGGTCATCTTGCCGCGCTTGGAGAGCAGGTCCCCTTCCCTTGATCGACGGTTCAGTGCATCACGCACGTCGTGCAACCGCCGCACGGTCTGTTCCCATTCCTTGCGACTGACGGGGCTCACGCCGCCAGGCCACCCGCCGGCTGCATGCTTCGGCGCCCTCGGCTTCGCGCCGTCCAGCCGCTTCACCACCCACTCCTGCCAGTAGACCATGTGGTTCGCGAGCTGGAACACCGAATGTGGAACGCCGCCAGGCTTCGCACCAGCGGCTTTCCAGTGCAGCCCCGCGAACACGTCTCCCGTTCCGACATGGGCGCCCTTCCCTGATAGGGCACCCCCAACCAGCTTGTCGAGCACCCTGCGATCGCTGTTCATGAGACGTTCCCTCCTACTTCAACGACAGCCGCGACGGATCGAGCGCCACATGCCTGATCCGCTCGCGCCTCCACGTGTAGGTCACGTGGACCAGCCCGTCGCGCGCCTGGATCACAGCCGGATACGAGTACTCGCCGGGCGAATCCTCGAGGACGACGGCGCTCAGCCACGACGTGCCGTCGCTGGAGATCGCCACGTCGAGTCTGTGCCGATCCTCCGTGATCGGGTTGTACGCCAGCAGGAACCGCCCATCAGCCAGGCGCACGGCGTCGATGCCCGGGTTCGGCAGCTTCGTCGCCGTCATCCGGCCCCACGTCAGGCCGGCATCGTCGGACCACGCTTCGGTGACGACACGTTGCTGGCTCCGGCAGAGAATCTGGAGCCGCGTCGGCGCGTGCACGAGAATGGTCGGCTGGATGGCGCCAGACTCCTTTGTGTCGTTCAGCGGGCCGATCGCGCGCCACGCGCTGGCGGAGGCCAGCGTCTCTGGGCTCCACGTCTTGCCAGCCGCCTCGCCACGCCCGGTGAAGCGCTCCATGTGGACCGTCCAGCCCGCGTGCTCGGTGCTCGAGCCGGCAAGGAGCGTACCTGCATTCAGCTCCACTGGCTTGGCCCGGATCGGCCCGAGGATGCCTTCCGGGAGCTGGCTTGCGGACGACCACGTGCGCCCGAGGTCGGTCGAGGTGCGGACGAATCCCTTCCACTGCCGCGGGTTCGGGCCGACCTTGTAGAAGAGGAGGAGCGGCCCATCCGTCGGCTGGAACAACACCGGATTCCAGCACGGCTCTCTCGGGCCATCAGTCCGCGTCCCGGTTGCGACTTCTACCGGCGCCGACCAGCCGGTCCCGTCTCGGCGCGCCATCCAGATGCCAACGTCGGGATTGCCTTCCGCGGTGCCGCCAAACCACGCCGCCACCAGGCCCTCGCGCGTCTCGACGATCGTCGATGCGTGGGCCGACGGAAACGGCGCGCGGTCGTAGATGAACTCGGAGGCGACAATCGCGGGTCCGGTCTGTAGCCCGGCCGAGAGCAGGGGGACGACGAGCAGGACAGCCAGCGACAGCGTGGGTGAGCCGGGAATCCGCGTGGAAGCCGGGGGTCTTCTGTTCGAACGCGTCGGGACCCGCTTGGGGCTGGGGGGATTTCGCGCGTCGCCTGGCACGACTGTCCGCGTGGTCTTCAGGGTGTTGCAGCCGGCTGCATGCGCTAAGCCCATTTGCAGCATGCCGTTCTCCTGACCGGCTCGCGAGTGCGTTTCAGCCGTGGCACCCGCGCGACCTTGCAGCCGCTGGGTGGAAGCGCTCTACTCGCTGCGAAGAGCAACGGTCGGATCGACTCGTGAGGCTCGCCACGCAGGCGTCAGGCTCGCGATCGCCACAAGCGTCAGCACCAACACCGCCGAACCCACAAACGCAGCCGGGTCGGTCGGTTGCAGCCCGAACAGGAGAGCCCGAAGGGTTTGCGTCCACAACAACGAGGCGCCGACGCCGACACCAACGCCCAGGGCGGCCGGCAGCAGCGCGCGGCGGAGCACCATCAGACGGATGCGAGCCGCATCGGCACCGAGGGCCATTCGAATTCCGACTTCATGAGTCGTGCGCGCGACCACGTGATTCACGACGCCGAACACCCCGACGATCGTCAGCGTGATGGTGAGCATGCCGAGCGCGCCAAGCAAGACCGCAAGGAAGCGGGGCTGCCCGACCGTCCGCTCGAACGGCTTGAACGGCCACACATCCACCACAGCACCCGGCGCCACCTGCTGAACAACCGCGCGGATCCACGCGACGGGGATTTCCGCGTCACCAACCCGGAACGCCACACTCGGGGGGCGCGTGCATGCGGCGATCGGCACGAAGGCGCAGCCGCCGCCCTGATCTGTCGTCAGTCGGGTCCGAAGCGTTTGGACGACGCCTATCACGGTGCGCACGACCCCATCGCCTTGGCGAACCTGGCGCCCCAGCGGCTCCTCACCGCGCCACAGCGTCGCGGCTGCCCGTTGGTCGAGTACGGCGACCGGCGCGTTCGAAAACGCCTCCTGTTCATCGAAGAGTCGCCCGCGCATGAGACGGAGTCCGAACGTCTGAAAGAACGTATCGGTACTGGGATATGCAGTTACTGCGGCTCGCGTGTCCGGCGGCGCATCGGCGCGAACCAGCCCACCCCAAAGCGTTTGCCCCGGTAGACCTCCAGCCAGGGCCGCTGGCACCGGCAATCGCTCGCTGAGATGCTGATAGATGCCCCGACGGGCCTGGACCGGATTCGTCATCTCGCCGCTCGCGTCCCTCCCCTCCATGAACTCCACGCTCACCATGCGAACGCGGTCGGGTTCGAACCCGAGCGGCTGAGAGGTCAGCCGTACGAAGCTTCCAACGATCAGCACACTCGTAACGAGCAGCGCAATGGCGACCGCGCTTTGCATGAAGATCAACGTCGCGTCGCTGCGTATCGCCCGGCCGTGACCGCCCGCGTCAGCGAGCTGCAGGCTCTCGCGCAGGTTGGCGCGCGAGGCGCGCAGCGCCGGCGCGAGCCCGAACACCATCAGGGCGCCCGCGACCAGGACTGCGGCAAACGCCGCCACGCGCCAGTCAAGCGACGCCGGAAGCAGCCGGTACACGTGCGCGTACTTCGGCGTCCACGCCATGATGGCGGCAAACAGCCGCTGGCCCACGACCAGCGCCGCCACCGCTCCTGCCACCGCGAGCACCATGGCCTCGATAAAAAGCAGACGCGCGAGCCGCCAGGGCCCGGCCCCGATCGCCAGACGGATCCCTAACTCGCGGCGTCGCGCGTGCAGCCGCGCGAGAAACAGATGCGCAAGGTTCGCGCATGCCAGCAGGAGAACGCAGCCGGTCGCCGCGAGCAGCATCAGAAGCGGCGTGCGGGCGCGGCCAAACAGTGCCTCCTGCAGCGGCACCAGTTCGACGCGGCGGCCCTGGGGGAACTTCGGGTAATTGCGCTCGACAGCCGTGACGATGGCTTGGACCTCAGCGATCGCCGCATCGCGGGTCGCGCCGGGCGCGAGACGCACGATCGCACCCGCGAGCCTGAACGGGCTTGACTCGTGAGGATCCGCAGCTGTGGGCAGGAGAAACGCCAGCGATTGGTTCGTATGGTCCGGAAACACGAAGTCCTTCCCCAGCACTCCGATGACCCGGTACTGTTCAACCGGCGGTCCCTGCAGCTCGACCATCCGACCGAGCACGTCCTGCGCGCCACCGTATTGCGATTGCCAGAGCCCATAGGTGATCAGCGCCACGCGTTCCGGCTGTTCGCCTGGACGGTGCTCCTCAGCCAGAAAGCCCCGGCCGAGAATCGGCCTGATTCCAAGCGTGTCGAGAAACTGCGGCGTCACGCCGTACCCGATGGTGTTCTCGCCTCGTCCTGGCAGGCGGCCGACGGCGAGCAGGCGGAAATCAGCCACACCCTCGAACAGCGTGTGACTGGCTTCGAGCCGCACGTAGTCCGGTACCTGGAGCAGGTTTGGCGATCCGTTGTCGATCACGCGAATCGAGAAGAGCCGACCAGCGTCGTGGTACGGCAGCATCCGGAATAGCATCGGATCCGCGAGCGTGAATACGGCAGTCGTCGCTCCAACGCCGAGCGCGAGGGTCAGGATCGTAGCGGCCGCAAGCCCGGGATTGCGCCGAATCTGCCGCAGGCCAGAACGACAATCGTCGAACATCACGATCCTCCCGAGCTCTCCCGACCGTTTCGCGCTTCACTGGGGCGGCTGAAATCGACCAGCTGAACGGCTCTGGCTAACGATCCCACGCCCACCCGCGGCCGCTCTTTGAAAACCGCGCGGCCGTCGGGTGCTGCCGCGGGTCAGCCAGCACACCAACAACTCAGGTGGTTTCGCGCCGCCATGTGTGGAAGTCCCGCGCCCGCTGAGCGAGGACAAGCTGGCCGCCGCGTCTCATGCCTGGCTGAGCACGCGCCGAGCTCCGTCGGGTGAGTCCTTCGCGATGTACGCGATGACCTCATCGAGCGCGGCCTGGGCACTCTCAGCCCAGATTACTTCGCGGTACCGAGCAGCCATCGTTCGCGCAACGCTCGGGCCACCTGCTCATGGGGAATTGTTCGACCGCCCTCCGCATCAGCGAGGCCGCGCGCAGCAGCCTGGACGACATAGAGGTGATAGAGGACGTCGTCAAGACTGCAGTCATCGGGGAGTCGATCGAGGAGATCGCGAACCGTTTGTTTGACCTGCACGACATCCCCCGCGTCCGGCATCAAGAGCGCACCGCCAGTATACCCCCGCCCTAGGCAACAACGCGAACCAGCTGACACGCCGCCAAGGCTCTGGCCTGCGGTCGAACGATCCGCGCTGGCCCGCGAGCGCGCACTGTACCACCACCGCCGGCCGGGTGCAGCGCGTTGTTGGCCGGCGCCGTAGGCATGAAATAGAAGAGTTCCCCGACAACCGGCCGATGCACACTCAGGTCGAGTGAGTACAGGTCGATCCAGTCGGCCGGACGATTACGCTGCGCTCGCGCGAATCCGCTCAACGTTGCGATTCGACAACACGGCAAGAGCGGGATAGAGAGTCGCTTGGATCGCGTTGAACCGCAGGTACTTGTCCGATGCAAAGTACTCTGCCGGATCCTCCCAGACGCCATGATCTTCCAGGACCGCTCCCATGTGGACAAAGCCCTTTTCGCCGAAGTTGAACTCACAACTGGATTTCCCCTCGATGAAGGAAACGGAATAGCCGATTGCGGCCCCGCTCGCCTTCAGCCTCTTCAGTGCTCGTTGGTAGAATGCCTGGTCATTGATGTAGGAGTCGATGGGGCTCCACCGGCCCTCCAGTTGCACCTCAATCCACGAATGTCCCCCGGCCTTCGGCATGAAGGGAAAGGCAAATGACGGGAGTATCCCGCGCATGATCCTGATGTCTATCAGCCCGAAGTGGACGCGCGCGGGTATGCCGGCAGCCTGACTGAGAGCCTGGAAAAGCGTGGCCTTGGTATTGCAGTAACCCAAGCCGTAGCCGATGACCTGCGAAGCTCTGACTTCGTCCCACTTGGGTGGGAACCCGAATCTGATCCCGTCGCGAACGAAGTAGAAGATGCTCTCAAGCTTGTGCAAGGGGGTTTCTTTTCCCAGCGTCAGCTGAGCGGCCTTCTTCTCGACAACAGGGTGATCGAAGTCCGCCAAGTGCCTCTTGGTCGTCACTTTGTCCTCCCAAGGATTGGTTTCCAAACCGACGTAGGGCGGGGCTCTCCTGGCCTCAGCGGAGCCGCCGCAGCCACACGGTCATCTCCCCGTCGCCGCGGTTCGCCCACCCGTAATACGGAATCGCGATGAACTCCTTCGTCGCCGGCGGGACGCCAGCGGTTCTGCTGGCTGGCGCGGCCGCTTTCGTCCCGGGCGCCGCCGGCTTGACGCCCTTTACAGCTCTGCCCCCGGCCACCGCGGCTTTGGCCACTGGTCCAGGCTCCACCACCTCCGCTGTACCGCGAATCGTCACCACGCCCTTCAGCAGCCCCGGCCGGATCTCGGCCGTGAGCTTCGCGCTGTCCGGCAGCACCAGGTTCAGCGCGCGGCCGCCGTTGTCCGGCCACTCGACACAGTAGACGACCGGCCCGCGCTCCAGCGCCACCTTCCCCGCGTCCTCCACCACCTGGTCGTTCGCAACGACGCGCTTGACGACCATTGGCAGGGAGAGGTCAATGACGTCTCCGCTCTTCCAGGTCCGGCGGATCTTCGCGAAGCCCTTGTCGAAGTCAAGCACGGCGGGCGAACCGTTGACGCGCAGCGAGATCGGGTCGAGCCGTGGTTCGAGGTACCGGTACAGATCGCCAGCGACAGGCACGTTGCGCGCCCAGCCCGGGATCCGGATGTAGACGGCGAACTCGCGCTCCTTCTCGGGCTCGATGATGAGCTTCACGCCGCCGTCCCAGGGATAGTGCGTCTGCTGCGTCACGGTCACGCGCTGGCCGCCCACTTCGAGGTTCGCGGTGCTGCCCACGAAGAGATTCACGAACAGCGCGTCGTCCTTGACGGCATAGAGGTACCCGGGGAACGACGGGATGAACCTGGCGAGGTTTCCCGGGCAGCACGCCACGTCGAACCAGGGCGCCCGGCCGGCCGATCCCTTGTTGAACTTGCGCTTGCCGTCGGACTCGAGCGGGTTCGCGTAGAAGAACGCGTTCCCCTCGAGCGACACGCCCGCCAGGATCGCGTTGTAGACGATGCGCTCGAGCACGTCCACGTACTTGGAGTCCCCGTGCAGCAGGAACATGCGGTGATTCCAGAACGCGTTGCCGATGGACGCGCACGACTCCGCGTACGCCGTGCGGTTCGGCAGCTCGTAGTCGGCGCCGAACGCCTCGCGATCGGTGCGCGCGCCGACACCGCCCGTCAGGTACAGCTTCCGTCCCACCACGTTGTTCCAGAGCCGATCGATCGCGCTCACGTAGGCGTCAACGCCGCCCACCGCGCCGACGTCGGCCATGCCCGAGAACATGTAGGTGGCCCGCACGGCATGCCCCACCGCCTCGTCTTGTTCGAGCACGGGCCTGTGGGTCTGGATCTGGACCGGGTCGTTGTAGATCGCAAAGCGCGAGCCCGGCGGGTAGATCGTCAGCTTCACGTCTTTCCCGCGCTGATCGAGGAAGTACTCGGCCAGATCGAGGTACGCCGTCTTCCCGGTGACGCGGTACAGCTTCACCAGGCCCATCTCGATCTCCTGGTGCCCGGGGAAGCCGCGCCGCTTGTCGGGCCCGAACACGCTGACGAGCAGGTCGGCGTTCTTCAGCGCCACATCGAGCAACGTGCGCTTCCCTGTCGCCTGGTAGTGCGCAACGGCTGCCTCGTACAGGTGGCCGGCGTTGTAAAGCTCGTGGCTCACGGGCAGGTTCGACCACCGGGTGTCGCCGATGCCCGGGACCGGATGCAGAGGATCGATGGTGCGCAGCGTGAAGAGGTAACCGTCCTTCTCCTGCGCCGCGGCGATGAACCTGATGATGCCGTCCAGGTAGCGGTCAAGGTCGGGATCGGGCCGGATCGCCAGCGAGTACGACGCAGCCTCGATGGCCTTGTAGACGTCAGTGTCGTTGTAGCGTTGCCCCGTGAACTGGCCCGCCTTCAGTTTGCCGGCAATCGCGAAGTTGTCGATGCGGCCGGTCGCCTCCATCTGCTTGAAGATGAACGGGATCGTGACCGTCCGATTCGTCTCGATGCGCCGCGCCCAGAACGCGTCGTTCACAGTAACGGCCGTGAACGGCACGGGGCGCAGCGGGTAGTCGCGCGCCTCCGTGGCCGCGCGAATGCCGAGGGCTCCAATCGAAGCCAGGACGGCAACGCTGACAGCGGCGAGTGTCCGGCGGTTCATGGCCGGCATTCTACAACCGCCAGAGGTAGGAAGCTTTGAAGAAGAGACCACGCCGCATCTCGCGGAACGACCGGTCGCGGATGTACATGGCGCCGTCCCAGCGCGCCTGCTCGTAGAGCGAGCCGTAGCCGGCATGAATCACGGTGCCGGGAATGTAGGTGAACGACGCCAACAGGTCCGTCACGAGCTGGCGCCTGAACGAGTTGTACTCGACGATCCCGCGGAAGAAGAGAAACCGGTTGACCTGGAAGGTCGTGCGGCTGCGCGCGATCAGGTAGTCGTACAGGCGCTCGCCGCCGGCCGCGCGATCGAAATTCGAGTACGTGACCGTCAGCGACTCGGACCATCGCTCCGACGGCTGGTAGACGACGGCGGCGGAGGCACCGGTCGAGCGGCCCGCAGACGGGTCCGGGTAGTAGATTGCCCGGCCGTGAGAGAAGGCTCCCTGCAGGCGCAACTGCTTGGTGACCTGGGCGCCCGCGGCGGCCGTCATGCCGGAGGTCGGAAACCTCTGCCCGAGGTAGACCTCGGTCGTGGCGTGATAGCCAGCCGATATCGTCGTGGCCCCGGCGAGCGTCAGCCCCAGGGTTCCCGATGCGTTCATCTCCCACAGCCCGCTGAACGCGTCCCGGCTCGGCGCGGCCACCGCGGTCACCGAAATGCGCCGGACGACTCCCCGCTTCGGGTAGAACTTCGGGACGATGCGGGCGAGAAGCGTGGTCAGACCGGTCCTGGTCACGTACCCAGCCTCCGCGGCAAACGCAGTCGAGAGGTCGATGGCGGACAAGTTGAGCGTCAGGGTCCGGGTGTCGTGGGTGAAATCGGCGCCGAGCGCGCGTCCGTTCTGGACGCCGCTCACATCTGGCTCGCGCGTGCTCGATCCGAACGCGTAGAACCCAATCGCGTCCGACTGGTTGAGCCTCAGCGTGCCGTCCGCGCCAGCCACACGGTTGAATGCGTCGCCGCGTTCGCGCCCGACATAGAATCCGCCGAGGAACGAGTCCTGATTGAGCGACCGCTTGTACCGCAGCACGCTGACGTGGGCGTAGCCTGTCGTCGGGCCTTCCAGCCCCTCGGTCAGCTCGTCCGGCGCGTAGAGAGCGGCCACCGTGTCCGCACGGGCCAGCTTCCCCGACAGCTTGACGCCCGCACGCGGGTTCACGATGTTGCGCGTGTGGATGACGGATTCGAGCGGGCCAGTCTGCGACGGCCCGCCGAGGGTGAACACCTCCTGGCCTTCGAGGAAGAACGGCCGCTTCTCCGGGAAGAAGAGCGGCGAGCGCCGGTTGACGTCAATCTGCCCGGCGTCGGCCTCGACCTGGCTGAAGTCGGGATTGTAGGTCCCGTCAACGGCCAGCTGGGCCGTGATGCCGTACTTGGCGGTCACACCGGCATCGGGACCCGACGACACGCGTCCGAGCCGTCCCGTCTGCGCCGCATCCTGACGGCTGTAGGTCACGTCGGGCAGCACCTCGACCAGCGTGTAGTGCTTGATGTCACCGAACGCGATCGGCATCGTCTGAATCAGGAAGTTGAAGCCGGCCCTCGGATCGAGCGCCGGGTACGTCCCGTCCTCCCGGCGGCGGCTCACGAACCGTTCGAAGACGACGCCCATCGTCACGGGGTTCTTGCCGCCGTAGCGCAGGCTCTTGAATGGGATGCGCATCTCGACCGTATATCCCTGGTCGTCGATGCGCCCGGCGCTGTACCAGACAGCGTCGAATCCCATGTCCTCCCGGTTGGCGGCGAATCGGCTGTCCATCTGGATGCCGAGCGGGTTGACGTAGAAGCCGTAGAGTGACTGCTGGTCGTTGAACGAATCAAGGTTGATGCAGATCCAATCGTCCGGCCGGATGCTATCGCGATTGGCCATCGACGCCTTGATCTTCGACGGCTCGCTGTCGAACGCGCGGAAGGCAAAGTACAGGTTCTCCGCGTCGTACGCGTAGGAGACCACTGTCGGGTCCTTCATGTCGGCGCCGAAGTCCGGCAGCCAGGTCTTGAAGTTGGTCACCGTTGGCGCTTGTCGCCACACGTCATCGTCGAGCCGGCCGTCGATGACAGGCGGCGTGACGGCACGCAGCGGGCGCAGCGGTTCGGTGGCGCGGCCCACCGCGGGCCAGGCGAGTGCGATGATGACGGCCAGGAGGAGCGGGCCAGGCACGCTGGGAGGGGGTGTCTTCATCCTTCGTTTCTTCTGCCGTGGTGCTCGAAAGGGGCGATACTGGACAAGCGACGGCGCGGAGGCGCGCCCACCAGTATGCACGAAGAGGCGCTGGCCGGGCAGCCGGCGCGCGATGGGGTCGCAGATTCGTTCGGCTCAGCACCGGAGGCCTGCCCCGGCCAAAACAAGCTGCCGGGTGTCTAAACGGGCTGGTGGCCATGGCGCGGTCGGCGCCGTCGTCACGCCCCGATTGCCGGTCCCCAGGCCCCTGGTTTCTAGCCCCTGGTCTCTGGTCCCTAGCCCCTGATCCCTGGAGGGATGCGCCAATGCTGCTCGCTCCTTTCATCCTGCCAGTCATCCTCGCCGTCCTGCTGCCTGCGGCCCCGCCCCCCGCGCCGCCAGCCGCCGTCCACGTGGTCATCGACACCGAGCGCGCCTACATGGGCGCCGTGCAGAAGGCGCAGATCGAGTACTGGCTCGCACCCGACAGGACCTGGGTCAGCCAGCGCGGGCGCGTCACCATCACACGCCGCGACCTTGGCGTGCGCTGGCGGCTCGACCCGGCGAAGAAGACGTTCGTCGAGGAGAAGCTGCAGCCGCTGCCCGCGCCTGAGAAACCGCCTGCCGGCGACGACATCCACTCGGCCCGGTTCGACTACGAGCCGGCGTTCGACTGGACGGTCGCCCAGAGCGGCCGCACGACCGTTGCCGGGCGCGACTGCCGGGCGTTCACCGCCGAAGGCCAGGCGGACTTTGGCCAGACCGCGGTGCGGTTTGCCGTCGGGCCCCGTGTCCCGCTCAAGACCGACCCGGATGTCAACCAGCTCCTTGCCGGCCTGGCGGGGCTTGAATCGGTCGGGCAGTTCCTGAGGGACGCGGCCCGCACGCGCGGGAACGGCTGCCTGATGTCGTACGAAGAAACGCAGGAGCCGGCGATCGCGCCGACCATCATCCAGCGCGTGAAGATCGGCACGCTGGAGATCGTTCCGCCGCTGGCAGGAATCTTCGACGTGCCCGACGGCTTCACGAAGGCTTCGCGGTGAGGCTGGAGGAGATCATGAACCGCGTCATCATCACGCTCACACTCGCGCTCCTCCTCTCCGCACCCGCGGCAGCCCAGACCAGGGCCACCCGCGCCGATCTCCCGCCCGTCGTCCTCATGCATTTCCGGCAGCTCGAGGAAACGTACCGGGTCCTGGACGTGGTCGCCCCAAAGGTGTGGTCCGGCTGGACCACCTACCGCGACACGCCGTTCCTGCTCGACTACCCGAACGGCCTGCGAGTGATGGTGGGTCACCCGAACCCGCCGGCGGCGGAGTTCGAGCCAGTCGAGGGCGTCCAGGTCGAAGACAAGAAGGTCGCGATCGATCGCCGGAAGCTGGTGCCGCTTGCTCTCGCTGCACCGCTCTCGGCCGGCGGCGGCCCAATCTCCTACGGCACGACGACCGATGGCCGGCCGGTCGAGGTGGTACGCATGCGTTTCAGGGCGGGAAGCTCCTCGCCAGCGCCAGCCGAAAGGGCGCGGATCAGCGATCAACAGATCCTGATCTACATCCATGAGCTCTTCCACTGCTTCCAGCGCGCCCGCTTCGCCCCGGCCCCGTTCGGCAACCTGCGGCTCAACGCCGATGCCGCCTACGCCACCTGGTCGGAAGTCGAGGGGCTCGCGCTCGAGGCGGCCTACGCCGAGAAAGATGACCGGCAGGCCCGCGAGCGCGTCAAGGACTTCCTCGTCGCGCGCGAGGTCAAGCGGCGCTCGATGACCGAGGCCCAGCGCGGCGAGGAGTCAGCGGACGATGTGCGGGAGGGGACGGCGGTGTACTCGACGGTGCGCACGCTCGAGGCGCTTCGCGAAGGTGGATTCAAGCCGGGCATCACCGCGCAAGAGGATCCGTACTACGGCGGCTTCCAGGAGATCGATGCGCTTCTCAAGACCTACCTCGACAACCTCCGCGCGGCGACGCGCAGGGTCGAAGACCCGATGACGAAGTGCTATGACTACGGGTCGTTCCAGTGCGTGCTCTTCGAGCGGCTGTTTCCGGGCTGGCAGGACGCGGTGACAAAGGGCGCGTTCATCGACGCCGAACTCCGCAGGCAACTGCCGATTCCCGAATCGGAGCAGGCGGAAATCGAGCAGCGGCTGAAGGATAGGTACCGCGTCGATGAGATCAGGACCCGCGTCGCATCCGTGCTCGAGCCGCGAGACACCGCATGGCGCACGATCAAGAATCGGCGCGGCCGGGTGTACGTCATCGACGTCAAGGCGACCGGCCAGTACATCGGCGGCGTCTTTCCCCCGAAGGCCGGGTACCGTCTGGGCGTCGGGCAGCTGTTCCCGGACGGCACCGAGGCCGTCCGGTTCGACGATGTCGAACTCTCACGCGTGACGGTACCGTTCGAAACCGCACAGCTCTACTACGTGCGTCTCGTGGACACGGCCCCCCGGAAGGGCGACCGCGGCTACGCCATCACCGGCCAGAAGCAGCCGGACGGCAGCTACGTGGCCGCAACGGTGACGACGCCGCTCTTCACGATCAAGGCGCCGCGCGTGCGGGTGGTGGAGAGCCCGAACCGGGTCAAGGTGCAGGTGCTGTCGCGGGTCAAGGGAGGATAGCCGGCTGCCCCAGCCTCAGGGCCTGGATCCGGCTCCGGCCGGAAGAACCTCGAGTTCGGCAATTGACCAGGGATAGCTGTCGTCGCGGCCCGTCTGTCGTAGACGGAGGTACCGGGCCATGCGATCGCCGATGTCGATGGTCAGTGGCACCAGGCGCTGATCGGAGAGGGCCGCCATGAACGCCGGGGCGGCTGTCGGTCCTTCCCACGCGCGGGTCCATTCCCGGCCGTCCATCGACGCCTCCACGACGAGCCGGCGCGGAAATTCCAGGATTCGCGGGCCGAGCGCCAGCCTCACCGCCCGTACCGTCTGCGCCGAGCCGAGATCAATCGTGACCTCTTCGGTCCCCTGCTGCGGTGCGGGCGCAACCCACGACGTCCACCGATCGCCATCCGTGAGACGGCGAACGTCGGCCGCGGGGGGAGTAGTCGCGATCTCGCGGAGCGGCAACGGTGGACCGAGCGCTGCGGGGGGCCGACTCGGCTCGACGGAGAGCCGGAACAGCACCTGACGTTCTCCCGCTCGAACCAGGTGCATCCCCGGGTAGTCCGACAAGTACCGCACCCAGCCCCCCTCCGTGTCGAACTCCCTGTTGACGATGACGTTCAGGGTGCCTGGAATCGATGCCAGCGCGGTCAGGATCTGCTGGTCATGGTTGTTGAGTGCGTAACAAAGCAGCTCGAAATGGCGGGGCCTGTAGCCGCTGCAGCCGTTGACGACCGGGTAGCCCCCCGACATCGTCCGGTACTCTGCGGCCATGTCAACACTGGTCTCGCAGACGGGCAGCTCGAGGACGGGCGATCGTCGCGCCTCGTCGTCCAGTACTTCCGCGGGCGCTGGCGCGGGCACGAGCGGCATCCTGCCGATCCAGCCGTCGGCCACAACGCCCGCTGCCAGCAGGCCGATGAGCAGCCGGCGTCGCGGGCGGGCCAGCGGCGCGAGCCTGACAGCCACGAGGCCCGCGATGACCGCGAGGCACAGCACGACCAGCATCGCAAAGCGGGTCGGCACGCGAACTGCGTCGAAGCCGGGCAGGACCATCAGCCACGCGTACGGCGCCTTGTACCACAGGACCTTGGCGCCGAGGACGCGCGGTGACGGCCCGAGGCACAGCACCCACAAAGCGCCGGCCGCGAGCGCATAGAACCCGAACAGCGACCGCTGCCGGTGCGCATCCCTGACCGTGCGGCTGGTCACGAGAAGGCCGGTCAGGCCCAGACAAGCGAAAGCCAGGACCTTGTCCAGGCGCCGGATCGACAGCGAGATCCCGAGCAGCTGAACCCGCCACGGGCCGGCGATCAGCACGCTCGCCGCAACGAGGGCTGCCACGACTACAATCGCAGCCAGGACGCGGCGGACCGCGCGCATCGTCCTGCTGTCGGGCTGGATGTCCGCTGCGGTCCTGCGCGTCCGCCGCCGCTCCCGCCAGGCCCACGCGAGGCCGGCGGCCAGGCAGATGGTCACCGCGAGGCCGGGAAACAGCTCACCCTCGGGGCGCGCGGCTGCCGGCAGTCGCCAGAACGCGAGCAGCGACGGGGCGTTCAGCACCGACAGCACGTCCGCGCTGAAGAACTCCGCATCGCCGACGTCACGCCGCATGTCGAACGCCTGCAGAACGGCGCGGTACCCCGCAAGAAGCGGCGCGAGCGGGAGCGCCGCGAGCGCCCACGCGGCGATCGAGGTGAGAAAGGCCCGCGTCTCCCGCCACGGCGGCAGGAACCACAGCAGCCACAGCGCGACCAGCACCGAGAAGAACAGCAGGTAGTAGCCGTTCGTCAGCGCCTGAAGCAGCCAGGCGGCGCCGAACAGGACCAGCCAGCGGGCGCGGCGCGTCCGCGCGTAGCGGTGCAGACCGACGAGCGCGATCGGCATCCAGTACGCGCAGAGCATCTGGATATGCGCGAGCTGCACGATCCGGTAGGGCGCAAACCCGAACGCGAGGCCCGTGACGAGCGCCGCGTCGTGGCGCCCGGTCAGGGAGAAGCCGAGCAGGTGCGCCGCGAACGCGCACAGCGGGAACGAGAGCAGGAACGCCACGTTGTAGGCGAGGAGCGGGCTCCCGCCCAGCCACTGAATGGGCGTCGTCAGCGGCGCGAGCCCGAGCAGGTGCTCAGAGAACGCGAGAACGCCGCCGACCGGGTAGAAGGCCGGCGGGTTCCACCAGCCGGCCGTCAGCGGCACGTGGGTCGCGTTCCACCCGAGGATCCAGATGTTGAGCACCGGATCGCCGGCATCGAGTGGGACGACCGACCCAAGGTGGCCGACGAGCGGGAACGTCAGGACGATCGCGAGGGCGAGGTAGAGCAGGAACGCCCCGACGAGAGGGGTGGCTTTTCCCACGGTGACGCCAGATTGTATGCAGTTTGCCGGGGTCTGTCACACCGGGCACGAACCACAGAGCTTGCAGAAGCGCCCGTGCCCGCAGATCGGGTAGAATCCGGGCCGCTGCCGTTTCGCGGCTGCGAGGCGCGCGCCGGGCCGACTCCCGGCGCCGGCCGCGGCGATCCGTCCGTCTCACATCCAGACAAGGCGTGCCATGGCAACCATCGACTGGCTCATCGTCCTCGCCTACTTCGGCCTCCTGCTCGGCCTCACCTGGTGGGTGCTGAAGAAGAACAAGGACACGGCGGACGATTACTTCCTTGCCGGGCGCAACCTGGGCTGGCTGATCGTCGGGGCGTCGATCTTCGCCTCCAACATCGGGTCCGAGCACCTCGTCGGCCTGGCCGGGGCCGGCGCGACCAGCGGCGTGGCGTTCGCGCACTACGAGCTGCACGCCTGGTGCCTGCTCGTGCTCGGCTGGGTGTTCGTGCCGTTCTACGTGCGGTCGCGCGTCTTCACGATGCCCGAGTTCCTCGAGCGGCGCTTTTCGCCCGCGTCGCGCTGGGTGCTGTCGATCATCTCGCTGGTCGCCTACGTGCTCACGAAGATGGCGGTCGGGATTTTCGCGGGCGGCGTGGTGTTCGGAACGCTGATGCCCGAGATCGGGATCCAGGTCGGCGGCATCGTGCTGAACAGCTTCTGGGTCGGTTCCGTGCTGGTTGTGCTGGCAACCGGGCTCTACACGGTGCTGGGGGGCATGCGGGCCGTCGCGTATACCGAGGCAATCCAGACCTTCATCCTCATCGCGGGCTCGCTCGTGCTGACCGTGTTCGGGCTCGCGCGGCTCGGCGGCTGGCACGAACTCAGAGCCGCGCTCGATCCCGATCTGTTCAATCTTTGGAAGCCGCTCATTCCGCGCGGTATCGAGGGCACCTGGGCACCCGTGAAAGAGGCGGGCCGCATGGCCTGGTACTTCAACACGAGCTACCCGTGGCTGGGGATGCTCTTCTGCGCGCCGATCATCGGGCTGTGGTACTGGTGCACGGACCAGTACATCGTGCAGCGGGCGCTTGGCGCGCCCAACGAGACCGAGGCCCGCCGCGGCTCGATCTTCGCGAGCTTCCTGAAGCTGCTGCCTGTCTTCATCTTTATTATCCCCGGCATGATCGCCCTCGCGCTGGCGCGCACGGGCAAGATTCCCGGCCTCGGGGTGATGATCGATTCCACCGGCCAGGCGATCCCGGCCGCGGCCCAGGCGGCGTTCCCCCTGATGGTGCAGCAGGTGATGCCCGTCGGCCTGCGCGGCGTGGTGGTCGCGGGGTTGCTCGCCGCGCTGATGAGCTCGCTGGCCGGCGCCTTCAACGCCTCGTCGACGCTGTTCACGATCGACTTCTACAAGAAGCTTCACCCGAGCGCGACCGATCATCAGCTTGTCTGGATTGGCCGCGTCGCCACGACCGTGATGGTTCTCATCGGCCTGCTGTGGATCCCGGTCATTCAGGGCGCTCGCGGCCTGTACGAGTACCTTCAGGGGGTACAGGCGTACCTTGCGCCGCCCATCTTCGCCGTGTTCTTCTTCGGCGTGTTCTTCAAGCGGCTGAACGGCAGCGGGTCATTGGCAGCGCTGCTCACCGGGTTCCTGCTCGGCGTCCTGCGCCTCGCCGTCGACACGCCGGTCACGCTGAAGATGGGAGGGTTTGAACAGGGGTACGCCACCGGGTCGCTCCTGTGGATCACGAACAACATCTACTTCCAGTACTACAGCCTCTTCATTTTCGTCGCGTCGTCCGTTGTGCTGTTCGTCGTGAGCTACCTGACCGCACCGCCCTCGCTTGAACAGCTGTCAGGGCTCACGTACGCGACGGTGACCGAGGAGCAGAGCCGTGAGTCCCGCCACAGCTGGGGCCGCATGGACGTCGTCAGTTCGTGCGTCGTGGTGCTGCTGATCCTCGCCGCGTACCTCTACTTCAGCGGATGAGGCGTGGAGGACATCATGCGTGAGAGCACTTCGAGAGCGACGTTCGGCGTCATTGTGGGGAACCGTGGCTTCTTCCCCGATCACCTGGCGGAAAGCGGCCGCAGGGAGATGATTGCCGCCGTCAAGGCCGCCGGCGCGCGCGTCGTCGCGCTGGGCACCTCCGACACGAAGCACGGCGCGGTTGAAACGCGTGAGGACGCGAAGACGTGCGCGGAGTTGTTCAAGGCGCATCGCGACGCCATCGACGGCGTCATCGTCACGCTGCCCAATTTCGGCGACGAGCGCGGGATCGCGGACGCGCTGCGGATGGCGGCCCTCGACGTGCCGGTCCTGGTGCAGGCGACGCCGGATTCGCCCTTGAAGATGTCGATCCACGACCGCCGCGACAGCTTCTGCGGCAAGATGTCGCTCTGCAACAACCTGGCCCAGTACGGCATCGCCTGCACCCTGACCTCCCTTCACGCCGAAGCGCCGGACTCCGACGTCTTCCGGCGGGACCTCGAGCACTTCGCCGGCGTGTGCCGCGTCGTGCGGGGGCTGCGGAACCTGCGCATCGGCGCGATTGGCGCGCGGCCGGCCGCGTTCAACACTGTGCGATACAGCGAAAAGATCCTCGAGGCGAACGGCATCTCGGTCGAGACGGTGGACCTCGCGGAGATCCTCGGCCGGGTCGGCCGGCTCAAGGACACCGACAAGGCGGTGAAGGCGAAGCTGGCCGCCATCAAGGCCTACGTTCCCACCGGGGCGACGCCGCCCGAGGCCCTGATCAAGATGGCGAAGCTCGCCGCGGTCATCGACGGATGGATGAAGGAAGCCGACGTGGCGATCAGCGCCGTGCAATGCTGGACCGCGATTGAGGAGTTCTTCGGCGTGGTGCCCTGCACGGTCATGAGCATGATGAGCAACGGCCTCATGTCCAGCGCCTGCGAGGTGGACGTCTGCGGCGCCATTGCGATGCACGCGCTGCGGCTCGCGTCGGGAACGCCGTCGGCGCTGCTCGACTGGAACAACAACTACGGCGACGACCCCGACAAGGCCGTGTGCTTCCACTGCAGCAACCTGCCGAAGCACTTCTTCCGGGACGTCCGGATGGACTACCAGGAGATCATCGCTGGCGCGGTCGGGAAGGAGAATACGTTCGGGACGTGCGTGGGCCGCGTCAAGGCCGGCCCCGTTACCTTCGCGCGCTTCTCGACCGACGACCTCGAGGGCACAATCTGCGGGTACGTCGGCGAAGGGACGTTCACCGACGATCCGCTCGACACGTTCGGCGGCGCGGGGGTCGTCTGCATCCCGGATCTGCAGGAGTTGCTGCGGTTCATTTGCGAGAATGGCTTCGAGCACCACGTCGCCGCGAACCTCTCGACGGTCGCGAACGTCGTGCACGAGGCGACGACGCGGTACCTGGGGTGGGATGTCTACAGACACTGACAGTCGGCAGTCATCAGTCGACGGTCGCCGGAACATGGCGCGGAGAGGCACGGGAGACGCTTAGGAAAGGCACAGAGGCGCCCGGGGAGGGAATGTCGCAGGGCGAGCGATAGTCGGCGACTGCCGCCAGGGCATCGAGACCTGCGGCGCCGGCCTGCGATCTGCCGTTGGGGATGGGGGGACCCGCCCGTCCTGCACCCCAGCGGCCTCGCGGGACGGTGAGCCGGTGTCGCGGGTCGTCACCAGGGCGACGCTCGCGTGCGACATCCCTCCATGGGCGCCCCGGCGCCGGTTGCCGGCCTGTGCCCTTCGGCCCTTCGGCGCGCTCAGGGCCGCCCCGAGCACGGCCGAGGGGCGGCAGGCTCAGGGCGTGGTGAGCCAGCCGAACCACGGAGCGGCGGTTCGGAGCCGTTGCGCGGGTGGCCGGGTGGCTGCCATCTGCCGCCGACGCCGGTCGCTGAGCAAGCGGGAGTCAACAGCGAGGCCAAACGCGGAGCGGTCGCGAGCGGTCGCCCGCGCGTCGAGGCGTGCGACGGAAGTCAGTGACACGTCCGGTTGAGGCGGCAGATGACAGCCGCCCGGCCAGGACCCGTCCGTACACCCACGATTTAGAGGCACACGATGAGCATCGTGGCAGGCGTCGATTTCGGCACGCTGAGCGTGAGGGTCTCGATCTTCGACCGCGAGAAGGGGCGGCTCGGCCACGCAACCGCCGACTACCCGCTGCACCGGACGAGGCAGGATCCGAACCACGCGACGCAGAGCCACAAGGACCAGATGGACGCGCTGGTGCTCGCGACCCGGCGCGCCCTTGACGCCGCCGGCATCGAGGGCTCCGCCGTCGCCGCCATCGCGCTGGACACGACCGGGTCGAGCGTCGTGCCCGTCGGCGACGGCCTCGTACCGCTCGACGACTATTACCTCTGGTGCGACCACCGCGCCTGGCAGGAAGCGGCGCTCATCACGAACGTCGCCCGCGAGACCGGCCTCGAAGCGATTCGCTGGTGCGGCGGCGTGTACTCGTCCGAGTGGGGATTCTCGAAGCTGCTCCACTGGCTCCGCCACAACCCCGAGAAACGTGACCGCCTGGCCACCGCCCTCGAGCACTGCGACATGGTCGCGGCGGTGCTGTGCGGCATCACCCGTCTTGACGAGGTGCCGCGAAGCGTCTGTGCGGCCGGGCACAAGTGGCTCTGGAACCCGGCGCTCGGCGGGTTCCCGCCCGAGTCGTTCTTCGTCAGCGTCGATCCGCTCCTGGCGGGGATCCGGTCGAAGATGCGCGGCCGCTTCCTGACGTCGGACCACCTGGCCGGCCGGCTGACGGCGGAATGGGCGGCGAAGCTGGGGCTGACGCCGGGCATCCCCGTGCCTGTCGGCGCGTTCGACGCGCACTGGGACGCAATTGGCGCAGGCGTGTGCCTCGGCGACGTCGTCAACGTCATCGGCACGTCGACGTGCATCATTGCCATCAGCGAGAAGCCGGATCTCGTGCCGGGCGTGTGCGGCGTCGTGCCGGGATCGGTGCATCCGGCGTACGTCGGCATCGAAGCCGGCCTGTCCGCGACCGGGGACATCTTCGACGCCGTCGCGCGGCGGGCCAGCACCACCGTTGTCGAGCTGTCGAAGGCCCTCGACCGGTACCGTGCCGGCGAGACGGGCCTCCTGCGCCTGACCTGGGACAACGGCGACCGGACGGTGCTCGTCAACCCGGCGCTCGGCGGGGTGACGTTCGGATGGAACCTGACGCACGCGGCGGAGGACGAGTTGTTCGCGGCGATTGAGGGCACGGCGTTTCACACGAAGATCATCCTCGAGCGAATGGAGCAGCACGGTACCGACGTCCGGCGCGTGATCAACGCGGGCGGCATTCCACGCCGGAACCCGACGCTCAACGCCGTGTACGCCAACGTGCTCGGAAAGCCCGTGCTCGTGCCTAAGACTGATGTCCCGAGCGTCGGATCGGCGATTTTCGCGTTCCTGGCGGCGGGGAGCTTCCCGACGATCGAGGCGGCCCAGCAGGCGCTGTGCCCCTCGTACGTCACCGTGCAGCCCGATCCGGCGAGCGTACGGGTCTACGAGGAACTGTATCCGCTGTACCGCGATCTTTACTTCGCATTCGGCCGGCCCGACGCGGGTCCCATCAGCGTCGGGGCCGTGCTGCCGAAGCTCCGCGCGATTGCGGAGCGGGAGCGATCACGATGAGCCGCCTCGCCGCGCTGCGCACCGAAGTCCTCAGAGCCAACCTCGAGCTCGTCCACCAGGGCCTCGCGCCCTTTGCGTTCGGCAATGCGAGCGGCCTCTCGCACGAGGACGGCCTGGTCATCATCAAGCCGAGCGGCGTGCCGTACGACAGGCTCACGGCCGCCAGCATGGTGGTGACCGATCTCGACGGGCGCGTCATCGACAGCGACCTCCGGCCGTCCACGGATCTGCCGACGCACCTCGCGCTCTACAGGGCCCTGCCCGGCATCCGCGGCGTCGCGCACACCCATTCGCGGTTCGCGACCGCGTGGGCGCAGGCGCATCGCGAAATCCTCTGCCTCGGCACGACGCACGCCGACTACTTCCACGGCGCCGTGCCCGTGACCGCGGCGATGACCCCGGCCGAGATCGAAGCCGCGTACGAGGCGAACACGGGTGCGGTGATTGTCCGGAGAATGCGCAACCTCGACCCGCGCGAGGTTCCGGCTGTCCTGGTCGCCGGCCACGGGCCGTTCTGCTGGGGCGGTTCGCCGGCCGAGGCAACGCACATTGCCGCCGCCCTCGAAGAGGTCGCGCGAATGGCGTATTACACGGTGACGTTGAACCCGGGGATCGAGCCCCTGGATCCGATCCTGCTGGACAAGCACTTCCACCGCAAGCACGGCCCGGGGGCGTACTACGGGCAGAAGGCACCGAACGGGCACTCATAGAGCGAGACACGGGCGACGACACGCCAGCGCGCGTACCGGGCCTGCCACAGCAGTACCGAGAACCGCGTGCACCCGGCGATGTGTTCTCAAAGGTCCGCGGCGATGAGGGTCAGGGCCAGGACGCTCAGTGTCGTCGGGCGCACGCCTGTCCAAGATGGAATCGGCCGCGAGGGTATTCGCCCGCCGCGCCCCCGCTCCGCACCGCGGAAAACTACGCCTCCGGCCCTGTGACCGCGTGTGCCAGTCGGCCGGAGCCCGAACCAACGTGCCACCGGGCCTCCGGGCATCCCCAGGCCTGCAGCGCAGTTTTCGGCCTCGGTGTGTCGCGCCGCTCCGAGGGGTCGCGCCGTGGCGCCAACCCTCGCGTCGCCGATGTGGAACAGCAGTGCGTCAGGCGTCACCGGTGTGCCGATTCGGCCATAGCGCTTTCTGTGGGGGTCGGATGTATGAGTGTCGGATCAGTCGCCCTGGGCAGCCAGCGCGTCAGTGGCGGCGGCGTTCATGATGGCGTTCCGATGTTCCATGTCGGCGCGGGCGGCCATCGGGGACACTCGAGTCATAATCCCCATGGGCGTCGCCTTCTCGTCAGACATCTTCGTCCTCCTCTCGTCGTCGTGTGTCGTGAACGCCGCGGTAGCCCGCGACGCCCCCAATGAGCGTCAGCGGGCGGTTTGCAGCAGGTATAGCCCTCCGAGCAGCACGAGCACGCCGCACACTCTTCTGATCGCCAGCAGACTGCCGGACCGCTGATGCCGGTTCAGATACTGCTGCATCCAGCCGCCGGACGCGCCCGCCAGCAGCATGATCGAGCAGTGGCCCACACCAAACGCGAGAAACAGCACAACGCCGTACGCGATGCTGCTGCCCGAGACCGCGAAGGTGACGCCGAGCATCGGCACGAGATAGGCGAAGGTACACGGCCCGAGGGCGACGCCGAACGTGAGGCCGAGCAACAGCGCGGCCCAGAGGCCCCGGCGCACGTTTGCCTGTCGTGGGTTCCCAAGGCCTGGCAGGTTCACCACCTCGAGCAGGTGCAGGCCGACAAGAAAGAAGACGCCAGCGACGATGTAATTGCCATACGGACCGACGTCGCCGAGCATCCGCCCCGCTGCGGCGGTCAACGCGCCGAGAGCGGCGATGGTCGCAAGAATGCCCGATGCAAACACCGCGGCAATGGCCGTGGCCCGGCCGACCGTCATCCGGCCCTGCCCGTTGATGAAGCCGACAATCAACGGGACGCTGGATAGATGGCACGGGCTGAGCAGGACGCTGGCCATGCCCCACCCGAACGCTCCCATCACCGCCATCCAGGGGCTCCCCTCGATGGCGCGCGTCAGTGCCGCGAAAACCGTTTCCATGCGCTATACCCGTGGGACGGGGGTCTCTGTTCGAATCGCTCGAGCCGGCCTTCGTCTTGACCCATCACTTGCGGCCGGCAGCCGGCGCGAACTCTATCCCGAAACGCCTCCACGTGGACAGAATGTCCGGTTTCGAGATGAATCCCTCGTGCCGGTGAAGTTCCCGACCCGCGGCGTCGTAGAAGATCTGTGTCGGAATCCCGCGGATCGCGTAAGGTTCTGCGGCGGCCGGATTCTTCCACACGTCGATGAAGTCGACACGCATCCGCCCGGCGTACTCGCGCCGGAGTTCATCCAGAACCGGCGCCATCATCTTGCACGGGATGCACTGATCGGCGCCCAAATCGACGAGCCGCGGGATGCGGGCCGGATCCGTTGATGAGGTTGCCGGCCCGATCTGCCCGGTGACGTGCGCCGGCATCGCCGCTCCGCCAGCCATAGGCCGCCCTAGGCCGCCACCGGACGCCGGCTCTGAGGGCTGCCGGAACAGAACTATACCGATGGCAATCGCGAGGGACGCGAGGATGGCTGCTCTCCAGGCGGTTCTCGCGCCGGTTCTCTCAGATTTGGTGGCCGCGGACCTGCGGTTCATACCAGCACCCCCTGGATGTCGCCAGCGGCGCGATCGCGGGGGGACACCCCGACCGTGTCGTCCCCCGCCAGCGGCGGCGTGGCCGTCCCGTCGAACGCAACGGGTGCGTTCATGCCGATCACTTTCATACGGACGTGCCCAACATGCTCGGATCTTCAGGATGTTCCCGCTCAATCTCCTCTCGGCCCGTGCGTGAGCCGGCAGGAGGGTCGCCGGAGCCGTTAGGCTTCCAGTCGGGATGGTGGTGCCGGGCCCAGGTGCTGCTCACCTTGCCTTCGAAGACAGCTCGCACGGCACCGGGGGCGGCGACCACCGCCAGGTAGAAGTGCACAACGACCGCCGAGACAAGCAGGACCGCCAGCGCGGCGTGGATCGTGTACGCCCACGCCAACTGGCCCCAGAACCAGTGCCGGAGAAACATCATGAGCCCGGTTGTCGCGAGGCCCACACCGCACAGGACCACGAACCAGAAATAGAGTTTCTGGCCGGCGTTGAACTTGCCTGCAGGGAGCGAACCACATGGGCCGAAGTACCCTCCGAGCGCGCGAAGCCAGCGGCGGTCGTACCCCTCAAACTTGGCACATGAGAGCCACGCGAAGAGCATGGCGCCGATCACCACCGCGAAGCCGAAACCTGCATACCCGTGGAGCATCCTGGCCGTCGCGCCGAGCGGGGTCACCTCGCCCAACAGGAATGAGTAGCCGGTCACGGCGAGGAACAGGAAGGTCACCAGTCCAAGCGCGTGGCCAATTCGCTCGCCCACCCGGTACCGGACGACTTCGGTGTCGCCGACATCCGCCCTCACCCGCCTCGATCCGAAGACGACCAAATGGAGCAGGCACACGACGACTGCAGCCAGCAGTATCCACGGCCCTGCGGGCTTGAGCGTGGCCTCCCGCCAGGCGCTAATCGCCACGCTGGACCCAGACAGCCCCAGCAGCTTGTGGTTGGCGGTCCAGACCGGCGTCCCATCGGCGCCAAAGGGCCGCGAAAGGACGGCGCCGTGGAACATGGGCGAGCGCGTGTCATGGCAGTCCCCGCAGCCGCCGGAGCCCAGCGCTGCCCTCGCGGGCGCCACGTCGTGCGAGAACTTGTAAACCGAGGCGTAGGCCGTCGCCTCGTACTCCTCGCGCGGCAGGTCCCTGCTCTCGGCCGAAGAAGAGTAAGCGGTGCTGTCCGACACCCACACCAGCCGCCGCCCGTCAAGCGGGAACCCGGTCGCCGCGAGGTGCGCCCTGGTCGCCGCAAGCAGCGCGTCGATCTCTTCAGGCCGGTTCACCTCGATGACGCCGTCCGTGTTGTCGTCGGTGATCCTGGCCAGCTCCGGGTACGTGTTCTTCGGGTCGGCCCGGTGCTGCGCCCACATCTCGTAGAAGTCCTTCATGAAGAGCTGGTTCAAGCCGGGCCTGCCCTGCTCCTCGAATCCGACCCACGCGCTGTGAACCCGGTTCGCGGGGTAGATCTTGCCTTTGTAGCGAATGAGTGTCGGGCGGGTGACGGTGGTTGGCTGGTCCTTGCTGGTGAACAGCTCCAACTCGCCGTAGTGGTTCCACAGGACCATCTCCTGGTCGTAGAAGGTCCAGATGCGCTTCGGCGGCGGGGTGATTCTGGGCGCGGGGTTGTAGACATCGCTCGCCTGCACCAGGGCGCTCTTCACGGCGCGTGCCGGGATGTGGCACGTCTGGCAGGCGATCCTCTCCATGTGGAGCGGCGGCAGCCAGCCATGCGTCGCGCGCGGGGAGTTGCGCCACCCGTCGAGGTGGCAGCTCTCACAGGACCGAACCGTGTTGTCGAGGTCGTTGCGGATCCAGCCCGACGGGTCGTCGCCCTTGCCGAACTGGTGAACCTCACGGCCGCTGATCCGAGGGTCGCCGGCCCGGCTGCCGGCCGCGTGGCAGTCCACACAGCGAAGCCCCGCGGCAATGTGAACGTCCGTGCGCGTCGTGTAGGATGCGCCTCTCTTCTTCCAGTCAGGCTTGGCGTGGCAATTCAGGCAGGTTTCGTTGCGCGGCTCAGGAGCCATGTGGACCAGCACATTTGCGTTGGCGTCGAACTTACTCTTGTCGTAGGAGACGCTCGGTTGCTCGTTGGCGCTCACCTTGCCAGTGACTGTTCCGAACCCGGCGCCGGCGGTCGCGGCCCAGCGGAAGTTCAGGTTGGCGAGTTCGGCGTTGCGCTTCTTGAGATCGTACTCGGGCATGTGGCACAGGAGGCAGTCCGCCTCGATCACGCCCGTCTCCGACCACCGGGCCCTGTAATAATCGCCGTCAAGGCCGTTCTCTCCGCCGACGACCAGGCCAGACGAGGGGTCGCGCATCCAGGTGTCGTACCGCCTGCCGTCGCGATCGAACTCGAGCGGACCGCCGCCGGGGTGACAGGTGCCGCAGGTCGCGGTCACGAAATCAAACGACGTCATATCGATGGCACGGGCGGTTGTGTTCGTCTTCGGGGCGAGTTGGCGATACAGAGGCGCCGGCGAGCACCAGTTGCCACCGTAGTTGCCGGGCGAGGTCACCCAGGCGTACCGCTCTGCCATAGCGGCGGGGACCTGCTCGCCCTTGCCCTGGGTGAAGTGGAACCCCTCGGTGATCTTGGCGTAGTCGTGACAGCCGGTCGCCCCGCACGTCCGTCTGGGCGAGTACGCCACCGAGTCGTTGACGCCCTTAATCGGGTCAATCGGGTTGCCCGCCTCGTCGCGCAGCGGGAACGGCGGGCACACGCTTCTGGCCCTGGCTGGCCCCTGACTTGGCGCAGGCGCCTGCGTCGCGGTTAGCGCTCCCCAGCTCACGCCGACGAGGACGGCCACAATCAAGCCGGACGCGACCAGCCACGGCGGCGTGCTCCTCAGCGCACGGCTTCGGCAGATTGGTGCTGTCATGAGTGCTCCGTTCACCAAGAATAGCCTGCCTGGGCAAAGTACCAGTTGGCAGGCGCCGCAGGGCCGGTGCTCCTCGCGAAGCGGCCCGGATAGAATCGGCCATAGCCCGCCATCAGCTCGAGGTGATTCAACAGGGTCGAGACGATGCGGACATCGATCTCATCGCCCAGCGTCGTCCCGGAACTGCCGCTCGGGTCACAACGGAACGCTCTGAGGCCGGTCGTGTACCAGGCGTCGCTCGCTCGATCGAGATTGAATCGATGGTGCTCGACGTAGAGGGTCAGCCCCCGGCGCGGCTGCACGCTGAAGTCAATTTCCGCGTCGCGCAGGTTCGCCCAGAAAAACAGATTCAGGTACCCGTAGAAGAAGATGTCACGCCCGCCGTACACCCCGTCAAACGTCCCATGAACCCCATCGGATGGGTTCGAGTCCCCGGAGCCCCACGTGTATTGCACGCCGAGCCGGGGCTTCCACGCGACGGGGGCGGTCGCGCCCAGCTTTGCACTTGCGCCGAACGCATGGACAGTGTCGCGTCCGTGCCTGCCGAGCTGGGTGGCGAAGGTCGCTCCTGCGTCCACGGTGTCACGTGCGGTGCCGTCGGCCTGGAACCCGACCGTGTGCGTGAGGAGGTTGCCCGAGCCCGACTCGCCCTCGATCTTCCCGCTCCCGTCATGTTTGAGGACGTAGAAAAGATCGAGGCGGAACGGCAACCTCTTGACGTGGGTGTAGCCGACGAACGTCAGGAAGTCATCTACCGCACGGTTTGGCCAGACATCGGCCTTGTACACCAGGGGCTTCCCAACCCACAGGTCGGTCCAGAACCGCTGGGTGTCGATCTTCAGCATGGCCGCGTCCCACGCGAAGCGCCCTGTATTGCCCCAGTTCCCGGGGCCGAAGACGCGCTGGTCGCCGTACGAAATCTGTTGGCGGCCGACCCTGAACCCGACGGAGCTGCCTCCAATCCGCAGCCACTCGACGTAGAGCTGGCGGATGTCCAGCGTGTCCTCGATGGGACTGCTGGTGGGGAAGTCCTCGTCGCCGAACCGCGTCAGGAACGGGTGCGCATCTTGCAGTTGCAGGAAGAGCCGGGGCCGATTCCAGAAACGAGCGGACAGGTCCAGCCGCACGCGTTCGAGCAGGAGCTGGTCGTGACTGCCGGGCTCGTAGCCCTTGATGCTGAACCCGTCGTCGTGCTCGTACCGGAATCGCACCTGTCCGCCGAAGTCGAACGTCACGGGTCCAGCCGTCCTGTTCTTCACACGGGTCCAGAACTCAGCCGGGCTGTCCTGCCCGCCTCCCGGCGGCGGGTCACCGCCGAGAGCCGGCGACGGACTCCCGAGCACGACGAGGGCAACGAGCCACATGCCCAGGCTCGGTCGCCGCACGGGCGGCCGAGCGAGGTGGCAACGTGGGTTCATACGAGCCCCCACGCCATCCTGGCTGCGATGCCGAGGAGCACGAGGCCGATGAGCACCTTCACCTGGCGCCCCTTGAGCTTGTCTGTCATCAGCCAGGACCCGAGCAGGGCGCCTGCGGCCGAGCCCGTTGCGGTCCAGCCCAGGAGCGCGGAGTCCATCCCAGCGAGTGACAGGTGGCCTAGGAACCCGGTCAGCGACGAGAAGATCACGACGAACGAGGTGCTGGCGGAGGCCTTCTTCGCATCGAAGCCGAGGGCGACGAGTGCGGGGACGATGATGTTGCCACCGCCAACACCGAGCAGTCCGCCGAGGAAGCCGGCTAGGCCACCGACCCCGAGCCCAACCCCAAGCAACGTGCTCCCGCCGCTGGATGTTCCCCGCGGTCGTGGCCTGTAGAAGAGCATCATCAACGCGGCAAAGACGAGGAAGGCGACGAACACGCGGAGGAGCACTGTGCGGTCCAGCCCATGGCTCACCCACGCCCCGAGGGGCGATAACACCGAGGCCACGACCACCATCGGCAACGCCACCGTCCAGACGACCAGCCGCGCGCGGACGAAGTTGACCCAAGCCACCGCCATGGCAACGGCGTTGAGCAACAACGCCGTCGCCATCGCGGTGTGCACCTCGATGCCGAGCGCCAGAAAGACCGGGATCAGCACGAAGGCCGCTCCGACCCCGGCGACCGTCAGCAGCGTGGTGAACCCGAACGTGACGAGGCCGGCGATCAACGATGTCAGCACGATCCCGCACCCACCCTTGGGCGTGAAATCACCGCCCGGCCTGTTTCAGTCGCTATAGCCCGAACAGGGAGTGCAGACGTGTCGCTCGCCCACCACGCGCAGGTACGCAATCGATGTCACCTCACCGCATTCGGCACAGGGCTTCAAACCCATGATCTCGCCGTAGTCGCTGAACGGATGAGGCTTCACCTCCCCAACCGCCAGCACCTCACTCTCGGACGCCTTCCAGATGATCTCGACGATCTCCCACGCCTCTCCCTCGGGGATCTCTGTCGGCGAGATGCCCAGCGCCCGCTTTCTCATGAACGCAGATTCGGCGATCTTCTTCTGGTGAGTCGCTTTGTACGACACCCTCACGGAGCGCTGCCTTCTCTTGTCAATGAGGGTGAGCGCGAGCTTGCCCCATCCCGCCTTCTCGATGTTGTGCTTGCCCAGCGTGCAGCCGGTTGCGTACTGGACCCCGTCGGCGAAGCACTGCGCACCGTGGTTGTCGCCGATCTCAACGATGCAGTGAAGCTCGTCGGCGCTCCCGGTCCGCGTGACCCCCAAGGCGCCGAGCGCCGCCATGCCCGCCCTCACGCCGGCGGTGCAGGCCCAGCACTTGTGCCCGTGGAACTCAAAGGCCCGCATGAGCACTTCTTGGTCCTGTTCACCCATCGTGTTCTCCTTCTCGTTTGCGGCCCCACCGGTTCATGCCTTCGCCCCGATCAGGCGCTCCTGGCAGGGGATGCAGACCTTCTTGCCGCCCACGATACGTGCGTACCCCTCCACGGTCATCTCACCGCACCCGTCGCACACGAGGCTAGCGAAGGAGTGGGGGCGGCGAGTGATTTCGTAGTCGAAGAGCGTGCCGACCGTGAGCAGTCTCTCGTCGGGCGCGCTCATGACCAGCTGCACGAGCGGCTCGACCACTTCGAGCGGGACCTTCGACGCCGGGACGCCCTTCTGGCGGTACTCCTTGAAGAACTCCGTCTGCTTGTTGGCGAACATGGCGTCAGCCCTGGGGGTGACGCGGACGGCGCGCCCGGTCGCCACCTGAACCAAGGTGACCCCCCACTTCCCGTAATGAAGCTTCTTGATGTTGCCCTTGCCGAGGGTGCAGCCCGTAATCATCTGCACCCCGTCGGCAAAGCAGGTCGCGCAGTGGTCCTCCCCCAGCTCGACGAGCGCCAGCAGTTCTCCGTCCCTCGCACGTTCCACGCTCAGCGCGTTCATCGCCGCCGCGCCCACCCTCAGCCCCATGGGCATGGCCGGACACTTGTGGCCGTGCAGCACCAGACCGTGTTCGTAATAGTCGTTCGGATTGATCATGACTCCTCTCCTTCCGCAATGGCTGGCGCTGTACGCCCCGGCCGCCGATGCCGGCTTCAAGCGGGGCGCGTCACGGAATCCCTTGTTTGGCGCGCGGCGCATCCTGGGCCATGGGCAGTACGAAGTCATTCGGGAGCAGCTTCTCCATCACCAGGCTGGCGACAATGAACACCGGCAACGTGATGAGCGTCCGCGACAGCGAGAAGCGCCAGCCGAGAAAGGCGACCTCGAACGTCAGCATCGGAATCTTCATCGCCGAGAACGCGCCGAGGTAGATGAAGACGTTCCTTGGCGCACATCCTCTGCGCCAGAGGCTGGCAGCAACCGGGAAGGCCGCATACAGTGGGCCGGCCTGGACCGTCGCCAGCAGGACCATCCATGGGATCGCGGCGGCACCGGCGCGCCGCCCCACATGCCGCTCAACCAACTCCCGAGGCACCCATACCTCGAAGAGCCCGACCAGCAGGAACATCGGCGGGAGCACGAGGGCCATCTCAACCAGGAATCCCTGCAGGTTCTCCCCGGCTCTCAGCCCGAAGGTGAAATCGTCGCTGATCCGACCGAAGGTCCACAGGGCAGTGACCGCCACGAACAGGCCCCACGGCCAGAGCGTCCTGATGACCGACAGCGTGGTCTCGCGCGCGTTCATCTCAGCACCCATGCCATGCCGGCAGCCACCAGCACCGCTCCAACCAGCGCCAGCCCGTTTCGTAAGAGGGAGACCCTCCATCCGAAGAACCGCGCCTCGATCGGTAAGGTCAGAACCCCCACCATCATGAGCGAGGTGATGAAGGCGGCGAGCACCGGAGCCGACGTGCCCTGCTCCTGGAGGATTCCTGCGAGCGGATAGGCGATGAAGCCCGGCATCAGCGCGATGCTGCCGATCCCAAGGGCCGTGAAGAACGGGAGCGGTCCCGACCCCGCGAGGACGTGCTGGAGCATTCGAGGCGTGACTGACGCCAGCACGAGGCTCACAATCGCAAGCATGCCGAGGAGCAGCGGGAGGACACCACAGAGCATCTTCAGGCCCTTGGCCAGAGATGCGCGTGTCTTGCGTCGATCGGTGACCAGAGACGCAAGCAACGCCACGCCAGTCATGATCCACAGCGAAGTCACAGTTGAAGGGAACCTCCATCACGCCGGGCGGTCAACTCGCGCAAGCAGCACCCTGGAGCCGCGAGCCCCAGGGGCGGCAGTCATGCCCGCGCCTCACGCGTGTTCCTTCGCCGCCGCGGTCGTGAGCCACGAGACAATCTCCGAGGTTGAGGGAATGCGGCCGCTCGCTTTCACCTCCTCGTTGACGACCAACGCCGGCGTCATCATCACGCCGTACTTCATGATGTCGTCGATCTTCTCGACCTTCTCGATCGTTGCGACGACGCCAGCGGCGGCGATCGCCTTCTCAGCCTCTGCGTAGAGCTTCTTGCACTTCGCGCAGCCGGTGCCCAGAACCTTGATCATCATGTCCCGCCTCCGTCGTCGGACCGGCCACCGGTGGTGCCTTCGGGTTTCACAATCCTCCTCTGCCTGCGCGGGCCGAACCGGTCAGCCGTCACGATGAGCATGACGCCGGCGGCGAGCCAGTGCGGGGCGCCAACGCGTTGCTGTTGGCCTGGCGGCTCGGCGGCGCCTGTGTCGTTGGCTCGGGCACGGCCTCGGCTACTTCTACTCCGCGGCAAGCCAGGCGAGAGCCTCGGCCGCGGTGTCATTGACCGTTGCCATCTTCATGAGCCGCGAGACGAGAATCGTCTCGGCGATTTCGGCGTTGGTCGCGCCGGCCTGCCTGGCGAGCTTCGTCCACATCAGGGTGCAGGTCGACGACTGAAGCGCCGCCGCCACGCCGATGCCGACCAGCAGCTTGTACTTCTGCGGCACCGCCTGGAGCCGGGGGTTCTCCATGAGAGCGGCCTTGTGATCCATGTACGTCTTCGCGCCCTCGGGTGAGATCGCGCGAAGGACGTCCAGCGGGGTGCCAGCAGTACCGATGGTCATGGGTGCTCCTGTTTCTCGATCAGATGTTTCAGCGCCGCTTTGGCGCGAGAGCGACCAACGGCCTTCTCCGCCAGCTGTTCGAGCGCGGCGACGAGCCCGGCGAGCGCCGTCCCCGGAAAGCCGACGATCATCTCGTTGGCGCCCATGTCCGTGGCCTCGCGGCAGCCATAGCAGCCAGGCGAGAAGTTCAGCCGCTGCTCGATGTGGGGAACAATGGTCGCATCCACGCAGACGGCCTGAAGAACGGCCGTGTCTCCTCGTCGCCGCTGCCCGCCTGCTACGTTGAGATCGGCGAGCACGAGCCACATGAGCGGCTCGGGTGGACCCTCCACCACGACGACATCAGGCCGCACAGGCGCCGCGCCGAGCGGGCAGACCGCGATGCCTGCCACGCTGCCGGACGGCACGCGCGTCATTCCGTCGAACATTGCTTTGCCCGTGCCCGGATCGCCCACGATCCCGAAACCGACCAGTCCTGTGCCCGTCGCGAGGCCCTCGGGCAGCGTCTTGAACCCGAAGGCTGACGCCGCAGCCGGGCACACGAGCTCTGCGGGATCGAGGCGCACCGAGTCCCCATGCCGCGCTCGCATGACGAGTTGGCAGTAGCGGTGTCCCGAAACCTTCGCGAACCCGTGGAATGAGGGGTGTGCCGGACCAGGCGCCAGGAGGAAGACCGCGACCGGCTCGGTGTCGAGCGCGAGAATCTCCTTCAACCTCCTGGCGGCAGATACCATAACTCGACTCCATCAGCTCGCGGTGTACCCGCGCGACAGCCGCCACGCCTGCTCCTCGGCGATGCGCAGCATCTTGCAGCCTGCCGTACCGAACTCGCAGTGGCCACAGGCGAGGCAGGCCAGCTCCCCCTTCACTCCCGGGCCGAGCGTGTCGAGGCCGGGGACGAGCCGGACGCCGGGGAGGGTGTCGCGCACGCACTTGAGACCGGCGCCGCAGGAGAGCACAACGACCTGGTAGTCGTTCGTCTCGGCGGCGAGCGGCCTGAACCGCTCGCGCACCGCCTTCGGATCGCACAGCCCCTCCTCGACCGCGTCCACGAGCCCGGCGGTGTCGCGGAGCATGAGCCCCGAGCCGCGCAGGCGCTGGCGAAGCTCGCGGACCTCGTTGGCGCCGCCGGTCTCGCTGGTCTTCACGCATTTGTCGCAGCCGAGGACGACCACCGAGAGGTCTCCGCAGTCGGCAACGGACCGACGTAGGTCGTCGTAGCACTTGCTGGCCGTAGTGACCGACATGCCGCTCTCCTTTCCTTGCCTGCACGGGGCCTCGCTGGTGCTGACACACCGCGCCGTGTGGTAGGGCGACGTTCAGCCTTGCCGGGCGGCGCCGGCAGCGCCAACACAAGCGAGTTCGGGGGTCAGAAGAACGCGCCGTAGGCCATCCCTGCGATGGTCGAGAGCACAATCACCAGCCCCACAAACACGGCTGTCCTTTTCGTCCCCATCACGCTGCGAATGACGAGCATGCTTGGCAGCGACACCGCCGGACCCGCGAGCAGCAGCGCAAGCGCCGGTCCCTGACCCATGCCCGACTTGATCAGCCCCTCGAGGATTGGCACCTCGGTGAGCGTGGCGAAGTACATGAACGCGCCGACTACCGAGGCGAACAGGTTTGCCTGAAGCGAGTTGCCTCCCACCGCTTGCTCGATCCAGGAGTTGGGGATGAGGCCGCGCTCCGTGCCGCCAGGTCCGCCGAGCAGGAAGCCCGCCACCAGGACGCCGCCAAGCAGCAGCGGGAGGATCTGCTTGGCGAAGGTCCAGCTCGAGTCCACCCACGATGTGAGCTCGTCCCTCTTGAACCAGGCGATGATGGTGGCAACAAGACCGACGCCGAACAGCCCGGTCACGATCCACTTCACGGAATGAATGGCCGCCCACACGCCGCCCTGGCCGTCTCTGGGCTTGCCCCAGTTGGCGAACAACAGGATGCCGACCATGGCCGCAAAGTAGAGTGCGTCCTGCCACAGGGCACGCATCTTCTCCTCGTCGGGCATCACCAGCGGGCCTTCAGCCTGCCGGGCGGCTTCCTCCCTGCGGAAGATGAGATGCATGAGCAGCCCGATCAGCACGGCAAAAGAGACGGCGCCGACCGCTCGGGCGATGCCGAGCTTGGCGCCCAGGATGCGGGCCGTGAGGATGATGGCGAGGACGTTGATCGCGGGGCCCGAGTAGAGGAAGGCCGTCGCCGGGCCAAGCCCGGCACCGCGCCGGTGAATGCTGGCGAAGAGCGGGAGAACCGTGCAGGAACAGACGGGCAGGATCGTCCCCGACACTGCGGCCACGGGGTAGGCGATGACCTTCTTCGCCTGCGGCCCGAGGTATTTCATGACCGCGCCCTGGCTCACGAACACGCTGATCGCGCCGGCGATGAAGAACGCGGGCACGAGGCAGAGCAGCATGTGCTCCCGCGCGTACCACGTCACCAGCGAGAGGCTCTCGCGGACCGCGCTCCAGAATCGCTCGTTCCCCACCGGCAGGATCCAGCAGGCCGCGAAGACGCCCAGGATCAGCACAAGCTTCGTGCGTTCCTTCATCTCGGCCCTCGACGTCCAATGTGGCGACATGGCCATATTGGCAACATTACCTCAAAAAAAGAGGAGGGCGACCGGCTGCTCATGCCCGCTCCTTCAACACCTGGGTCGCACACGAGAAGAAGCTCATGACGCAGGGCGTGAGTAGCGTGTAGTAAACGACGTTCCCCTGGCGTCGGTCCCGCACGATCCCGTGTGACCGGAGCACCGCCAGGTGCTTCGAGACGGTCGAGCGGTCCGAGCCGACGAGATCGGTCAGCTTGCCGACGGAGCACTCGCCTCTGGACAGCCGATCGACGATCCTGAGCCGGGACTCGTTGGCCAGCGCCTTGAGCACCTGCGTCTGCCGCCGAAAGAGGTCGTCGTGTCTGGCAGCCATGCCCACCTCCGACCAGTGCATGCGAGAATGTGGCAACTTGGCCATATTGTCAAGGATCGCGATCGCACGGTCCGGCACTGCGGTGCCTGCAGCACGCCCCGCCGTTCGAGGCGACGGCGGCCCACACCGCCACGCGCACCCTCGGGGGCCCGATCCGGCAGGCCCCAATGCAGCCGCCACCCCCTCCAGGCCGGGCCAGCCTCAGGCCGCCATTTGCACAGGGGAACGCCGAAGATCCTCACGTCGCTGGCGCACATCGCACCCGACTTCAGGTTGAACTTGACTCTTCAGTCGCAAACGACCGGCGTGCTAACCTCAAGGCGTCATCTGCAAGGGAGCGCCCGGCGGCTCACCGGTGGTGGAAGGAAACGCCCATGCACGCCAGATCGATTCCGCGGTCTGTTCTCTTCTGTTCGGTCCTGATGATCGTCAGTGCGCTGCCACGCGCCAGCCAGTCCCCGACGACCCAGCCCGCGCCGCTCATCCCCAACGGGTCTTTCGAGGATGTCACGGGTGATCGTCCCACCGGCTGGCGGCGGGCGGTGTGGCAACGGACGGCCGACCTACAGGTTGACGACACCGTCGCGCACAGCGGGGCGCGCAGCGTCCGCATCTCGTCGAAGGAGGGCGGCGACGCCTCGTGGACCGTCGTCGTCGTCGTCAAGCCCTTTGCACGCTACCGGCTGAGCGGCTGGATCAGGACCGAGGACCTCGAGCCCGGCACGAGCCGGGGCGCCCTCTTCAACTTGCACGGCCTCGAGGGGATGCAGACCGGGGTCGTGACCGGCACCCAGGACTGGACGGACGTGCGGATCGAGTTCGATACGGGCGCCAATGACTCCATCCAGATCAACTGCCTCTTCGGCGGGTGGGGCCGGGCACGCGGCACGGCCTGGTACGACGACGTCCGCCTGGAGCTGCTGTCCGAGCAGGCGCTCTCGCCGTCCATCATCGTGAATCCGGCCCGCGTGCGGCCGCCGATGTCAAAGTACATCTACGGCCAGTTCATCGAACACCTCGGCCGCTGCATCTACGGCGGCCTCTGGGCCGAGATGCTGGAGGACCGGAAGTTCTACTACGCGGTGGGGACGAAGGAGTCGCCCTGGACGATCGTGGGCGATGCGACGAGCGTCGTGATGAACAAGGAGGCGCCGTTCGTCGGCGCCCAGACGCCCGAGATCCGCACCGCTGGCACCGGCGCGCCGGCCGGCCTGACTCAGGAGGCGCTGGCTGTCGGTGCCGGCAGGCGGTACGTGGGCCGGATTGTCCTCGCCGGCGACGCGAGCGCGGCGCCGGTCCGC
>Ga0315296_10000458_pt1 | contig 37397 bp, 36 predicted proteins | sample YL17G14_18_MG_FD_203921 | JGI IMG/M metagenome (GOLD analysis project Ga0315296, IMG submission 203921) | Sediment microbial communities from Yellowstone Lake, YNP, Wyoming, USA - YL17G14_18 | ecosystem: Environmental > Aquatic > Freshwater > Lake > Sediment | place: USA: Wyoming | collected... | reverse complement strand
GGCGGCGCCGCGGCGCCCCTGGAGCGAAAGGAGATCCTCCGGACTCAGGCCATGGGCTTCCTGCCCCCGGCCGGCGTTTTCGCCATGCGCACCCGCCGACGCATGCACGACTACGGGGCCACCATCGTCCCCTACGCCCGCGTCTCCGTGAAGAACCACCGCCACGGCGCCCTCAACCCCTTCGCCCAGTTCCAGAAGGAGGTGACGCTGGAGGAGGTGCTCCAGTCGCGCCTGGTGTGCGATCCCCTCACTGTCCTCCACTGCTGCCCCATCAGCGATGGGGCGGCGGCCGCTGTCGTCGCCAGCCTGCCCAGGGCGCGGCGGCTGGACGCGAGGCCCCTGGTGCGGGTGGCTGCCTCGGCCTTCCGCAGCGAGGTCTACTCCATCGACGGCCAACTGGGGCCCACCATCACGGAACTGACCGCCCGCCAGGCCTACGAAGAAGCGGGCGCCGGTCCCGAGGACATACACCTGGTGCAGGTGCACGACGCCTTCACCGTGGAAGAGATCGACTATTATGAGAGCCTGGGCTTCTGCCCCCGCGGCGAGGGGGAGCGCCTGGTGGAGGAAGGGGCCACCACCATCGGCGGCCGCATTCCCTTCAACACCGACGGTGGCCTCCTGGCCCGAGGCCACCCCATCGGGCCCACCGGGCTGGCCCAGGTCTGGGAGACGGTGCTTCAACTGCGGGGCCGGGCCGGGCCCCGGCAGGTAGAAGGCGCTACCACCGGCCTCTGCCAGATGATCGGCGCCGGCGGGGTGTGCGTCATCCATATCCTGAAGCGCTAGCCACCGGCCCGGTGGCGATAGACATAGGGAGGTTCGAGTCATGGACCTGGGACTTAGGGACAAGGTAGCCATCGTCACGGGGGCAGGGCGCGGCATCGGTCGCGCCATCGTCCTCACCTTGGCGGAGGAAGGGGCGGAAGTAGCCGTCAACGACGTCTTCCAGGAGCGGGCCCAGGCCGTGGTGGCCGAGGTGAAGGCGAAGGGAGGACAGGCCATCGCCGCCGTCGCCGACGTGACCGACGGGGCGCAGGTGGCGGAGATGGTTGCCCGGGTCGTGAAGGAATGGGGGACGGTTCACATCCTGGTGAACAACGCCGGCATCCCCGCCCGCAGCGCCGAGGAGGCCGGGGGCGCCTTCGGTGGGCCCTACTTCAGCCAGCAGGACCAGGCGGCCTGGGACCAGGTGATGAACGTCGTCACCTACGGCGTCCTCAACTGCTCGCGGGCTGTGCTGGACCACATGTCGAACCAGGGCTGGGGACGCATCATCAACATCATCTCGGACGCAGGGCGGGTCGGAGAGCCCCGCTTGGCCACTTACTCCATGGCCAAGGCCGGCGTGACCGGCCTCACCAAGGCGCTGGCCAAGGAGATGGGCCGCTACCGGATCACCGTCAACTGCGTCTCGCCCAGCACCACGGAGACGGAGACCACGGCCTCCCTCTTCGAGGCGGCGCGCCAGAGCCAGGAGGGTGCGGCCCGCCTGGAGGCCATCGGGCGCCAGTACCCCCTCTACAAGGGATTGGGGCGCCTGGGCCAGCCGCAGGACATCGCCAATGCCGTCGCCTTCCTGGCCTCGGACCGAGCCGAGTGGATCACCGGCCAGGTCCTGAGTGTCAACGGCGGCTACTGCATGCTCTAGGCCCTCTCCGACGTGGGGCGCGGCGCGCGGGCAGGCGGGGCCCACGTGCCGCGCCCCTCCAGAACACGAACAGGAGCCTCGGGCAGGCCCGCCGTCGCTCCTTCATACCCCTGCGGAGGTGCCCCATGGAAACCGGCGTCGCCTACTTCAGCGGTCGCACCCTGCGACACGTTCGCGCCGACCTAGAGGACATCGCGGCCCATCACTGTACCTACGTGGTGCACTGCCTCACGGAGACGGACCTCCTCTACTACCGAGAGGCCATGCGGGAGATCGTCCGCGCCACCCACGAAGTCGGGCTGGAGGCCTGGCTCGACCCCTGGGGGGTGACGGCCATCTTCAGCGGCGAGACCCTCTCCCGCTTCCCCTGCGACCACCCGGAGGCCTGGCAGGTGCTCTCCGACGGCCGGCGGGCGCCCGCTGGCTGCCCCAACCATCCGGAGACCCGTCGCTTCCTCATGGAGTGGGTGAAGGCGGCGGCGGAGACGGGCGCCGACGTCCTCTTCTGGGACGAGCCCCACTTCTACTACGGGCCCTGGCGCGGCGACCTGAGCGGCGCCTGGGCCTGCCGCTGTCAGCACTGCCAGGACCGTTTCCGGGCCGCCACGGGCCGCGACCTGCCGCTGACCCTGGACGACGAGGTGCGCGCCTTCCGGGAGTCATCTCTCCTCGAAATGCTGGGCGAACTCTACCGGGAGGGACGGCGCCTGGGGTTGCGCAACGCCCTCTGCCTGGTGCCCACCGACCTGGAAGCCGTGGGGCTGCCGGAGCTGGCACGCCGCATCCGGGAGCGGTGGGCCCATGCCACCGGTCGCGACCCGCAGGAGACGGGCAACCCGTTGCTTGAGCTGGGGGTGAGTGACTGGGAGGCCGCCGCCTCTCTCCCCGACCTGGACATCTTCGGCACGGACCCCTACTGGTATCTCTTCGGGGCCGAGCCGGACCCCTTCGTGCGCGCCTTCACGACGGCCGCCGTGGAGGTATCGCGGCGACACGGCCAGCAGTGCCAGATCTGGGTGCAGGCCTTCTCGGTGCCGGAAGGTCGCGAAGAGGAGCTGCGAGCCGGGCTGCGCGTGGCCGCCGGTCTGGGCGCCACCCACCTGGCGGCCTGGAGCTACGACGGCACGGCCGGCATGTCAGTTCGCTGTGCCCGCCCGGACGTGGTCTGGCGCATCCTGGGGGAGGCCTTCGCGAGTCTGGCCGCTGTTAAGAGTCAAGGGCCTAATCACTTGACTTAGACACCGGGCGCCAACTACATTGGCCCCGAAGGACCAAGTTGGTGCCGAGACTATTGACATAGACGAACAGGCGTTCTATACTAGTGACGAGATTGCACGAAGTTCGAGACCCGGTTCACAATTTCATCCTGTTCGACGACTTCGAGAAGAGGCTCATAGACTCTAGGCCTCTTCAACGCCTGAAAGACATCAAACAGCTGGCCTTAACCTATGAGGTCTACCCAGGCGCAACACACACCCGGTTCGAACATAGCTTGGGCACCATGGAATTGGCTACTCAAGCTTTTGAGAGCATCGTGAGGAATGGCCGCGACTTGCTCAATAGCTTTGGGTGGTCGGACTGGGATGTGGGGACGTACCGCCGGCTGCTCAGGATCGGGGCTCTTGTCCACGATATTGGCCACGCCCCTTTCTCGCACGCGCCTGAGAAGCTCTTGCCAGATGGCTACAGCGGCCACGAGAACTTCACGGAAGCGTTCATTCGCTCACCATACATTAGCCCTTTGCTCGACATGAAATCGGTCACCCTGAATCCCGACCATGTAGTTGCCATCGCCATAGGGCCTGAGAAGAGCCTTCAGGAGGACCCGTCGCTCCAGTTGTTGCAGGAGCTTGTAGCCGGCGAGCTGGGTGCCGACCGCATGGATTACCTCATACGAGATGCACTCCACACAGGGGCAAGCGCAGGGCGCTTCGACTACCATCGCCTGTTGAACACGCTCACCGTCATTCTGCACCCCATATCAGGCAGTCCGGTTCTGGCAATTAGGGTGGGGGGCCTTCATGCAGCCGAGGCGTTGCTGCTCGCGCGGTACTTCATGTTCTTGCAGGTGTATTTCCACCGCGTCAGAAGAATCTATGATGTACACCTCGAGGACTTTCTATCGGCCGTCTTGCCAGACGGACGCTTCCCAGCTGACCTCGACCGGTACGTTGAATACGCAGACCACAAGATACACGCCGACATCGCCGACGCCGCCAGTGGCGAGGGCCGTGTCGCTGAGCTGGCGTCACGTATGCTGGGCAGGAAGCAATACCGGCTCGCTCGTGAAATTGGCGAACACGACAAGGCCAGGGACCCCGAAGTGTTTCACAAGTTGCGTGAGCACGTATCGCGGTGCTTTGGGGACGTGGTCAGGACGGATGAAGCAGGGAAGGAGGCGCACACCTTAGAGGAAGGGAGAGTATACATCGTCCGGGATGACGGTACACCCAAGGACATTTTGCAGGAGTCTGAGCTCATCCTGCGCCTGACGCCCATCTGGAAGGGTCGGGTATACGCGCGCCAGGACGCTGTAGACGAGGTAGCCGAAGCGTGTCGGCGTTTTCTCACCGAGGAGGGAACGGCATCATGAAGGAAAGCCAGAGGCTGGGCCTACTTTCATTGATAGTCGCGCGCCTTAATGGCGCAAAGAGTTGGACCGGCCGCATGCACATTCATAAACTCATCTATTTCGCTCAAGAACTTCTCCACGTTCAGTCCAACTATGAGTTCGTCCTATATCAGCGGGGGCCCTACTCGTTTGACCTCGATGGCGACATTCGGTCGCTTCGCTCAATCGGCGGGGTTGAAATAAGGCCCGCTCCCGCCCCGCCCTACGGACCCAGCTACGTCGCCACCTCCTTTGCGAACGCACTCATTCAGCTAAGTCCGGTCGACAAGGAAATGGAACAGAAGCTGACCGAACTCGCACAGCTTTTGGGTCCAAAAACCGCCAGGGAGCTCGAACTGTTGGCAACTACCCACTATGTGGTGGACGAGGGTCATGAGTCTGACAAGGACATTGTCGAGAGGGTACTCTCTCTCAAGCCTCAGTTCGACAAAGTTGACGCCGAGAAAGCACTGGTGGAGGTCAGACAACTCCAGAAGGAGTTCATGTGGGCTGGTCAGGCCTAACGCTGATCGCTTTCACTGGCACCCGTTTGCGTGGCTCGCGTGGGCTCCGCAACGCCGACGTGGGCTGGAGAGGCTACTTGATCTCCGGCAGAGCCGTCCAGTCGTAGCCGATGGTGGGGTCATCGTGGGGGATGCGGATCTCCTCGCCCTCTGGGTCGTAGATGCGAGAAGTGAAGTAGATCAGGTGGGTGGGCCCACTCAGGGCCTTGCAGCCGTGGGCGACGCCGGGCGGAATCTTGAGGAGCTGCGCCTCATAGTGGTCGCCCAGGAAGACTTCCTGGAGCTCGCCCCGCGTGGGCGAGCCCTCCCGCGTATCGTATAGCGCCACCTTCAGGTCGCCCGACGGCACGTACCACCAGTCGATCTGGGTGCGGTGCACGTGCCAGGCCTTGGCCACGCCAGAATGCATCATTGAGTGGCTGGCCTGAGCCCAGCCCTCGCGGATGATCTCCTCCGTGTTGCGGACGATCTCCCGGAAGAAGCCCCGCTCGTCGGGGTAGGTGACCAGCCGCTTCAGCTCCACGCCCTCGATCATGGCTCAACCCTGGGCGAAGCATATAGCGGCGCCTCTGTCGATGCAACGCCCTCCTCAGGGCACATCCACCTGGCTGAAGTCGCCCAGCACCAGGCGATAGGTGCGGGGCTTGCAGCGGTCGCCCTGGATACGCACGTTGCGGCCAATGAGGCTGTCTTCGATGCGGCGCTCCATGCCGTGGATGGTCGTGTTCTCCAGCACCACGCTGCCCGCCACCTCGCTCCCCTCGATCAGACAGTGGTGGTAGACGGAGGTGAAAGGGCCCACGTAAGAATCGACGATGCGGGTCTCGCGGCCGATGATGGCCGGGCCCCGCACCAGGCTGTTCTCCACCCGAGAGCCCTCCTCCAGCACCACACGACCCTCCAGCCGCGATGCCCCGTCCAAAGAGCCCTGCACGCTCGGCTCCAGGCGCTCCAAGACCAGACGGTTGGCGAGCAGGATGTCGTCCATCTTCCCGGTGTCGATCCAGGGGCCGCGGACAACGTCGACGCGAACGTCGGCGCCGTGCTCCAGCAGGTACTGGATGGCGTCGGTGATCTCCAGCTCGCCGCGGGCTGAAGGCTGAATGGCCTGCACCGCCTCCTGCACGGCGTTGTCAAACATATAGATGCCGATGACGGCCAGGTCGCTGGGCGGGTCGGAGGGTTTCTCCACCACCCGGCGGAGCTGCCCGCCCTCCATCTCAGCAATGCCAAAGTCCTGAGGGTTGGGCACCGCCGAGAGCAGCACCTGACAGTTCGCCGAGTCGGCCCGGAAGCGCTGTGCATAGTCCGAGATGCCCTCGGGGAGGAAGTTGTCGCCCAGATAGAGGACGAAGGGGTCGCCGGCCAGGAAGTCGCGGGCCAGGATGATGGTGTGGGCGATGCCCAGGGGCCGCTCCTGGTAGATATACGAGATGCGGGCCCCGAAGCTGCTGCCGTCGCCCACCGCCGCCATCACCTCTTCGCGCGTGTCGCCTACTATGATGCCGATGTCGCGGACGCCGGCCCGCACCAGGTCTTCCAGGGCGTAGAAGAGGATCGGCTTGTTGGCCACGGGCACGAGCTGCTTGGCCCCGGTGTAGGTGAAGGGGCGCAGACGGCTTCCCTTGCCTCCACTCAGTGTCAGAGCCTTAAGCGTTCGCGTCATGCGTGATCCTCCGCAGCAATCCCTCGCGCGTCGTAAGTCAGGTCTCCCCCTTAGTCCGTGCGCCCATCGGCCGGGCCGCGACGCACCTCCGCTTGAGCAACGAAAGAGGCGTGCGCAGGATGATGCGCAGGTCGAGCTGAAGGGACCAATTGTCCACATATGCCAGGTCCATGCTTAGCCGCTTCCATGGATTGGGGTCCTCCCTTCCCTCCACCTGCCACACGCCGGTCATGCCGGGTCGTACCTGAAGGATCCGGAGGTCAGCCTCGGCAAGCAGGGAGACCTCCTCTGGCGCCCAGGGACGGGGGCCGACGAGGCTCATGTCACCCTTGAGTACGTTCCAAAGCTGAGGGATTTCGTCGAGACCGAAAAGGCGAAGCCATCTCCCAACCCGCGTTATGCGTGGGTCGCCCGGAATCCGAATCATCAGGGGGCCTCCCAGATTTCTCGGACGCAACTCGGCCAGCCTCGCCTCCGCGCCCACATACATTGACCTGAGCTTGTACATCCAAAATTCCCGCCCCCGCATACCGACTCTCCGTGAGACATGGACCGGTGCCCCTGGCGAATCCAGGCGGACGATGAGCGCGATCAGGAGCAGACCGGGAAGCAGAAGCACGAGCGCGGCGATGGCGACAGCGATGTCCAATCCGCGCTTAACGGCGACTTGCCACCGGTGGGAACCGTAGGCTTGGCCCTTGCACGCGCTTTCCTCAATAAGCATGGACCCGCACGGCCTATCTAATCATCGCAGTCGAGTCAAGAAATCGCGCCGCCTCTCGCCTTTCGGTCGGCGCCGGCGCGCCTGCTGCGAAACTTATAGTATCGGAATGTGCGCCCGCCGCGACCCACCGCCGCCTGCACGTAGAAGACCGGCCCGGGCGACGTGAGCTTGATGAGAAGAGCGATAATGAGCCACAGCGGCAGCGAAACCAGCAGGAGCAGGCCAGCGGCGGCGATGTCCAGGGGCCGTTTCCAGAGAGGGTCCCCAGGGATGGGGACGCCGGCCTCCACCGCCGGCGGCTCCGTCGCCGGCCGGATGCGGACCAGGGCGCCCAGGCGCGTCGCCTCAAACCTCGAGCCGCTGGAAGTCATTCCACACATCCCCTCAAGAGGTGGCCTCCCGCTCCTGACGTGGGGCGCGAGAGCGGCGGGTGGCCAGCAGTGACCGGTAGAGCTCCTCATGCTGGTTTGTCACCCGGTCCCAGTTGTAGAGACGGCCGACGCGCTCTCGAGCGCGTTGTCGCCCATCCTCCACCATCTCCGGCCGGTCCACCAGCTCCTGGAGGGCCCGGCGCAGGTGCCCCACGTCGTTGGCGCGGAAGCTGAAGCCGGTGTCGCCCGCCACGTCCATGGCCTCCGGCAGGTCGCTGGTCAGGATGCAGTTACCAAAGCCCATGGCCTGGAGCAAGGCAGGCGAGGTGCCGTCCACCAGCAGGGGATGAACGTAGAGGTAGGCATGGCTGCAAAGCTGCCGGTAGGGCGCGCCGTACTGGTAGCCCAGGAAACGGATGCGGGGGTCGCGGGTGCTCTTGAGCTGGTGGATGTAGTCCGGGACGTAGGGATCGTCGCCCACGATGACCAGTTGCAGGTCCGTCCGCACCCCTTCGAAGGCCTCCACCAGCAGGTGCACCCCCTTGTCGGGTACGAGGCGGCCCACGAAGAGGATGTAGCCACGGTCGTGCAGGCCGAGGGACTCCAGGGCCTCGGTGGCCGGCTCATCGGCCAGGTAAGCGCCGTAGGGGATGTAGTGCCCCTCGGTGCCGAAGTGCTCGGCGAAGTAGCGCTGTGACGGCCGGTTGTCGATGATGAGGGCGTCGGCCAGGGCGACGGCCAGCCGGGCGGAGAAGCGCAGGCTCCAGCGGGCCAGGCGGCCCCACTTGGGTCGCTCCCAGTCGGGGCCGTCCACGGTGACCACGGTGGCTGAGGACATCGGGCGGAGAAGGGGTAGGAAGAGGGCGTTACCCACACCGTAGAAGTGGAGGATGTCGGCCCTGCGAAAGGCCAGGGCGTGCATGATGGAGAGCAGCGTGTGGCTCGCCGTGTCCAGGTTCTTGGTGTGGGCGGAGGAGAGCACCACCCGCTCCATGCCCAGATGCCAGCGAGAAGATGTGGAGCTGTTGTGGCGCCGGCAGTAGACCACCACCTGGTGGCCCCGCTCTACCAGGCGCCGCCCGATCTCCTCGATGGCCGTCTCGAACCCGCCGTGGCGGGCGGGGATGCCCCGGCTCCCTATCATGGCGATCCGCATGCCGACTTCCACCTCCAATACAGGCCGACTTCAGCGTCACGAAACACGGACGGCCACGCCGGGTCTTGTCAGCAGGTTGCCTGAGCGGATGTAGTCAGCAACAGCCTCCCGCCAGGGTCGCATGCGGTTCAGACCCGCCTGCCGCAGAGCGCGGTTCACCATCATCTCGGACCGGGGCCGAGGGGCAAAGTAGTCCTCGGCAAAGAAGTCGCTCTTCACCGGGACAACGGTGACATCAGTACAGCCGAGAACGGTGATGATCTCGCGGGCCACGTCGTAGCGAGTGCCGCCGCCCTCACACACCATGTGATAGGTCCCATAGGCGCCGGACTGGACCAGAATCTCCAGATTGGCGGCGAAGTCCTTTGTGTAGGTAGGTGTGCCGAACTTGTCATCTACCGCGTAGATCTGGCTGCAGCCGTCCTTCAGTTGGCCTGCTATCTTGGCCACGAACTTGTGGTCCTTTGGCCCACCCCCAATCATCCATCCTGCGCGAACGATGTAGTAGCGCCCGTGAGCCTCGCGTATCGCCCCTTCTCCAGCAAACTTCGTGCGCCCGTACACATTGATGGGAGCCGGGCGATCACGCTCGTCGTACGGCGTCCCCTTCTCGCCGTCGAAAACGCCGGCCGTGGAGATGTAAACGAGCGGGATGTGCCGAGCAGCGCACAACCTCGCCAGCCAGTCGGTGGCGCGGGCATTCGTGTCCGCCGCCTCCTCCGGGTGCCTCTCGCACCACTCCAGGTCTGTCTCGGCAGCAAGGTGGTAGACAACGTCAGGACGGAAGGCATCCACGTGGCGTCGCACGGCATCGTAGTCCCGGACGTCCAGCAGCGACAGCCAGGACTCGTTCACATTGCGGTCCGTGGCCAGGACCTCATGGCCTACGGTGCGGAGCGCGGGATACAGGGCAGCGCCCAGCATTCCACCACATCCAGTGACGAACATCCTCATGGCTGAACTACCCTGCTAGCGATACTCTCCTACCTTGTCCCGCGGCTTAGGCCGCTTTGGGAGCGGTCCTTTCTCCTCTGCGAACTGCCTTCATATCTTCTCCTTGCCTTGCGATCTCCTCGAACACTGTCAGCATCTTCTCCGCGTAGCGGCGCCAGGACAGCTCCCCCTCGACCAGGCGCCGGCCCCCCTCGCCGAGGCGGCGGCGCAGGTCGGCGTCGTCCATGAGGCTCCCAAGGCGGAGCGCGATGAGGTCGGGGCGCCGCGGCGGCACCAGCAGCGCATCGACGCCGTCCGTCACCACCTCGCTGACCCCGCAGCCAGTGGAAAGGATGACCGGGCGGCCGGAGGCCAGGGCCTCGGCCACGGCCAGCCCCCAGGTCTGGTTCTCGTTGGGGAAGATGAAGGCGTCACAGGCGTTGTAGTAGATGGGCAGGGAAGCTTCGGGCGCGGCGCCCGTGAAGGTGACGTGATGGCCGACTCCCAGGGCCTCCGCCCGCTCCTCGAGAAAGCGCGAGTAGCGGCGGTAGCGCTGGCGCGATCCCACCACCAGGAAATGGATACGCCTCCCCTGCTCGATCAGAGGGGGCAGAGCCTCCAGCACGTCCTCCAGGCGCCGGTGGGGCATGAGAATGCCCAGGAAGAGGAGCAGGAAGGCGTCGCCGTGCAGCCCTAGCTCCCGGCGCAGCCGCTCTGTGTCCTCCGGCGAGACGGCGGGCATCTCGTGCGGGGCGGCGCCGCTGCGCACCACCACCGGCTCGACGCCGTAGCCCTTGAGGACCTGGGCCCCAGCCATGCTAGACAAGACGACGACCCGCGCTATGTCCCGCACCGCGGCATCGTCGTAGGCACGAAGCCAGCGGCGCCAGCACCGGCGCAGCCGACCGCGCACGTCCCACCAGGGCCACCTCTGGAAGAGGTGCTCCGGCCAGAGGTAATCGTTACACATCCAGACCACGGGCGGAGCGCCCGGCAGCCGCCGCGAGGCAGCCACGGCGGCCCACTGGGCGGGCCAGGCATGAGGATTGAGCACGTCAAAGCCCTCGCCGACGGCCCGCGCCAGGTGGCGCATGTCCAGCAGGTCGCGCACGCGGGTCGACAAGGGCAGAGGCAGGCGGTTCAACGGGTGGCGACCCGACTCTACTACGCGCACCCTCCGCCGCAGCGAGGGGTAGCAGCCCTCCGGCGCCGAAGCAGTGGTGAAGATGACCGCCTCATGGCCCAGTTCCTGGAGGTCAGCGGCCAGGTGGACGGCCTGGCGCTCGCCGCCGCCCTCCACCAGCAGCTCGGCGATGAGGATAGCTACCCTCACGTTTTCGCTCCTTCTCGCGTCTTCCTAGCTCGAAGCAGTAGGCTGAGACCACGGTCATGGAAGTAGGGCAGAAACCGCAGGCCCAAGAGCAGCCCTAAGGACCATCGCGCCACGATCCAGGTGAGCCGCCGGTTCCCCAGGGAGGGCATCAGGGTATAGCAGCGCTCGACAGCGAACCCGTTGCGCTGAAAGAGATCGCTTAGGCCGGCTCTGGAGTAGATGTGCCGGTGGGTTGGGTCGTCGAACAGGCCTGGATCGGGGTACATGACGTTCGGTGTGGCCACGGCGATCCGGCCGCCCGGTGCGAGCACGCGGCTCCACTCCCGCAGAACCTCGTCGGGTCGCTCAAAGTGCTCGATAAGATGTTGGGCGACGACAGCGTGGAAGGTGCCGTCCCCGAAAGGCAGACGGACAGCGTCGGCCAGGGCGACGACGGCGGCGGGGGCCAGGCGGCAAGCCAGGGTTGTCGCCGCCCTGTTCACGTCCAGCCCGACGATCAGGGAGGGACGCCGGCGCTCGGCGCAGGCGGAAAGGAAGCCCCCTGCGCCACAGCCGAGCTCTAAGACCCTCCCCCCTGTTTCCACCGCTGCCAGACTCATCAGATGCCTAACCTCGGCCCAGAACATCGGATTCGGGCGGGCCAGGTAGTAGTCCCTCGAATAGCCCTCGGCGGGGGCGCTCTTGACTTCAACTACCAAGGTCCCCTCCCTTCCGACACGCGACCAGCTTCCACCTCCTCACCGTCGTTGCCCCGCCCGGCGCCGACGGCTACTGCCGGCACCGCCGCCGGCTCCAGCTCGGCGCGCTTCAGGATCTCGGTGAGGACGTGCACCAGGATGAGATGGACATCCTCGATGGGCCCCTGGGCGAGCGCCGGAACGACGACACTAAGGTCCGCCATCTCGCGCAGGCGGCCGCCGGCGAAGCCGGTCAGACCCACCGACAGCGCGTCCATCTCTCGCGCCGTCTCCACCGCTCCCAACACGTTGGGCGAGTTGCCGCTGCCTGAAATGGCCACCACCAGGTCGCCGGGCCGGAGCAGGGCCTCCAACTGAGCCGAGAAGACGTTCTCAAAGGAGGTGTCGTTGGCCCAGGCGGTGAGCATCGAGACGTTGTCTGGCAGGCTGACGGTGCGCAGGGCGGGGCCGCCATCGACGCTACCAGTCTTGGTCAGGTCGTTGGCAGCGTGGCTGGCCGTCGAGGCGCTGCCACCGTTGCCCAGGAGGTAGACGGTGGAGCCACGCTGACGGGCCCGCAGCAGCGCCTCGCCGATGCGCAGCACCTCCTCCTCAGAGACCGCAGCCAGCGCCTCGCGCACCTGTCGCAGGTACTCCCGCAGCACAGGGAGAGCGTTGAACGAACCGTTCTTCGCCATTTAGTGCCTCCTATCCGCCCCCTAGATCACGCGTGCCAGCACCGCTTCCGCCTCCTCCGCCGGGTAGGACACCGGCAGGCCCGTCTGGCGGCACAGCACCCTCTTCAGCGACGCGAATAGGAGTCGGAGGTCAAGCCAGAGGGAGTAGTGCCGGATGTAGGCCACGTCCAGAAGCGCCTGCTCCTCTACCGCTGCTGTGGAGCCTGCGGCGGGACCGGTGAGCCCTGGACGCACCAGCGAGAGGGCCAGCAGCCACGGCTGGTAGTCCGCCGCTCGCTCCTCCTCCACCACCCGCGGGCCCACCAGGCTCATGCGTCCGGCGAGGACGTTCAGGATGTTGGGAAGCTTGCCAAGGCGGCCGCTGCCGACGGCGCGGCGCAGCCGCCAGGCCCTCTCTGCCAGCCCTCCTGCCGGCTCCGAGTGGGAGGGCCCAGCCAGGGCCAGCAATACGAAGACGCTGCCTGCCCGCCCCAGCGCCCGACGACGCAGTAGCACCGGGCCACCGCCCTCGAGCCGCGACGCCAGCCAGCAAAGCGCGAGCAGCGCGCCCAGGAAGGGCAACAGCGCCACTGCCAGGCAGAGGTCCAGGACCCGTCTCAGGATGGCATTGAGGCCGCGGATGCAGAGGGGCTCCAGCGTGATTAGAGGCGCCACGCCGTCGTAGACGGGGCGCGGGCTGTGAGCCAGCAGGTGGTCCAGCCCCGGCGCCATCTCGACCCGGAACTCGGAGCCCGCCGCCGCCATCTCCAGGAGGTCGCGCAGACTCTCCCAGCTCACGGCGTGGGGCACCAGCACCATTCGCCGCACGTCGTGCTGGCGACACACCTCCGCCGCCGAGCGGGGGTCACCCAGTACCCGCAGCCCGTCCAGCACCCGGGCGCCCACCGGGCGGAAGTCATCCAGGAAGCCCACTACCTGAAGACCATGACCTTCAGGTGAGTTCAGCTCGCGAGCCAGGGCCAGGCCATGCTCGTCGGCCCCCACAACGAGGAGCCGCTGAACGAGCCAGCCCCGCCGTCGCAGCCGGAAGGCGACGCGACGCAGGACGAAACGGGCCGGGCCCACCGCCAAGACCGTCAAGGCCCACGAGAGGACCAATCCCTCTCTATGAAGGCCGACTCCCACCAGTAGGGAGGCCACCGCCAAGGCCACGAAGGCGTAAGTGGCTCCCTTCACCACGCCGGCATACTCGCGATATCCCCCCAGGAGGTGCGCCGGGTAGTACAGGTTGTTGATGGCGAAGACGCCCTGTACATAGGCTGCTAGCGCCATCGAGGCCAGCAGATGGCCGCTGGCGCCTTCTAGAATGGCCGGCGGCTCAGCCAGGAGGCGGTTGCCGGTGAGGCGCACCAAGGCCTGACTGGCCAGGAGCACCAGGGCATCGGCGGCCAGCAACCCCAGAATCAGTGCACGAGTACCCTTGGGCATCGCGGTACACCTCTCGACAGGGATAGCCCTCTGGCCTCAGGCGCCAGCGTCGAGGAATTCACCAGCACCTTGGCGCCGCCGGTATCGAAGTGGAAATCCATGTGATAAAGGCCCAGGGCCTTCATTTCGGCGCAGAGGGCCGGCTGGTTCTCCGGCTCACAGTAGAGCAGGAGGAAGCCGCCGCCGCCGGCGCCGGTCATCTTCCCGCCCACGGCACCCGCCGCCTGAGCTCGCTCGTAGATCTCGTCGATGCGCGGGTTGCTGATGGAGCGCGAGAGACGCTTCTTGAGCTGCCACGACTCGTGCATGATCTCCCCTACGTCGCGCAGGCGGCCCGCCAGCAATGCCTTCCGCACTTCCTCAGCGCTGGCCTTGATGCCGTGCAGAGACGAAAGCACCTCCTGATCGCTGCGGTCCGTCGAGCGCCGCTGCTGCCGCAGGATCTCATTGGCCACCCTCGAGGCCCCGGTAAAGAAGAGAAGGAGACGAGACTCCAGCCGTTCACACAGGGAAGCGCTTAGCGCCAGTCGCTCCACGGTCACGCCGTCGCGCTCGAAGTAGACGGCGTTGAGGCCGCCAAAGGCAGCGGCATACTGGTCCTGCTTGCCGCCAACGCCGCCCAGCTTCTCGATCTCCAGGTAGGCGGCCATCTCTGCCACCTGCACCGGCGTCAGCCGGTAGCCGCGCAGGGTGCTCAGGGCCTTGACCAGGGCTACGGAGACAGCGCTGGACGAACCCAGGCCCGTGGCGGGCGGAATCTCCGAGGCCAGGAAGATGGACAACCCTTGGTTGATACCAAACTCATGCAAGATGGCCCTCGGAAGGCGCAGGTCTCCGTCCCAGATGGGCTTCTCCTCCTGCGACCAGCGGTAAAAGGCCCGGTAGTCTGAGGAGCTGATGTGCACGCCGTCGCCGTCGCTGGGAGTGACGAAGGCGTAGAAGTACTTGTCGATGGCGCTGCTCACCACCATCCCGCCGAAGCGGGAGTAGTACGACTCCAGGTCAGTGGCCCCTCCCGCCAGGCTCACCCGCACCGGCGCCCTAGCCAGCAGCATAGACGCCTCCCAGCCGGCGCCCGGAGGCCGGCGACCCGCTGTCCAGCCCTGCCTGTCCGGCAGGCAGCGCCAAGAGCAGCACCAGTCCCCGCGCCGCGTCTTCCTGGGCCTTCCGGTATCGCTCCGGAGACCCGATGTCGAGAAAGTAGCCGCGGCAGCGGTAGCCAAAGATGGGGACGCCCATCTCCACCAACCGCGGAAACAGGTCGCCACCCAGGTCCGAGAAGCCTTCTGGGATGAAGCGCAGCACCCAGGGCTCCATGACCAGCGCCCCAGCCGCCGCCCAGGGAGAGCTCGGCACCACTTCCGGCTTCTCGACAAAGCGGCGGATGCGGCCTCCCGACTCCACCTCGGCGACGCCGCAGCGGGCCAGGTCCTTCTCACGGTAGAGGCCCATGGTGAGGGCGCCCCCGCGCTGACGGTGAAACTCGGCCAGCCGGCGCAGGTCCAGGTTGCAGAGCACGTCGCCGTAGAGGACGAAGAAGGTGCGGTCCAGGAAGCGCTCTAGGCGTCGGAGAGCACCGGCCGTCCCCAGGGGGGTCTCTTCCTGGGAGTAGAGCACCCGCAACCCCAGTCGAGAGCCGTCGCCCAGGTAGGAGCGGATGGCCTCCGGCCGGTGGTGGAGGTTGATAGCCACCTCGCGCACGCCGGCCGCCACCAGGAGGGCCAGCAGATGCTCCAGCAGGGGTCGCCCCCCGATAGGCAGCATGGGCTTCGGGAGTCTGTCGGTCAGGGGGCGCAGACGCTCGCCGCGACCGGCGGCCAGGATGACGGCCTTGGGCGCGTTGGTCTCTAGGGCCACAGCCAGCCCCTCCCCTCGTGAAGAAGCCAGTGGACGCCTTCCCGCAGGTCGGCGGCGATGTAGGTGATAGAACAGTCGCGCAGGCGCGGGTCCACCAGCGCCTCCTGCCCGCGGCCGGTAAGCACCAGAATGGAGGGGATGCCCACCTCTTGCGCTGCCAGCATGTCGGCGACGCTGTCCCCCACCAGACAGGAGCGGCCGGGATCCACCCCAAAGCGCTGCATCGCCCTCAGAAAGAGTCCCGGCGCCGGCTTGCGGCAGACACAGCGCTCCTGAGGCGCGTGCGGACAGTAGTAAGCACCGTCGATGCGTCCGCCGGCGGCGGTCACCACCTCCAGCATGCGGGCGTTGATCTCGTCCAGGTCTCGTGGCGACATGAGCCCCCGTCCTATGGCCGACTGGTTGCTGATCACCAGCACCGGCAGATGCTCGCGTGCCAGGTCACGAAGGGCCTCCAAGGCACCGGGCAGGAACTCGAACTGGTCCCAGCGGCGCACGTAGTCCGGCCGGTTCCGGTTGATGACGCCGTCCCGGTCGAGGAAAACGGCTCCACGCTCCCCATTCCCAAGGCCACAGAGCACCCTATCCCTCCTCCGGCAGGCCCGCCTGCCGGACGGGCAGGCGGTAGCGCACGACCACCTCGTGGTCGCGACCCAGGTCCATCGACAGGTCAATGTCGGAGGCGTGGCGCGCCTCGCCGTCTAGCTCCACCGACAGCACCCGAGCGCCCTCGGGCGGGACGACGCGCAGGCGCCAGGGGACGGCCGCCGTGCCGGGCTGCTTCTGGAGGAAGAGCCGGTACTCGTAGACCCCTGAATCGACCCGCACGACGGCGGGGGCCACATAAGAGAAGGAAAGGCGGCGGCTCTCGCCGCTGGGCACGGCGAAGAAGCGCCCGAAGACGCTGTGTCCCATCTCGGCAGCCACCTCATCGACGCTGGCGGAGTCGCCATCCTGGCGCGCCTCCAGCAGGCGAGCGCCGGGTGCCGCAAAGAGACGAAGGTAGCCGCCGTACATGCCCCCCAGCATGAGGCGCTTCACCAGCACCGGGTCGCGGCCTTGCTCCCAGGCCGGCAGGTCGTTCCGATAGTCCACGTCAACCTGGACGCGGGCGTTGCCCAGCTCGTCCAGCTCCGCCGTCAGGCTCACCTTCTGGTGGAGAACGATGTTCAGCTTGGTGCTGTTGACGCTGGCGTCCACCAGCATCAGGTAGTCGCCCTCCGGCTGTCGTAAGGCGCCGTCCAGACCCATGTGGGCGGCCAGCGCCTGTAGCTCGGGCTGGTCGGAGTAAAAGAGCAGGCCCTTGCTGTCCCTCAGGCGCTCCAGGGTCTCCAGGAGCGCGGACCAGCCCGACGGGGACGTCTTCATGAGCCGGTCCAGCACTTCCTCGGCCAGGAAGGCCACGAAGGCCTTGCGGTCGCTGCCCGGCTCCAGAGGGCTGCGGGTGAGGGCCTCCGTCGCCTCCAGGGCATTCTCCTGGGTGACGGTGACACCGTACTCGGGCACCTCGACGGGCCCTGTGACTCCCAGGAACTCCTCCAGGGTGGCGACGTTGATGGCCAGCACGCCGTCGACCTCCCGGGTGCCACCGCCCAGCTCGAAGAACGTCAGCGCCTGTCGTGCCGCCGTAGGGAAGTCGGGCGACCAGTTGGCCAGGGCCAGGTTCCAGCTCCAGTCCTTGAGGAGGTAGTCTCGGAGAGGCGCTGGCGGCTCGACGTAGTAGCCGGTGCGCTCCTGCCACCTCTCACCGAAGGCGATGGCATCCTCGAAAGACATCTCCTCCACCCGCCCGTCGCGGAGGGTCATGAGGCCGCAAACGGAGATGAGACCGCCGGTGGGCAGCAGCTCGGCGTTGTTCTGGGCGAGGACCAAGTAGGTGCGGGGCCGTTCAAAGCCCAGGAACTGGGGAAGGAAGTCGGCAGCGTCATGGTAGGTGCGGACCAACTCCTCCACCTCGGCCGTGTCATCACGCGCCTGACGCACGGCCGAGGCCAGGGGCGGTAGAAGGTCGCCGTCGGGCAGGCTCTCCTGCCGGGCCCTGATGACCTTCACGTACTCTGCCACCGCCGTCATAGGTCCTCGCGTCCTGTCGATAATGGTGCGCGCTCTGCTGGACAGGGGCCCGGCCTCCTGGTCGCGCACCTCCCGGTACTCGCGGGCGGCATCGACGCCCAGCCTGCCCACCTGGCCAGCCTCTGCTCCCATGACGAGGAGTTCCCGCGCCGCCTTGAGCTGGTCGCCCACCCAAGGTAGTCGCCCACCCAGGGCCACCAGCCCGTCGCCATCGAGACGGCGCCAGGCGGCGCGAAAACGTTCCTCGGCTTCGGTCAGCCTCGATTCGGCCGTCGCCAGCTCACCGGCGTTGACGTCCAGCCCCCGTTCCCGCAGGAGGCTCTGCGCCTCCTGAAGGGCCGCTCGACCCGCCCGGGCATCCCGGTAGAGGGCGTAGTACCGGCTCCCTACCAGTCCCAGGGCCAGGGCGACGGCCAGGGCAGAGAAGGCGACCAGCGCCCAGCTACCGAACCTGGCCCGGCGTCCTGGCCGCCCGTCGGGGGCTTGCGGGCCGTAGCTCTCGCCCGGTCTTTCCGCCCCCATGCGGGCGTCCAGCGCCTACCGGCGGGCTCGCCGCGTTAGGTCCCGCGCCATCAGGAGCCCTGCGGCGGCCACAAAGACCCCCAGGAGGATCCAGAGCCCAACAAAGGGGGAACTATCCCCGCTGTCTGGGCCCTCACCCGTTGCCGGCAACTGGACGGCAACGGCGGCCCCCGATACCACGCTCACCTGCGCACTGAGGTCGCCGCAGTTGGCGCCCACGATAATGGGCCCCGCGGTGCTCCCCACCCGCAAAGACGTGGTCGCCACGCCCGTCAGGTCGGTGTAGACGGGCCCGGGGTACACGGAGGCGTCGGAGCCGGGCTGTGAGGTGATGTCGAAGGTGCACGCCAGCCCGCTCACCGCCGCCCCCGCGACGTCACGGACGAGAGCCGTGACGGTGATGGTGTCACCCACCTGAGGCGCCGTGATGGAGCTCGTGAGGGTGACGTTGCCGGTCGGAGGCGGGTACTGAGCCTTAGCGCTGCCCCAGGCCATTCCAGCCAGCAGTAGGGCCGTTGCCAGGATCGCCAGCCTCCAATTCCAAATGTGTCGCGCCATGATTAACCTCCCTTATGCAATATCCCGGCGGCCCCGCTGGACCGCCTCTTCGCCGCAGCCTTCCCAGGGCGATACCTAGAGGTGGTCGGCGCGCACCACCAGGCGGTGACTGTAGCCCTGGGGCCGTCCCTGCCAGGTGCCCCCGCAGGTAACCAGAGTGACCATCTCCCGGCCCGTCGGACCCACGATCTCTTGAGAGGGGGCCGAGTCGGCCGGGTAGAGAACGCTGATGGTAACGACGTAGCGGTAGACGGTGCCGTCTTCCAGGCGCACCTCCACCAGGTCGCCCGCCGCCATCTCCCGCAGCTGGGCGAAGACGGCCGGACCGTAGTCGTGGTAGTCCAGGTGGCCGGAGAAGACGGCGTTACCGCCCTGGCCCGGTCGAGCTGTGAAGTCGTACCAGGCCACGTCCTCCGGCCCGTTGGGGTTCTGCATGGCGCCGTTCTGGTCTACGCCCTTCACCGTTACCGGCGCATCGATGCCGATCTTGGGTATTACCAATCGCACCGGTAGCGCGGCCGGGGCCGGTGCTGTCGCCGTCGAGGCGACCAGCTCCTCCGGTTGGGCTGTCGGGCCCGCAGCGTACAGCGAATCTGGCGGGGGGGCCTCCCGGCTCCGCCCGGGCCAGGCCAGACTCAGGGCTGCCATAGCCAGGGCTGCGAGCCCCAGCAGGGCCAGCGCGACCCGGAGAAGTCGCCACGCTCTGTGCCGGGGACCAACGGAACTGCTCAAGAGGAAGCCCCCCCATGAGACCGCTGGCGATGCCTCGTCTTGTGACCCTCGGCGTCGCCGTAGTAGTAGCGGTAGTAGTAGTAGTCGCGACCCCGCTGGGCGAGCTTGTTGAGGACAACCCCCAGCAGGTTCGTCTTCGCCCGGCCAAGAGCCTCCTTGGCCCGTTGGAGGGAGCCCGCCCGCGTGCGGCCGGAGTCGACCACCAGCAGGGTGGCGTCGACGCGGGAGGCCAGGATGCTGGCATCAGCCACGGCCAGAGCCGGCGGGCTGTCCATGATAATGACGTCCGCCGATTGCTTTAGGGTTTGCAGGACGGACTCCAAGCGCCGCGAACCCAGCAGCTCCGAAGGGTTGGGCGGCTGCGGCCCGCTGGGCAGAACCCAGAGGTTGTCGAAGGCGGTGGGCTTCAGGCAGCCATCCAGCTCCGGCTCCCCGGACAGGAGGAGGGTGGTGAGCCCCGTCCCGTTCCCCACGCCGAAGAAGCGGTGCAACGCCGGCCGCCGCAGGTCAGAGTCCACGGCTATGACGCGCTTTCCCGTCTGGGCCATTACCAGGGCCAGGTTAGCTACAGTGGTGGTCTTGCCCTCGCCGGGGTTGGCGCTGGTCACCAGCAGGGTCTGGGCCGGCTGCTCCAGGGTGCTGAACTGGACATTAGTGCGCAGCATCCGGTAGGCCTCCGCCACCGGGTGATGGTGACGGGTGGCGACGAGGCCGCTCTCTGGAGTGCGAGGGCGGTGGAAGCGGGCGACACCGCCCAGGGTGACCAGGCCGGCCGCCGCCTCCACCTCATCCGGCGACTTCACGGTGTCGTCCAGGTATTCCAGGAGGGCGGCCAGGCCACAGCCCAGGATGAGGCCGGCCAGGGCCCCCAGGATGGTGTTGAGCGGGATGCTGGGGCGCACCGGGCTACCCGGCGTGGTAGCCACCTCCACAACGCTGACGCTGCCCGGCCGGCTGATCTGGTTCTCGGTGTTCTCGGCGATGAAGGCGTTGGCCGCGGCATCGGCGATGAGGCGCGCCTGCTCGGGGTCAGAGCTCTCCGCCGAGACGCGCAGGAGCTGGGTGTCCCCCACCACCTCCACGTCGATCATTCCGGCCAGCTCCTCCGGCCCGAACGGGAGCGCCAGCTCGGCGATGACCGTCTCCAGGACGGGGCGCTTCTTGATGAGCTCGCGGTAGGTCCCAGTGAGGCGCTCGCTGGTCAGGATGTCGTTGTAGGCGATGGTGCCCGGGACCTGAGTCTCGTTCACCAGTACGGTGGCGGAGGCGCGGTAGATAGGCGTGAGGAGGTGACTGACGACATAGCTGGTGGCGCCACCGAGAAGCAGCCCTGCCACCAAGAGCCACCACCAGCGGCGGAGGAATCGGGCGTAACGGAGAACTTCCATGAGTCCTGTCCTCCCTTGCAGAGCGTGGAATACTCGCTGGCTTCTATGGTTGGCTACGAGCCGGAGGGCCATCAATCAGCGAAGACGCGCAGCGCGAGCGGCCAGCGCCCCTAGGGACGCCAGCGATGGCACCGAGGTCAGCCTTCCTCGGTTGGGGGCCCGTCAGAGGGGCGGCAGGCTCGAAAGGATGGGGAGGGTCAGCGCCCTATGGGGCCGGACGAGCGGATAGGGAGTCGGCGTAACGGCGGAGGGCCTCTACCTGCGCCTCGGAGATGACGGCCTCCGGCCGTTTGCGGCGCACCGCCTCGTAGGCCTGGGGCAGGCCGTAGCCCATCCGCACGAGGACAGCGCAGGCTACGCAGACGCTGCGTCCGACGCCGGACTGGCAGTGGATGTAGACCTTGCGATCGTCGGCCAGCTCCCCCATCACCCACTTGACGGCGCGCTTCAACTGGCTCTGGGTGGGTGGCGCCCTATCGGTCATGGGGACGTGGCAGAGGCGGAGGCCGTACTGGGCCAGAAGAGCCTCGTCATCGCGGGCCTCCTTCCGAACGTCCAGCACGCTGGTGACACCGCTGCGGGCCAGGGCGCCCACCTGGGCACGGGTAAAGCGAGAGCCCTGGGCGAGGGAGGGGGTGATCCAGGCGAGGGCCAGCCGACTGCCCGGCCACGGCAGCCGCCGCGTCACAACGATGAGCACGGTCCTTAGGAAACCCACCGCTGAGAGGAAACCAGCCTTCCTGGCCGGAACCGACACGGCGGCCCTAGCGAGCCAGGGCAGCCTTGTTGGGCCGCCATACGGAGATGATCATGTCGCTCAGTCCTGGCACCCGGTAGGCGATCTGGTCCAGGGTGCGCAACAAAGCCCAGGCTACGTCCTCCGGCAGGGATTCCACAAAGAGGCTCCAGCGCCGGAAGAGCCAGAGCACGGACACACCGTGGCAGCGCTCCAGGCGCAACCAGGGGCGGGCCATGCCGCGCAGGGCAGCCAGGTCCCCCTTGAAGGTATGGTTGGGCGGGATCTGCCAGTAGGCCCGGCCCTCCATGACGGGGATGCCGAGGAGCTTCTTGGCGCGATAGAGGCTGCGCCCCAGCCGGCAGGAGAGGCTCTCGTAGTTGGCGAGGGCGATGATGGCCTGACCATCCGGCTTGAGGATGCGAGCCACCTCGCCCATGAAGGCACGGGGCCGGGCGAAGTGGTCCAGGGAACCCTGGCAGACCACACAGTCGAAGGAGTCATCAGAGAAGGGGAGCTGCTCAGCGATACCCCGCACCAGGACCACCGACTGTCTGCGCTGCTCGCGGCGCAGCCGAGCCAAGCGCAGCATACCTAGGGAAGGCTCCAGGCCCCAAGACTGCCAGCCCTGCTCCTGAAAGCGCCCCGCCTGGTCAGCGGTGCCACAGGCTACGTCCAGCAAGCAACCCCGGCGGACGCCGTCCGCCGCCTGCTGCACTGCCTGCTCGCTGCGCCAGAAGAGGAAGACGCTATCCCGCCGCCAGGGGCCAGGCACCAGGTCCTCTGCCAGGTCGTAGTCCAGGTCCACCGACGCGCTGCTCACGGCGTCTCCTGCGCCGCCTGCCGCGGCGTCCGGCGCCGGCGGACCGGCCCCTGCGGCGGCAAGGGTTCGGGCCGGCGCTCCTTCACCACGCTCAGCAGCACGTACATCTCCTCAAAGCCCACCAGATGGCCCAGCCAGCGCTCCCATCGGTACTGCATGCCCCGGCTGCGGTTGGCAGCCGACTCGAAGAGCCGGGAGATGGTGCCCCGGGCCAGGCCACGGCCTCGCTCGGGGGCGCCACGGGCCGTCAGGTAGAGCCGGCTTTCCTCGATGATATAGGAGGCCCGGGTTGGGCAACACTCGTTGCGGCGCCGGGGATCGAAGTACTCGAAGGTCTCGATAGTATACAGCCGCTGGTGGCGGGGGTCACGCGAGGCAGCCCAGACGGAGGTAGCGTGGGGCAGACGAACGTGGACCAGAGCCCCCGGCTTGCACACGCGCCAGACCTCCTCCAGCGCCCCGACGAAGTCCGCCGTGTGGGCCAGGGCGTGACCCGTGTCCACCTCGTCGATGACGCTGTCGCCCAGGGGCAGGCTGGTCTCCAGGTCAGCCAGCACGTCTGTCTCTGGGCCGGGTCGAGGCCCAAAGCGAAGGCTCTCTGGACGCTTCCGCCCTTCGCCCAGGTCCAGCCTGACGATGGCCAAAGGCTTCCTCCCTCAGATCTCAGGAGCGCCCGACGGGAGCGGCGTCGGCAGGCTGGTCAGCAGGGCGATGCGCGACAGGTACTCGTGGATAACCGCCTGGGGCGCTCCGTCCATGGCAACTCGTCCCTGCATCATGAGCACCACCCGGTCGCAGAAGCGGGCCACGCTCCACAGGTCGTGGGATACCAGGACGATGGTGACGTTCTCCGCGCGCAGCTTTTCGATGTGGGCAAAGCACTTGCTCTGGAACTCCGCGTCGCCTACCGCCAGCACCTCATCCACCAGCAGGACCTCCGGGCGAACGTGGACGGCCACAGCGAAGCCCAGCCGCACGTACATGCCGGAGGAGTAGGTGCGCATGGGCTGATCGATGAAGTCCCCCAGCTCTGAGAACTCGACGATCTCCGGCATGCGCTCTCGGGCCTCTCTCAGGCTGAGGCCCAGGAGCACAGCGTTGAGAATGGCGTTTTCCCGGCCGCTTATCTGAGGGTGAAAGCCGGACCCCAGCTCCAGAAGAGCGGAGACGCGGCCCCGTACCGTCACCTTCCCCCGCGTAGCAGGGGCGATGCGCGACATGATGCGCAGGAGCGTACTCTTCCCCGAGCCGTTGGGTCCTATGATGCCGACGCTCTCGCCCTTGCGAATGATCAAGGAAATGTCATCCAGGGCCCAGAAGGGCCAGCGCTGACGCCCGTTCAGAACGGACGGCAGGTGAAGCAGTGCCGTCTTCAGCGAGTCCGGCCGGTAGAGGTTCAGCAGGTAGCGCTTCCCCACCTGCTCCAAGACGATGGCTTCGGATGTCTCAGAGAGCATCAGCGAAGCTCCCTTCGAGACGCCGGAATGCGCCGGCACCCAGGGCGGCAGCGGCAGCGACGAAGGCTATCGATGCCCACAGCTCCGGACCCGGCAGGGTGTTGTGGACGAAGAGATTTCGCCAGGCCTCGATGAGCGGCGACATCGGGTTCAGGAGAAAGAGGGGCTTCAGACGCCCCGTCCACTCCAAGGGGTAGAGGATGGGCGTCACGTAGAACCACAAGTTCAGGAAGACCTCAGTCAAATGCTCCAGGTCGCGGAAGAACACGTCCAAGGAGGCGAGCAGCAGCACGATCCCCATGAGCAGGCCCAGTTGGATCAGGGTGAGGAGGGGTATGCCCACGAGCCACACCGGCGACGGCCGCCCGCCGGAGGCCAGGATGAACAGGAAAAGGATGGGGATCGAGAGAAGGAAGTGGACCATGTTGTTGGCCACGACGGAGAAAGGCAGGACGAAGCGGGGGAAGCGGACCTTCTTGATAAGGTTGCCGTTATGGGCGAAGGACGGCGTCGCCAGCATGACGGACGCAGAGAACCAGGTCCAGGGAAAGAGAGCTGAGAGCAGGAAGAGGTGGTAGTCGGGGATATCGAAGCGCGCGATGCGCTTGAGCGCCAGGTAGAGGACACCGCCGAGAAGCAGCGGCTTGAGCAGGGACCAAACGAAGCCCAGAGCAGTATCCTGGTATCGGAGCTTGAGGTCCCTGAACGTAAGCAGAAGGAGGAGTTCCCAGGTCCTGCGCAGCTCTCGGAGAGCGATGACCCTCACCTCCTCCCACAGAGCCTCTGGTTCCCTAGACTAGCAGGCCCTCCCTGGAAGATCAACGGCCCGGAGCCAAAAGACTGAAAGGCAAATGCGGGTGGGCAATTCCTCGCTCCTCTTCGCCTTCGCGCTTCATGGGAGCGCCGTCACCTTACGATGCCACAAACGGGATTTCCAGGCGTAGCGGCCGCTCCAGCCGCAGCGCCAGCGCCCAAAGGCCATCGGGCCGGGCGATCACACGCACCTCGCCTTCGACGGGCCCCGGCCGGAGGTTCGGCGGCGCATACAGCACCAGTTCGCCCTCCTTCTTCGCCACTGGTCGCAGGGAAAGCGTGAGCGCCCGCCGCCCTCCATCGTAGTGGGCGTCCTCTATCTCCAGAGCGCCCTGGGTGAAGTGAAAGGTGCTCGAAACCACCTGCGGCTGGTCCTGCACCTCTCGTAGGGCGAGCAGCTTGCAGCCGTGGGCGGGCACGTTGGGGAAGATCGCCTCGCCGGAGAGGACACCGCTGTACTGCCCTGACCAGAGGTCGAAGACATGCAGACGGCCGGGGGGCAGCGGCGCCTTGAGGGTGCAGGCGACGTCTTCCCAGTTGAAGACGCCGAGCAGCGTCCAGCTCTCCCAAGGTCGCTCCACCGGCAACCGGAAGAGGGACGGCATCCCCGCCTCAAAGAGGTCCAGGGGCTGCGCCGCCTCGCCCCAGGTAGGCAGGAGCAGCGAGACGATGGCCACGCGCTCCGGCGACATGGCCGGCAGGTTGTCGCTGTCCAGCACTATCCCTCCCGATAGGCCGATGGCGGTGGCCAGGGTCCTCACCTCGTCCGGGCTGAGAAGGGTCGACGGCATCTGCATCTGGTCCAGGGTGAGGGTGGTCGTCTCGTCCCGGGCCAGGAAGCAGTCGGGGTCGTTGAGCCAGAGGCGGCGGTGGCACCAGAAGCGGGTGAGGATGTTGCGCAATGAGTTCTCGGCCGCCGGGAAGCTGCTGGCCGGCCGGGCATGGCGTTTTCCCCTGGCAGGCATCGGCACACCTGGGGGCAACCGCCACCAGGGGGCCACGTCGGGCCCGATGCGGTGGCCGTCCACCAGCCCAACGGAGGGAGCTATGAGGCCGCCACAGCCCAGCACAAAGCGCTCCCCCACGGCGCGTCGGATGGTCTCCAGGCCCCGCCGATAGGCCTGGGCACGGGTCGCCGTGGCGTCGTAGCGGCGGCCTTTCAGCGCTGCCGAGTAGATGAAGTCGACCTTGACGAAGTCGAAGCCCCAGTCCTCGGCCACGGTGCGAAACACCCGCTCCAGCCAGGCCTCGGCCTCCGGGTGGGTGCAGTCCAGGCCGTAGCAGACCTGATTCCAGTTGTACAGGGCGGGCACCGGTTCGCCGTCGACGTCGCGGATCAGCCACCCCGGGTGCTCGCGATGGAGGGCGGAGTTGGCGCCGACCGTCAAGGGGGCGAGCCAGATGCCAGCCTTGAACCCGGCCTCGTGGATGCGGTCCACCAGCCACTTCATGCCGTGAGGGAACTTCTCGTTGATGGTCTCCCAGTCGCCGATGCCCGCCTGGTAGCCGTCGTCGATCTGCACGTACTCGACCGGCAGTTCGTCCCGGTGCTCGACCAGGAAACGCAGGTTGCCGAGAACGTCCTCTTCCCTGACGGTGGTGAAGAAGCGGTACCAGGAGCACCAGCCGCTGGCCACCCTTGCCGGGACGCGGGCACCCATCTCCCGACCCAGGGCATCGCCGTAGCGGGTCAGAGCCTCCAGCGGGGGGCCGGCCAGGTCCACCAGCAGCCTCTCGGAGCGCACCACCGCTCCCGGCTTCAGGGCGACGCCGTCGGCCCAGGAGAAGGCCTCCAGGGCGCGACGGCGGGCATCCAGCCGCACCTGGCAGAGCTGGTCACGGGCGCTGACGAAGCCGGCCAGTGCACACGCCCCCGTTGCCAGGTCGACGAGGGCTCCCATGTCGTCGGCCAGGAAGCGCCCGCCCGCCGGCCGGGCAGCCGCCCACTCCGGCGGCGGCGCCTCCGGACCCAGCATAGGAGGCAGGGCCGATACATCGGGCTCGCCGGTGCGCAGGGCGAGGGTAGGAGTCCAGGACTGCCACCCCTCGCGGTAGAAGCTCCAGCGCGAGGGGGGACCGCCCAGCGCGATGCGCCCCCTTCCCTGCTGCGGCGTCGAGAGCGGCGCCAGGCGGTGAACAGGCAGCGGCCTCCGGCCGCCATTCTTCAGCTCGAGCTGGAGGACGGCGAAGGGCTGGTCATCGTAGAGGGTGACGTAGAGGACGAGCGTCAGGTCCCCTGCCAGCGAGGTCAAAGTGAGGCGCTTCCCCCGTCCCTGCGCATCCTCCACAGGCGACACCTCGTATTCGCGCCGGTAGCCGGTCTGTGCACTGACGACGGTCTTCTGTGGCTCGTCGACCTCGACCAGGGCCAGGCAGCGGGGCAGCCTTGGCAGACCGCCGCCAGTCGGGCGCAGGCTCACGGCTCCGCCCGGGAGGTCGCAGGTCACCTCCAGGTGAGCGTTGCGCATGGTAGGGCCGCGCCGGCCTTTCGACACGCGCACGCCATCTTCCACGGCAGACCTCCTCCCTTCGCGGCCCGTAGCGGCGACCTTTAGGTCGCCACGCGCTTCATCCACGAGCAGCCCATGGCGAGCTGAAGCTCGCCCCTACCCAGATCGTTGAAGGCGGTGCAGCTTCAGCCCGTCCGCCGCCCGGCATACGTACATGCGACCCTCCCTGCCCGTCTCGGCGCAGTAGCGCGCCACAACGTGCTCCCGAAAGGCCTCCACGGCCTCGGCGCGCACCAGGCTGACGGTGCAGCCGCCGAAGCCAGCGCCGGTAAGGCGCGACCCCAGGACGCCGGGCTGAGCCCAGGCCAGTTCAACCAGCAGGTCCAGCTCCGGGCAGCTCACCTCATAGTCGTCGCGGAGGCTGCGATGGGAGGCGTCCAGCATCTTGCCGAAGGCCTCTACGTCTCCCGTGCGCAGGGCCTCGACGCTGAGCAGGACGCGGCGCTCCTCCTCCACCACGTGCCGGGCGCGCTTGAGGACGTTCGGCGGCAGGCTGTCGGCGTGGCGGACCAGATCCTCGGAACGGACATCCCGCAGGGCGGTGACCGGCCGGTCGGTGATGGCGGCCGCCAGCAGTTCCGCCGCCTGCTGGCACTCCTGACGGCGGAGGTTGTACTGAGAATCTAGCAGGGCACGCCGCACGCCGGTATCGGTCACCACCATCCGCAGAGCGGCGCTGCCTCCGTAACCCGAGGCGTCCAGTGGCAGGGGCACGGCCTCGTACTCCAGGGAACGGCAGTCGATGAGGAGGGCATGCCCGGCCCGCGATAGGGCAGCCGCCATCTGGTCCATGATGCCGCAGGCCACCCCCACAAAGCCGTTCTCCGCCCGCTGCCCCAGGAGCGCCAGGTCACGGCGCTCCAGCCGGAGGCCAGAGGCCGCCTCGAAGGCGCCCAGGGCCGCCACCTCCAGCGCCGCCGACGAAGATAGGCCCGCCCCAACCGGCACGTCCCCCTGGAGGGCGGCGTCCAGCCCCGAAAGGCGGCGGCCGGCCTCATGCAGGGCCCAGGCCACGCCCCGTACGTAGTCGCTCCAGGGCGCGTCGGGGTCCCTCTGGATGTCTTCGAGGTCGAAGGCCGACTCCTGCTCGAAGTCCAGCGAGTACAGCCGCACCCGGCCGTCCTGCCGGGGGGCGAAGGCCACCATGATACTGCGGTCGATGCCGACGGGCAGGACGTGGCCCTCATTGTAGTCCAGGTGCTCGCCAATCAGGTTGACCCGGCCCGGTGCCGCAGCGACAGCCGCCGGCCGCCGGCCTAAGCGCGCTTCGAACGCTGCGGCCAGCCGTCGGAGTCGCTCCTCCAGGGAAGCCGGCGCACCTAGGTCTTCGGCTCCGCCCACCGTAGCTCCTCAGCCTTTTCCTCGGCGAGGGTGTCGTTGATGAAGGAACCGGCGCCGGTCTCGCAGCCGGCCAGGTACTTCAGCTTGTCGCGGCTCCGGTACGGGGGCCCAAACTCGACGTGGAAGTGACAGTCAGGGTGCTCCCGTCCGTCGGTGGGCTGCTGATGCATGACCATGGTAAAGGGCATGGCGAAGCCCCAGAGGTTGTCGTACTTCAGGAGCACCGTCTTGAGGAGGGCGGCCAGGCCGTCGCGCTCGCGGGCGCTGAGCTCCGCGATCGACAGACGGTGACGCCGGCTCACCAGGTGCACCTCGTAGGGGAGGCGGGCGAAATAGGGCACGAAGGCGGTGAAGGTCTCGTTCTCCGCCACCAGGCGCGTCCGCTCCGAGCGTTCGCGCTCCAGGACGGCGCAGAACAGGCACCGCCCGTGTTCAGCCCGGAAGTTGGCGGCCGCCGCCAGCTCGCGCTCCACCCGGGGAGGGAGGTAGGGGAAGGCATAGATCTGCCCGTGGGGATGGGTCAGGGTAACCCCGATCTCGCGGCCCCTGTTCTCGAAGATGAAGACGTAGGCCACCTCCGGCCGCGCCGCCAGCTCCCGATAGCGGTCCGCCCAGACGTCCACCAGGCGGCGGACGACCGGCAGCGGCATGACGCCCAGGGTGGAGTTGTGCTCCGGCGAGTAGAGGACCACCTCACAGACGCCCCGGGCCGCCGCCGCGTCGTAGGGCGCCCCTGGCGGAGGCGGCTCGGGAGCGCCGCTGCGGAGGCTGGGGAAACGGTTCTCGAAGACGACGAACTCATAGTCGGAGGCCGGCACCTCGGTGGGAAACGACGGGTCGCGGGTGGGACAGAGTGGGCAGTACTCGGCCGGTGGCAGGAAGGTGCGCTCCTGGCGCTCGCTGGCCACGATGACCCACTCCTCCAGCAGGGGATGCCAGCGCAGCTCCATGCGCCCCTCGCCCGCCTCGGGGGCCGCCGGACCGGCGGCTGCTACGGTTTCCGGAGGCAGGCGACCCTCAAAGGAGTAGTAGATGAGGTAGCGGCCGTCGGGCTTGGTGATTCGACGCCTGCGAAAGGGCATAGAACGGCCTCTGCGAAGGGGGCGAGCGTCTATCGGCGGGCAGGAAGAGCCCCATGGAAGTCTAACTTCCGCCCACGGCTCTGGCAACCGCTGTGGGTCGCAGGGTCAAGAGAGCCTCCTGCGAGAGTTTTCTGCTCTCGGCGCGAAGAACATCGGATGGCCCGATGGGTCCGGCGATGAGCATAGTGATCTTCTATGAAAACTCGTCGGCGGCCGCCTTGACAGGCTTCGGGGTAGGTGGTATATTGATCGTCGCTCCAAGTAGCTGAGGGGACAACCCCCGGCGGACGAATCCAGAGGAACCGAGGCAGAGGGCCCCAACCCGAAGCCCCGCAGAGACTGGAGGAGGGTGAAGCCGGGAAGACGGAACCAAGGTTACTTGGGGCGCTTCTTTTTGCCCCGCGGCGCCTTCTTTGGCCGCACGATCCCCGGCATCTGCCAGGGGCCGTCCTCCATCCAGTCCTTGCGCAGGGTGGCGATGAAGGGCAGGTTGCGGTACACCTGCCGGTAGTCCAGCCCGTAGCCCACCACGAACTCGTCCGGCACCTCGAAGCCCACGTAGTCCAGCGGCACGTCCACCAGGCGTCGCGCCCGCTTGTCCAGCAGGGCGCAGACGCGGACGCTGGCCGGGTGACGGGCATGCAGGTAGCTGAGGAGCGTGTTCAGGGTCATCCCCGTGTCGACGATGTCCTCTACCACCAGGATGTCGCGCTCCTCGACGTTCTCGTCCAGGTCCTTGAGGATGCGGACGGCGCCGCTCTTGTCCCCCTCGTATGAGGAGATGGCCATGAAATCGACGGCCAGGGGCAAGGAGACGCGGCGCATGAGGTCGGCCATGAAGCAGGCGACGCCGCGCAGGACCCCTACCAGCAGCGGCGCCCGGCCTTTGTAGTCCTTGGTGACCTGAGCTCCCAGTTCGCTGACCCGCCGCTGGAGCTGGGCCTCGGTGATCAGCACCCGGTCGATAGCCTGGATCGCCTCCGCCGAGGGCGGCCCGTAGCCGTACTTCGCCAGGAGCCGCAGGTAGTCACGCTTGTTCAGGAACTTGATGCGAACGTCGGGATAGATCTCTTTCAGCAGGCGGAGCTTGCGGTGCTTGTCCGTCACCAGCCCCTGCTTGAGGGTGGTGAGCTCCACATAGAGGTCCAGGTCGGGGAGATAGAAGTCCGGGGTGAAAGCCTCGGCGACGCGGTCCTCTTCCCAGCGGAGGGGGAAGGAGCGCGGCTCGTACTTCCAGGCTACTCCGTAGAAGTCAAGGATGCGGGCGAACTCGGCTTCGCTCTCGTGGGCGAAGCGGACGGCGGGGGCGGAAGCTCGCCCGGGCTCACTCTCAGCACGGGCCTCATTCTTCTGCTCGTCGCCGCCCGAAGGCCGCTGTTCGGCCATCTTCGGCTCAAGTGTAGCACCCCTTTTCGAAACGCGCTATCTTGCCTTCTTCACCGGCTTCGGCGCCCCTGCCCAGAGTCCGCCTCTTTCTCCCTTCGAGACCGGTTTGACAGCTCAGAGCTGATTGGCCCCGCTGAGCAGTACCCCTAAAGACAGTCGTCCGATCGGCCGATCATTCACAGGCGAGAGCAATTCCGCTCTCGTCAGGAAAAGAATACGCCCGCAACCGGAGGGCTGCGAGCCGATGCCCGCTCCCATGGTCGCCAGGGCATCGGGGAGCCCAATAGCCAAACCGACCGGCTGCCTGGCCTCAGAGCAGATCGGTCTCGTCTCAAACGAGGCTGGCTGTGGGCAGGAGGGGGAGGAACCCAAATTGCTGAAGAAGATAGCGGCGACACTGGCCATCGTCGGCCTGCTCGCGGGGTTGGGTGCCTTTGGCGCCCTCTCGGTCTTCAAGAGCACCGCCGAAGTCCCCGACAACGCCTTCACCACGGGCACGGTCGACATCAGCACTTCGTCCGACGACACCGCCTTGATCACCTACGACGATATGGCGCCGGGGGACAAGGTCACGGAACCGCTAACGGTCACCAACGACGGCTCCCTGGCCCTGCGCTACGCTGTTACCAGCACCACCGATGAGGACACGCTGGCGGCGCAGCTCGATCTGGAAATCAAGAGCGGGGTGACCACCTGCGACGACACCGGCTTTGGGGTCGATGGCACCACCATCTATGGGCCGGACAAGCTGGGCTCGATAGCTGGGATTAACGTCATCGGCGACCCAACGACGGGTCACCAGGCTGGAGACCGGTACCTCTCTAGCGCCACGGATATCGTAGATGCAGACGGGACCTATCCCGGTGGCGTTGGACCCGATGCGCCAACCGACGAGGATCTGTGCTTCCAGGTCTCCCTGCCGCTAGGCACCGGCGATTCATTCCAGGGGCTAACCACCACCGCCACGTTCACCTTCAACGCTGAGCAGAGGAGGAACAACCCGGCGCCCCCGTAGCCGCAGAGTGAGGAGCGGGAAGGGCGAATAGAGCGAAGGGAGGCGCTAATGAGCACGGCCCGGCAGCGGCCGGCTCTCCAGGGGAAGCGGATCCTGCAACCCGTCGCGGCCAGCAGAGCACCGGCGACGCCCACCAGGACACCACCCTCGCGGCCACCTTCACCTTCGAAACCGAGCAGACGGCCAACAACCCGTAGCGGTCGGCTGAGAAGCCCAGGGCCGAATCAGCAGAGGGAGGCGCTGGTGAGCACGGCCCGGCAGCAACTGGCCCTACACGGGAAGCGGATTCTGCGGCCCGTCGCGGCCAGCAGAGCACCGGCGGCGCCCACCAGGACGCCACCACCGCGGCCACCTTCACCTTCGAAACCGAGCAGACGGCCAACGACCCGTAGCGGTCGGCTGAGAAGCCCATGGCCGAATCAGCGAAGGGAGGCGCTAATGAGCACGGCCTGGCAGCGGCTAACGCTACAGGGGAAGCGGATTCTGCCGACCCTCCCCGCTAGACTTAGCACCACACGCTGGTCCGGACGTAACCTGCTGGCCCTTGCGCGAGCACTCGCACCCCTTCGTGAAAGGATCCCGCCTGTCCCGGCTCGTGTCCGGCGCTTCCTGGCCCTGACCGCGAACGTGATGCTGGCAGGTACCGTGCTGGTCGTGGTGGGCGCCCTGGCTGCAAGCCTGGCGCCGCGACTTCTGGGCTACTCCTCCGTCATCGTCTATGGGGGCAGCATGGCCGACAGCGTACCGGTCGGCAGCATCGCTGTCACCGAAAAGGTGTCGATGGAAGATGTCGGCGTTGGGGATGTCATCGTCTTCCACCCGCCGACCACCTCGCCCAACCGCTTGCCCCTGATGCACCGGGTGGTCGCCATTCGAGAAGAAGAGGGGCAACGGCTGTTTCAGACCAAGGGTGACTCCAACACCACCCCGGACGCCACGGAAGTGACGCTTCAGGGCACCGGCTCGCGCGTGGTCTACACGGTGCCCTACGTGGGCTACCTGGTGGACTTCGCCGGGACGCCTCTGGGATGGACACTCCTCCTCTTCTTGCCGGCGACCTACCTGGGCCTCTTCACTTTGCGGAGGATCTGGGCCGGAGGGCCACCGGCCCGCTAGGACGGGGCCGTGATGGCAAGGACTCTTCTTTGGGTAGCGCTAGTGACCCTGGGGCTCGGCATCGCGCTCCAGGAGGCCGGCTCGACGGCTATCTTCACCCACCAGACCCAGAACACGGACAACACCTTCACCACCGCCGCCTCCTTCACCACGGACACGCCAACACCCACCCCTAGCCCAACGCCCACTGCCACGCCCACAGAGACGGCCACTCCATCTCCCACGCCTACACCAACGGCCACTCCGACGCCTTCTTGCGCTGCTGGCGACACGGGCTTGCTCAATCCCAGCGCTCAGGCCGCCGACACCGGCGGCAACGGCGACGGCTTCGAGGCGAACCCTACCTACGCCTTCGCCGACGACAGCTTGTACGCTCTGAATGTGAACGGCCCCGGTGACCGCCACCGCTACTACGACTACAGCATCTCGATTCCCTCCGGCTGCTCCATCAAGGGCATCGAGGCGCGGCTGGACTGGTGGATCCAGAGCACCACGGGCACCAACAGCATGAGCGTAGAACTCTCCTGGGACGGCGGCACCTCCTGGACAGCAGCAAAGACCGACAGCACCGAAACCACGTCGGAGCACACGGCCATCCTCGGCAGCAATACCGACACCTGGGACAGAACCTGGACGCCCGACGAGCTCAGCGACGCCAACTTCCGGGCCCGGGTGACCTCTAACAGCGACCAAACATGGATGGACTTCTACCTCGACTGGGTGCCGGTGGTGGTGTACTACGGGCCGTAAGCAGCCTGGCCGCTACGGGAAGGAAATGGCGCTGCGGACAGAACAGCGAGCGCCGGTCACGGCCGGCGCTCGTCACGCAAGGCTGAGCCTTGGGGTCGGTCTAGGGCACTAGCTGCTGAGCCTGCTCCACCCACCGTTTCACGTCGAAGGAGTAGTCGTCGGACATCTGCTCCCGGGCCACCTTGCGCAGGGCCGTCTTGGGCAGGGGCGTATCCGTCATGATGACCTGGCTGACGCGCTTGTAGGGCGCCAGCTCGGCCGCCCGTAGCTCGATTTCGGCGGCCACCAGGGACTGGAGGCCCTCCCTGTCCAGGCTCAGGCCCGTGGCCTCAGCGCGCTGCTGCGCCTCTCCGTAGTTGGGGTAGACAACGGCGCAGACCTGCGTCTTATCGCGTGCCTTGCGGCCCACCACACAGATGTCCTCGATGAGGGGGCTCAGTCCCAGCTTCTCCTCCAGCTCGTCCGGGTGCACCTTCTCACCGGACTCCAAGACAATGACGTACTTGCTGCGGCCGGTGATATAGATGTTGCCTTCCTCATCGATGCGGCCCAAGTCGCCGGTGCGAAGCCAGTCGCCGGCCCGGGCGGCGCGGGTAGCGGCCTCGGAGCGCCAGTAGCCCGGCGACACGTTCTCGCCCTTGACCACCAGCTCGCCCTCACCGTGGAGGTGAACGTAGATCTCCTTCTCGGGCACGTCGATGAGGGCCACTTCGACGCCCGGCAGCGCTGACCCCACGCTGCTCGCGTGCCTCTCGTAGTAGTGGGTGGTATAGAAGCGACGGGGCCAGAGCCGCTGTCCAGCGCAGACGGGCGCTGCCTCCGTGAGTCCCCAGCCCTGTAGGATGCAAATGCCCAAGCGCAAGAAGTTGCGGGCCGTGTTCGGGTTGAGGGCCGCGCCCCCGCTTACCATGAAGCGCACACGGCCGCCCAGGCGACCGTGGAGCTCGCGGAAGACGACCCGCCCGATGTTAACGCCCGTGCGACGTTTCACGGTGTCAACCAGGCGCAGACCTCGGTCGAAAAGCTCCCGCCGGCCCTCGGCCTCCAGGCGGCCCAGGATGGCCCGGTACATAACGTCGTACAGCGCCGGCACCCCCATGAAGGTCGTGGGGCGGACCTCCGCCATGCGGTCGGCGACGCGCAGCAGGTTGTTCTCCAGGGTGACGGTGACCCCGTGGGCTATCGGAGTTAAGAGACCCACGGTAAAGGGATAGGCGTGGTGGCAGGGCAGCACCAGGAGCAAGCTGTCGCGCTCGTTGAAGGGCACGGTGTCGTAGATGGAGTTTACGTTGGCAGTGAAGTTGCGGTGGGTCAACATCACCCCCTTCACGCCGCCCGTGGTGCCCGAGGTGTAAACCAGAGAGGCCAGGTCGGCCGGCCCCACGCGCGTCGCGCTGAGGGCAAGACGGCTTTCCTCCGTGGCCCGGCTCAGGGCCTCTTCGAACCCCAGTACTTCGGGCCGCTGCTGCCACAGCCAGAAACCGGCCGCAGGCACATGGTCATCACCCCGGGCCAGGCCCTCCTCGCCGACGACAATGATCTTGAGCCCCCGCAGGTGCTCCCGGAGCCTCCCCATCACCGCGGCGGAGACAACGGCAAAGCGCGCCTCCGCCTGGTGGATGAGGGAACTGACCTCCGTACCCTTGAATTCTATATACAGAGGCACACCGACGCCGCCAGCCATGACCGTTCCTAGATAGGCCACCACCCACTCCAGGCCGTTCTCGCAGATGATGGCCACCCGGTCTCCCGGGCGCAGGCCGAGGGCGATAAGGGCAGCGCCGAAGTCGGCGGCTCTCCGTTGCAGTTCGGCGAAGGAGAGCGTACGGAAGTCGCGTCCCGCCTTGACCTGGAAAGCCACCTTCCGGGGCCAGCGACGGGCGCTCTGCTCCAGCAGCTCGGGAATGGTGGCCGCCCCCACAGAACCGCCGTTGCGGCTCAGGGCGAGCATAGAGCCGCTTCCCAGGATCCGGTCCGTCTTCATGCTGTACCCCCTCCAGTCGACATTTTAGCCAGATCCGCCGCCGACATTTTGCCTGCGACAAGGCCCGCCGAGGGAGAGAAAGCTCAGGCTGGGCCGGGAGAAATCAGGGGATTGAAGGCTTGGGCCGGCGCCAATCAGACGACATCAGGCAGTGGCCACTTCAGGTCGCAACTCAGGCAGCGAGCCTGGATCATCTGGTCGCCGCTCCAGTAGCTCAGGGTGAAGCTCTTGCCGCAGCGGGGACACTCCTGGTCCCCGATCTTCACCTGGCGCGGCGCCTCCGAGGCGCCTGCTCCCCGCCTACGGGCTTCGCCAAGTGGCTGCTCAGAAGCGGCCGTCATGACACCCTCCTCCGCCATGATTGTACACCAAACCACGGCTGGAAGCGCCAACCTGCTTCAGACACCTAAGAACACCAGTCAACCGTCACCCAACCGACACCGAGTACACTGTAACCACCACCCCGCAACCTCGTTCAGCGATATGAGGTGGAATTGCCATAGAGCCATGACACAGGCTGAACAGATTATACAAAGGATCTGGCCCGGCGAGGCCGGTCGGCGCATTTGCGCCGTTCTCCGCGACTGGTGCCGCGACCTGGATCAGCGTGACTCCTACAGTGGCGAGCACACTACCCTGTCCACCCAGTATGCTGTGATGCTGGCCCGCCGGCTGCGCCTTGACCCCAACACTGTGGCCGGCCTCTGGGTGGCAGGCCACGTCTACGACCTCGGAAAGATCGCCGTCCCGGAAGAGCTTCTCCGCCGCCATGGCCCCCTTACCCCCGCAGAGATGGTGATGATGCGCACCCATGTCACCAGCGGCTACGGCATGGTGAAGGATTGGCCCGTCCTTCGCTCCTCACCTCGCTGGCTGTCGCGCATCGTTCTGGAGGTCGTCCTCCACCACCACGAGCGCTGGGACGGGACTGGCTATCCCACAGGCCTGAGGGGAGAGGATATCCCCCTGGGCGCCCGCATTACGGGCATCACCGACGCCTTCTCCGCCATGACCCTGGACTCGCCATACCGACAGGCCCGGGCCATCGAGGTCGCCCTCCACGAACTGGAGACCCACGCCGGAAGCCAGTTCGACCCCTTCATGATACCGCAGTTCGCAGCCCTGGTGCGCGTCCTTGGACGCGAGGTCTCCGCCTGGAACGGGCTGCACAGCAGCAAAGACCTGGCTGCCTAGACTTCGGCCATCCTCCGCGAGACCTGGCCCGCGGCTGCCACGGCCGCCTGATCCCCATTGATCGAACAAGCCGACATGATTGCCCACCCGTAGAGACAGAGCTAAAGCTCTGTCCTGGGCCGAGCTGAAGCTCGGCCCCTACCGCAGCCGGCATCACCTCGCCGTGACCTTCACACACGGCGAGGCCGGTGCGTGATATAATATTATGTCAAGACACGTTCCGGCGCCTGCAACGCTGCCCTGGGACGATGCGGAGGAGAGGTGACTTCCAATGGGGCTCTGGCTCAA